>JAEEGL014125188.1_pt1 | contig 15307 bp, 12 predicted proteins | sample 9134231 | NCBI WGS metagenome assembly JAEEGL01 (sample SAMN16246548, study PRJNA631951) | gut metagenome | biome: gut microbiome; feature: rumen; material: fiber-attached | host: Bos | place: Iran: Karaj | collected 2018-10 | reverse complement strand
TGAAAACCCCGGACGATTCGCCCGTCGTTTATGGCGTTTCGAAAAGACGCGGTATTCCATATCGGCTTCAATAGGATTGGACAGCCAAAGAGTTCCCCTGCGGACAGGAAAACCGCCGCCGAAAAGGTCGCGACGGGAAGCGAAAATCAAGAAATGAAAAAGCTCGACGCGCTTGCGCCGAGCTTTTTTAGTACCGAACCCCGGAGTCGAACCGGGACGCCCTTGCGGGCAATGGATTTTGAATCCATCGCGTCTGCCTATTCCGCCAGTCCGGCGTCTACAAATATCAAACGTCGGCTCGCCCGACGCAGAATATCATAAAACGCGATTTGATTTTCTCAAGGGGGGAGTTTCAAAAAAAAGCCGTTTTTATTTGACCTTGCCTTGCTTCCCGGAAGTTTGTACTTTCTCTCTGCACGACGTCATTAACCGCCCCTGGAATCAAACGATGAACGTTTCTCCTGAAATCTCCGCGTTTTCCCCGGAAGACGCGCCCAAAATCGGCAAACGCTGCGCCGTCGCCGACAAGCCGTTCGCGCCCGGCGACAAGGTCTACTCCGTCCTGTACGAAGAAGACGGACAAATCAGGCGCATGGACTTATGCGCCGCCGCGTATCGAACGACGCCGCGGCCGGAAAACGCGCTCGCCTGGTGGTCGTCGACCGTCCGGGAAGAAGGCGAAAAAGACAAAAATATCAAGCTCGCGCCAAACGACGCGTTGACCGCCCTGTTCGTATCCCTGGCCGACAAGCCCGGTCAGGAGGCGCTGCGCTACGCGCTCGCGCTGCTCCTGGCAAGAAGGCGCGTCCTGAAATTCGACTACGAAGAAAACGCCTCGATGCGCTCCGATCCGGAGACCGCCAACTCAATCTACGTCTATTCGCCGCGAAACGAGACGGGATATTTCGTTCCGATCGTCGCTATGACCGATCGACAAATCGCGGAAGTTCAGGATCGGCTCGTCGCGCTTCTGGAAACGCCGACGGCGTTTGTCGGCGACGAAGAAGAAAAAGAAGAGCCGGAAACCGCGTCCGCCGAAACGAACGAGGAGCCGAAGCGCGTCTTCAACCCGAGCGTCGACGAACGGCGCCGCCTGCAGGCGGCGTTTTCCGCGTTTGACGAATCGGAAATCGCCGAAGCGGCGGCGCAAGCGGCCAGAGCGACGCTTGGCGAATAACCGTCGCGCCCTTTTGACCTTGCGCAAACTTTGCGTAATCGCTATTCTTTTCCAAATATCGCTCGATTGAACGTCGCAAGCGACGCCGATTGAGCGCGAAGCGCTTCACTTATCCGGAATTACGCATATCACGTCCCATGTTCACGTTTGTCGATAAAATCACCGTCCGTCTGACGCGTCGCGACTCGGCGCCCGACGTCGCGCGGGTTCGCCTGACCGCGACGGCGCTTGTCGCCGCGCTTTTGGCGGCGTTTTCGATTTTTCTTCCCGCGGGCTGTTCGTCGGCGCCCAAAGTTCAGTTGCCGAAAGTCATCGGATCGAATCCGTCTTTTTCCGAATTCATCGGAGTCGTCAATAAGAACACGGCAAAAATCAACAGCGTTCATTTTCCCAACGCGCGCGTCGGCGTCGCCACGCAGTACGGCACGGCCAACTGCACGATCTCGTACGACAAGCCGAACAAATTCCGCATGGTCGGCGTGTCCTCGTCGTTGGGAGGGCGATTTATCGACCTGGGATGCACCGGCTCGACCTTCTGGTACTGGACAAAAGACGACGACGCCAACTCGGTCTACACCTGCGACCTGGACAAATTTGTCGGAAGCGAACTGTCAAGATTGCTCCCGCTCGACCCGACGTGGTTCCCGGAAGCGCTGGGAATCGTTACGATCAACGAAGAAGATTTGCTCGAAGCTCCGACCGACAACAAAGACGGAACGTTTCGAACCAAAGTCAAACGAACGCGCCCCGACGGAGTCTACACCGAATACATCTACTTCAAGCCCGAGACGGCGGCGATCGTCCGACAGGACGTGCAGGATCCGCGCGGAAGAACGATCGTGTCGGTTCGGTGCCAAAACCACCAGTATCTTAAAGACCTCGACCTCGTCCTGCCGGACTCCCTTATCGTCGATTGTATCGACGCGGATATGAAATTGGATTTCTCGCTCCGCGAACCGATCGTCAACGACTCCTCGAAACTGCTGTCCTTCGAAATTCCAACCGACTCCGCGCGACAGGTCGACATGTCGAAAAAGCCCGACGCCGACGTCGCGGTCAATTCCGGCTCGCAAAGCGTCGTCGCCGCGCCCGTTACGTCTCCGTCGCCTTCGGCGGAAGAGCAGACGCCCGGCGGACTTAACGGCCCCGACGCCGTCGACGCCTCAAAATACCGAAGACCCCTTCCCGACACGCCGACCTATTCCGCGCCGGTCGAGTCGGGCGCGGGAATCGTTCCCTTCCCAACCCCCGACGCTGCCGACGGAGCGCCCCGGCTTGCCGCGCAAAACGTCGGCGGACAAAGCGCTCAAAGCTACCTCGTCGTTCCGGAAACGGCGGCTCCCCCTCAAAACTCCGTTCAGCCGATCGCGACCGCGAGCGCGACGGTAGAACTCCCCGCGTCGCAAAATTACGCGTCGCAAAACGTCGGCGCCAGTTTTGAAGAGCCCGACTTGTCGCAAACGAACGCGTTCGTTCCCCAGACGTCCTTCTACGCTCAAAATCAGGCGCAAGCGCCCGCGACGGGGCTCGTCGCGCAGGGAATCTCCGAATCGTCCCTGCCCGTCGACGCGCAAGAGGCGCGGCGTCAACAGGCGCAATATCGGCAAACGCAATATCAACAGGCGCAATATCAACTGGCGCAGGTTCAGGGCGCGGTCAATCAAAGCCCGGTCTATCCGGGCGTCGCCCCCGTAAACGCCGCGCCGACGACGGCCGCGTCGCCGTCCTATTCGGCTCAAAGCCGGAACGCGCCCGCCTCGCCGACGGCGCCGTACCAGCCGTCGCAATATCCGGCCAGTCAACAGACGCTCTCGCCCGCTTCCGTCGCGACGCCGACGCAAAGTATAAACTCGGGCGCTTCCGCGCTGCAACCGCCGGTCGCCAATCCGGGCGCGACGTTTGACGATCCGGCGCCGACGCTCGCCGCGCCGACCCTCGATCCGCCGACCGAAGCGCCGACTCTGGATTTTCCCGACGTCGTTTACTAACCGACGCAGCGCGACAAACTTCGTGTCGAATCCCCGATCGTCCCCGACGCTCGGGGATTTTTTTATGTCGCGACGTCGCGTCAAAGCGAAAAAAAGACGCGGCGCAAAAAAAGTCAAAAAGGAACGCCCCGATAGTTGAAAAACGCGCCCAACGTTATTATAATGGGGAAGGTCGAGCGTTCAGGCGTCGCCGATTCGCCTGCGTTCTCACGAAACGCTTTTTTTTCGGAAATACGAGAGATTATTATCATGCAAGAAATTTCGCCCCAAAAGCGCGCCAGACTCCAGCAGTGTTTCGAAGCCGGCAACAAACAAATGCAAATGGGCGGCAAAGAGGGACACGCCTACGCCACTCAAATGTTCGCGCAGTGCGTTTGCGGGGATCCGGCAAACATCCTGTATATGAACTCGTTCATCGTCAATTTGCGCCAACAATTCGGACAGCCGAAAAAGAAAGGCGCGTTCGGGTTCGTAAAAGCCGCTAAGAAAAACGTGCCCGCCGGAAAAAAAGATTTCGAGACGACCATTAGCGAAGGCGTCGAAAAACTCAAAAAAGACCCTTGGGACGCTCAGACGTTCGTCGCCATGGGCATGGCGTGTCTTGAAGAAGGGCTCGAAGAAGCGGGGCTCGCCTATTTGAAGCACGCCGTTACCAGCGCTCCCGACGACGTCGAAATCAACAGAATCGCCGCCGTCGAACTCGGAAGCCGCCAGAAATTCGACGACGCCCTCGCGTGCTGGAGCAGAGTCGACAAACTCAAGCCGGGCGATCCGGAAGCGAGCAGAATGATCAGCGATCTTATGCTCGAAAAGACGATCAAACGCGTCAATAAAACCGAGCACGGCTCCAAAATGGAAGAAGACGAAGCCAACGGCGTCGCCGTCGAAAAGCTGTCCGTCGAGGACGAATGCGAAAAGAGGCTCAGAAAGAACCCCAACGATCGCGACGCTTACAAAGACCTGATCGACCACTTCTACAGTAAGAACAACATGCGCAAGGTCGAAGACGCGTGCAAACGGGCGCTCAAGGTCTTCCCCGACGACGATATTTTCTATCCGCAACTCCTCGAAGCGCAAAAGGCGCGCGCGAGAGACGAGCTTGCGAGAATCAAGGAACAATACGAAAAGGCCCCGTCGGACGCGCTTAAAGAAAAGTTTGCGCGGCAAAAAAAGGACTTCGACGAGAAAACCCTCGCCCTCCTGCAATACAATTTGAAAAAATCGCCCGGCAATTCCACCTGCCATTTTGAACTCGGCGTTTTTTACATGCAACACGCCCAGTACAAAGAGGCGATTACCGAATTCCAGACCGCGAAAGCGGACGCGGGGCTCAACGGCCAATGCCTCCTGTCCCTGGCGCAATGCTTCCAGCAAATTAAACAATATCGCCTCGCCCTGACTCACTACGATCAGGCGATCGCCGCTCTTCCGAACCCGAGCGAAGAACTCAAAAAAGCGCTCTACTACGGCGCGAGACTTTCGTTCGGCCTGGAGAACTACGACAAAGCCGACGACTACGCCAACAAGCTCGCCGAAATAGATTTTTCCTATAAAGACGTCGGGGGGCTACTAGACAAAATCGCCGCGAAGAGGCATAATTAGCGTTACAAATTTTTTGCGTCGCGCTTCCAGAGTCGAACGCTCTCATCGACGGACGCGCGGCGCGGGTTTTATCGGGAAATTCGCGCGTATTAAGTTAAAATACCGCCTTTTTTCGAGGAACCCAAGCGGCGTCGAGGTTTCGTCCTTTCGCGTCGATTTTTTTCGTTTTCGCCAATGCTGGGGCGATTTTCGAAAAATTTCGCGCAAAAAGAACGGAAAATTTTCCTTTTTTGGAAGAATTTTCGCCTCGCGAAAACGTTGCCGGAGCCGTCTCGCGACGGGTTCAAACGAGCGCGCGATCCAATCGCCCATCTTTTTTTCGGTCGAGCGTTTGTTTCCCTGCAATGTTAGTAAAAAAACGTTGTTCCTAAAAAAGATTTTGTAAGACACAACCATGCCTAATATCAAAAGCGCCAAGAAAAGACAAAGACAAAACGCCGTTCGTCGCGAACGTAATCGCGCAGCTCGCTCCGTCGTCCGCAACCGTATCAAGAACCTGCTCAAAACGCTCCGCGCCGGCGACGTCGCCGCGGCCGAAGCTCAATTCCCAAGCGTATGCAGCGCTCTCGATCGCGCCGGAGCTAAAAAACTGTGGCACAAAAACGCGACCTCGCGTAAAAAGTCTCGTCTGGCCAAACTTATCGTTAAGGTCAAGGCTGAACAAGCGAACTCCTGATCTTAACGTTCCATCGAATTCGTCTCGAGACGCGCAAACTTACGCGGACGCGTTATAGCGTCGGTTTGTCGCTCGCGCGCCTCGTCTGAACGAAGAGAGCGCCGCCGTCGTTCAGCAAGCGATTCGCTTGACGAGGGCGGCTTTTTTTTTAGAAACACTTCTATCGGGACGGCGGAAACTTCCCAGCGGGCGTTTCCCTTCCCTTAACGACGCCGGCACAAAGGAACGGCGAGTCCATGCAAGTCCTACTTTCGCAACTAGCTACATTAACAGGCGGAGTTATAGACGAAGGACAAGACTGCGTCGTCGAACAAGCCTCTCCTCTCCACTCGGCGGATCAGCGTTCCGTCACTTTTGCCGAAAAGCCGGAAACGCTCGATTGGAACGTCGTCACCAAAGCGCGCGCCGTCGTCGTTCCCAAAGACGCGAACGTTTGTTTGCCCTCTTGTTTCGCCGTCTTGCGCGTCGACAATCCCAAAGCCGCGTTTGAAAAAATCGCCGCCTTCTTCAGGCCGCGAAGAACCGAACTGGTCAAAAAAGGCGTTTCCGAACTCGCGTCGATCGCAAAATCGGCAAAAATTGGAAAAGACGTCGCCGTCGCGCCCTTTGTCGTCGTCGGAGAAGACTGCGTCGTCGGAGACGGCGTCACGCTTCACTCGGGCGTCGTTCTGCTCGACGGCGTTTCGATCGGCGACAATACGACCCTCTTTCCAAACGTCGTGATCTACGAGAATTGCGTCGTCGGCAAAAACTGTCTTATTCACGCGAACAGCTCGATCGGCGCGTACGGGTTCGGATACGATTCTTCGACCGGAACGCACGTTCTCGCCGCTCAATACGGGAACGTCGAAATCGGCGACGACGTCGAAATCGGCGCGTGCACCACGATCGACCGCGCCGCCTACGATTCCACAAGAATTGGCGCCGGAACGAAAATTGACAATCACGTCATGATCGCCCATAATTGCAATCTGGGCGCGAAGAACATGATTTGCGCGAGCGTCGGCGTCGCCGGAAGCGTAACGACGGGCGACTACGTCGTCATGGCTGGTCAGGTCGGCGTGCGCGACCATATCAAGATCGGCAAAGGCGCGATTCTCGGCGCGATGGCCGGCGTCATGAGCGACGTCCCCGCCGGAGCAAAGATCGTCGGCATCCCCGCCACCCCCGAAAAAGAGCAGATGCGCAAACAAGTCGCGCTCGCAAGACTCCCGCAAACGCAAAAAGAAGTCAAAGCGCTCAAAGCCGAACTTGAAGCGCTGCAAAAGAAAATCGCGGAACTCGAACAAAACAATTCGTAAACGGCAAGGACGCCGTTTGCTTTTCTTTTTAAACTTCCAACATGGAGGGCGCTCCGTGCAACCTCAACCCCCCAACGTCAAACGCGTCGGCCTTATCGCAGGTCAAGGCCGTTATCCAATTCTTTTAGCCGAAGCGCTTAAACGCGCCGGATACGAAGTCGTCTGCATGGGCGTTCGCGATCACGCGGATCCCGTTCTTGCGGAAATTTGCGACGTCTTTGCCTGGAACGGAATGGGCAAATTCGGTCGCACCACAAAATTCTTGCGTAAACAGAACGTCGAATACGCGACGCTCGCGGGCAAAATTCAAAAAGTTCGCCTTTACGACCCCGCGTTTATCTGGAAACAAGCGCCTGATTTGTACACGATCAGATTTTTCGCCAATCATTTTCTGCGTCGACGCGAAGACTGTAAAAACGACTCTTTGCTCAATACCGTATGCCGCGCCTTCGAAGAACGCGGGATTAAAATGTTGCCTGGAACTGATTTTGCTCCGGAGTTACTCGTGGAACGTAAACTACTTACCAAGCGCGCTCCGACGTCCGCGCAGTTGCAAGACGTCTTTTTCGGCTGGAAAATCGCGAGAGTTATCGGTCAACTTGACGTCGGCCAAAGCGTTTCCGTAAAAAATCGCGACGTGCTCGCCGTCGAAGCGCTCGAAGGAACGGACGGGGCGATCAGGCGCGCCGGCCAGCTCTGCAAAAGCAAGAATTTCGTCGTTATCAAAATCGCCAAGCCAAATCAGGACATGCGCTTCGACGTTCCCACCTTTGGACTTGACACCGTTAAAACGATGGCGGAAGCCGGAGCTTCGGTCCTCGCTTTTGAAGCGGGAAAGTCGATCCTTATGGACGCCGAAGAAGTAATCAAATTCGCCGACGCGCATGGAATTTCAATCATTTCTATCGCAGAGGAAGACGTCGACAATCCCGCTACGATCGAGGAATTTGCCGTCGACGACAAAAGAATAGCCGTCGGAGTCGCCGCAAGCGCCAATCCCGAATGAGTCGCGCGTCCTTTAACCCATACGTTTAACAGAACGTTTATACATTAATCGCGTCATAAAGCGCGTTTCCTCTATCGTTTTGGAGCCCCGACAGTGCACAGTCAACCTTCGGACGTCAAACGCGTAGGTCTGGTCGCCGGTTGGGGACGTTATCCCATTCTTCTGGCGCAAGCGCTTAAACGCGCGGGGTACGAGGTCGTCTGTTTAGGGATTCGCGATCACGCGGATCCCTTCCTCGAGACCGTCTGCGACTCGTTCGCCTGGATCGGCATGGGCAAACTCGGATCGGCGACAAAATACTTTCACCGCCGCGGCATCCGTTTCGCGACGCTCGCGGGCAAGATTCACAAAGTTCGGCTCTTCGCTCCGGCGTTCATCTGGAAACAGGCGCCCGATTTCTACACGATCCGCTGTTTCGCCGCTCATTTTCTCAGTCGACGCGTCGACTGCAAAGACGACTCTCTCCTCAACACGGTTTGCCGCGCGTTTGAGAATCGCGGCGTCAAGATGTTGCCGGGTACTTTTTTCGCTCCGGAGTTGCTTGTGGAACGCAAATTACTGACTAAACGCGCCCCGACGTCGGCGCAAATGCAAGACGTCTTTTTCGGCTGGAAACTCGCCCGAGAAATGGGTCGACTCGACGTCGGCCAAAGCGTTTCCGTCAAGAATCGCGCCGTTCTGGCGGTCGAAGCGATCGAAGGAACCGACGAAGCGATACGCCGCGCCGGTCAACTTTGCAAAAGCAAGAATTTCGTCGTCGTCAAAGTCTCCAAACCCAATCAGGACATGAGATTCGACGTTCCGACGGTCGGCCTTGGCACCGTCAAAACGATGGCGGAGGCCGGAGCCGCCGTTCTTGCCGTCGAGGCGAAAAAAACGCTCCTTATCGACGCCGAAGAAACAATCGCCTACGCCGACGCGCATAATATCGCAATCGTCGCGCTCATTGAAGAAGACGTCGACAATCCCGTCGCGGAAAGCGAATTCGCTCTCCCTGGAGACAAACGAATCGCCGTCGGCGTCGCGTCGGGCGTCGCCGCGGAATAACCGTCCTGGTTTTGCGGCGCGCAAAACGAGACGTTTCCCTTACACTCGCTCTTATTTACGAGGTTTTCCATGAAACTCCAACACGCTCTTCTCGCCGTCGCGTTTGTCGTCGCCTCGTTCGCGTCGACCGCGTTCTCTTTTGACGTCGTCAACTTATGGCCGTCGACTCCGCCGGGAGACAAGCCCGAACAATACCAGGACAAAGGCGGCTCCTATTACGTCCCGCGAATCGAGTTCTGGCGCCCTGAAAACCAAACGACCGACGCGTGTATTATCATCAGCTGCGGCGGATGTTACAACGGCGTCGCCTACGAAGTCGAAGGCGTCATGCCGCGCGATTTCTTTCTCTCCAAAGGCGTCGCCGTCGTCATGTTGTGGTACCGCACCCCGCGCCGCGAAGGCGTTCCCAAGCACTACGCCGCCTGGCAGGACGTCCAACGCGCCGTGAGAATCGTGCGCGCCAACGCGAAAGAATGGGGAATCGATCCGAACAAAATCGGAGAAATGGGTTTCTCCGCGGGAAGCCATCTGTGCCTCATGGCCGCGACGTCGAGCATGACGCAGACGTACGAGCCGGTCGACGATATCGACAAGCTGCCCTGCAACGTCAATTTCGCGATCCCCGTCTATCCCGCCTACGCGCTCACCGACGGCGTCGACAATGAAAACACCGGCAAAGGCGTCGACGCCGAACTCGTCGACGATTTCAAATTCGACGAACAAACGTGCCCCATGTGCTTCATTCACGGGGACGGCGACGGCTATTCCGCCATGGCGTCGATGAAAGTCTACCAACAGCTGAAACGCATGGGAATTCCCGGCGAAGTCCACATCTACGCCTACGCCAATCACGCGTTTTTCAACTGCGGTCCCGAAGCGCCGATTCGCAAATATCCGCAACGCGTCTACGAATGGATGCAAACGCTCGGAATTCTGGAAACGCCCGAAAACGCCAAAGTCGAACATTGATCGACTGTTAGAGATTAACGACGTCTGAAAAGACGCGTCTCTTTTTTCGTCCCCGATCGCAAGGTCGGGGATTTTTTTACCGTCAAAAAATTACGTCGAACGAACTGATAAAAAAAACGCAAAAAAATATAAAAAAAACGTAAAACGATTGTTTACACTTGCAGTTTATAGTATAATCCTGAAATTGTGGAAGCAGGCGTTTTTTCGGCCGCGTCTTTAAAAGCGCGCGCCGTCGACGCTCTCTGCCGTCAGCTCGACCCACCAATTCCAACCCATTATTATTAAAAGGATAACAATGAAAAACGAGAGAACGAAAATTTCTCGCCGCGCGTTCTTAGCCAGCTCCGCCTGCGCTATTTCCGCGCCGCTCATTATGTCCGGCAGCGTCTTCGGTTTCAACGGCGGCGTTTCGCCCAGCAATAAGATCAACCTCTTCCATATCGGGTTGGGGAACCGCGGCAACGAACTGCTCGGCGGTTTCCTCGGCAATCCGAACTATCACAGCGTCGGCGTTTGCGACTGCTACAAAGACCATCTTGATCGCGCCGCCGAACGCGTCAACAACCATTATCACGACGACGCCTGCGTCAAATACGCGCATTACGAAGACGCGCTTCAGCGAACCGACTACGACGCGATCGTCTGCGCGTGCCCGGATCACTGGCACACGAAAATCTCGATCGAAGCGTGCCAGGCGGGCAAAGACGTCTATTGCGAAAAACCGCTGACCCTTACGCTTCAGGAAACCCGTCTGATCGTCAAAGCCGCGCGCAAATACAACCGCGTCTGCACCAGCGGAAGCCAGCGCGTTATGGAAGACTACGGCTACATGGCGCCGATTCTCCAAAGCGGCGCGATCGGCGAAGTTAAAGAGGTCTTCATCGAAGTCGGCGATCCTCCGAGACACTGCTACCTGCCCGAACAACCGATTCCGGAGGGATTCGACTGGGATCGTTGGCAAGGCCAGGCTCCTTACGGACCTTACAACAGCGAACGCTGCTCCGGCAACTACGGCGGCGGCTGGCGTCGTTACGGCGACTACGGCACGGGGTTCCTCGCCGACTGGGGCGCGCACAAATTCGCGGGCGCTCTCTACGACCTGGGCATGGACCTTGAAGAACCGGTCGAACTCACGCCTCCGGGCTACGAAGGTCAGGAATACTGTTGCGCGATCTTCAAGAACGGCGTCAAGATGTATCACGCGTGGCGCGGTCCCTACGATATCACGTTCGTAGGAACGGAAGGCAAATACGAACACCACAAGTCGAATCTCAAGCCGCTCAAGCCGGTCGACGTTCGTCGTTACTCCGGCGGAGCCGGAAACATCGCCGACGACTTCGCTTTCTGCGTCCGCAACAGACTTCGTCCGTTCCAGGACTTCGCGTACGGCGCCAACGCCGCGGCGGTCTGCCAGCTTCTGGCGATCTGCCACAAGCTCAACCGCCGTCTGCAATGGGATTCCGCGAACTGCCGCTTTATCAACGACGACGAGGCGAATCGTCACGTTCAACGCGTCCAGCGCGCGCCCTATACGATTCCCGAAGTCTGATTGGAAACGTTTTTGGTTCGTAAGTCTTTAACAACAAATCAACGCGTAACGCGTTATATATAAATAGGAAAAAACAGATGAAACTCAATTGGAAAAATCTCGCGCTGGGCGTCGCGGCGGCATGCGTTCTTTGCCTCGCGTCCGTTCAATCTTTCGCGCAAGACCCCGCCGCTAAATTGGCGGAATTTCTTCCCAACATGACGCCCGAGAACATGGCCGACGAAGGTCAGGTTCGCGAAATGGAAGCCGCGCAACAAGGCTGGATGAACTACTGCCTGCGCGACTGCTCCGAATCGAAAGAACTTCGCGCCGCCTCGATTAAGGCGACTTGCGACGCTCTTAAAGGCGACTATCCCGCCCCGACAAAAGCGTGGCTCATGCACGTTCTCCAATGGGTCGGCGACGACTCCTGCGTCGACACGGTCGCGACCTTCCTCAAAGGCGACGACCCGGCTCTGGTCGATCCCGCCGCGCGCGTCCTCGCGCAAATCCCGACGGAAAAAGCTCTTGCCGCGCTCAAAACCGACCCTGAAAAATTCGCGTCCTACATTAAAGCGCGCGACGTCGATATTGTCCGCGGCGTCGAAACGGAACTTCCGCTCGCCGCGCCGTATATTTCCGACGCCGATTTCGCCGACTTTATCAAGGGCTTCGACAATTTCTCCGACGACGATAAAGCGCGCGCGCTGGGCGCTATCCGCGTTCGTATGGACAAACAATACCTCCCGATCGCCGTCGCCTCCGTCGCGTCTGAAAACGAACAAGTCAAGCGCGCCGCGCTCCTGGCGATCGAAAAACTCGGTTCCGCCAAGGAATTCGGCGTCCTTTACGACACGATGAAAGATTTCGATCGCGGTTTCTGCGTTCGCATTATGAAAAATATCGTCGGCGACGACTTTGACGCCGCCGTCGTCAAAGCGCTCAACGCGGAAAAGGACGGCGGAATGGTCGCCGCTCTTGCCGACGTCGTCGGCGGACGCTATCTCAAGTCGGAAGTTGGAAACCTTCTCGCTATCGCGAAAAAAGACGATTGTCCCGCGCGCCTGCCGATCCTTGCCGCCGCGGAACAACTCGCGACTAAAGACAATATCGGCGACTTCGTCGACGCGTATCTCGGAATCGCCGATCGCGGCGACCGCGACCGCGCCGAACAGATTATCTCGCGTCTGTGCGAAGGAGACGCGACCCCCGTCGTCGCCAAGATGAATAATCAAAACGGTCCGCAAATCTTCATGTTGCTTGGTCGTATCGGCGGCGACGCCGCGCTCAACACCATTGAGTCGGCGATGAAAACGAACGATCCGAACATGGTCGCTTTGAGCGTTCGCGCCATGAGCAACTGGCCCAACGCCGTCGTTTGGGAAAAGCTCCTTGCCGCCGCGCAAAACAAAGCGTATCCGGAGCAGGTCCGCATTCAGGCGCTTCGCGCGTTCATTCGCGTCGTCTCCCTTCCGGACGATCAGGACGGAATCGACATGTCCGGCAAGGACAAATTCGGCAACTTGAAGAAAGCGTTTGAACTCGCGACGCGCGACGACGAACGCCGCTACGCGCTCGAACGCCTCGGCGCCGTCCGCGAACCGGAGTCGGTCGAATTCCTGCTCCAATTCGTCGATGAAAAGGAACTCTCGAACAGAGCGCTCAACTCGATTCTCGATCTTGCTCACCAGGACTACCTGCGCAAGCAGAACAGAGACCTCTTCATTAAAGCGCTTGACGTCGTTCTCGAAAAAGGCGATCAGGGTCAAAAAGACCGCGCTCAAAACTACAAGAGCAACATTCGTTGACCGCGTAGTTCCCGCGTAAGTTAACGCAAGCGTTTAAAACGGTTTGTTCGCGTCGCAAGGCGCGTTCAAGCCGTTTTTTTAATTCCCGCGCCGCGTCTCGCGCTTCTTGACAAATCGAGGCGTCCAAGTAGAATGCGGCTATTGAGCTTAACTCCCAAACTCCGCCGCCGCAACGAGGATTGACGAAACAATGTCAGAAGACGCCAAACCGACTCATAAAATTTCCCTGTGCTTAGGAAGTTCATGTTTCGTTCGCGGCAACGAACAAAATCTGGAAACCGTCGAAAACTTCTTAAAAGAACGCAATCTGGAAGCGCAAATCGAGCTTCGCGGCGCGCGATGTAGCGAAAACTGCGCCAAAGGACCGCGCGTCGAAATCGACGGGGAAGTCTATCTTGACGCGACGCCCGATAAAATGCTCGATATCCTGAAATCGCGTTTTGGCCAATAAGTCCGCTCCCATGACGAAACTCTACCCTATTTTCACGACGCGCGCCGAATGCAGAGATTGCTACAAATGCGTCAGACGATGTCCCGTTAAGGCGATTCGAATTGAAAACGGCGTCGCGTCCGTCTTGCCCGATCGTTGCGTCGCCTGCGGTCAGTGCGTCCGCGTCTGTCCCACGCACGCCAAACGCGTTCGCGACGACTCGCTGCGATTTGTTGAACTATGTTCCGACGCGGAACCGCTTTACGTCTCGCTCGCTCCCAGTTGGCGCGGCGTCCTGACCGAATGGTCGACAAGCGCGCTCGTCGCCGCGTTAAAAAGTCTCGGCGTCGCCGAAGTCAGCGAGACGGCGCTTGGAGCTCAGGAAGTCTCTGCGGCCGTCGCCGAAGATCTCGCCGCCGCGAAAGACGGCGTCTTTATTTCCAGCGCATGCCCCGTCGTCGTCGACTTTATTTGCAAGTATCATCCCAACGAAGCGCAACGCGTTACGAAAATCGCCTCCCCCGCGCTCACGCACTGCGCGCTGCTGCGCAAACTCTTTGGCGAAAACATAAAGATCGCGTTTATCGGGCCTTGCGCCGCCAAAAAGAACGAAGCGGACCGTCGTCCCGACCTGCTCGACGTCGCGCTTACCTTCGACGAACTCCAGCGACTTTTTGAGGAAAAAGGCGTTTCGCCAAACAACTTCAGCGACGCCAAAGAAACGTTCGTTCCGGAAAACGCGATGGAAGGCGCGCTCTATCCCGTCGAAGGAGGCATGTTGGAAACGATTCGGCGTTGCGGCGTCGACGACCGCCCGCTGCTGCAGTCGACGAGCGGTCTGCAAATCTTAGGCCAGTCGCTGGAACACTTGCGTTCGCTCGGCGCGGACCGACCGGTCTTCATCGAAGCGCTCGCGTGTCCGGGCGGCTGCGTCAACGGGCCGTGCGCGACGAGAAAATCCTGGCTTACCGCGTCGACGGGGGTGCTGAAACACGCCGAACTCAGACCGACGGAAAAACGCGTCCCGACGACTCGCGTCCCCGTCGATTTCTACGCCGAACCGATCGACTCCGACGACGTCGACGCCAAGGCGATTCAGGAGGCGCTTCTAAGAGTCGGCAAGACTTCCCCTTCCGACGAGCTCAACTGCGGAGGTTGCGGCTACGATTCCTGCCGCGAATTTGCCAAAGCGCTCGCCAGAGGCGACGCCGAAACGTCCCAATGCGTCTCGTACATGCGTTACGTCGCGACGCAAAAAGCGAACAATCTCTTGCGTTACATGCCCGCGGGCGTGGTCATCGTCAACGAAAAACTTGAAATCGTCGAATCGAACGAAGCGTTTGCGCGAATCTTCGGCTCCGAGATTTTGGAACTCTATCGCCTGACCTCCGGGCTCGCCGGCGCGGACGTTCGAACGATCCTACCGTGCGCGTCTTTATTTGAGGCGGCTCTCCAGCACGGTCGCGAAATCAATCGCGACAGCCTTCGCGTCGACGATCTGCTCCTTGACCTGACGTTCTTTACAATCGAACGCGGCAAATCGGTCGGCGCGATCGTTCGCGACGTTACCGCGACCGAACTCGACCGCGAACAAATCGCGCGTCGCGCCGACGAAGTTATTTCGCGCAACGTCTCCGTCGTTCAGGAAATCGCGAGCAAACTTGGCGAACACCTTGCCGACACGCAAATTCTGCTAGAGTCGATCGCGCAATGCTATCGTCCGAAAACGACTCCTGTCGCCTCGAACGGCGAGGAGGAAAAAAGTTGAAGTCCAG
>JAEEGL011794455.1_pt1 | contig 15307 bp, 12 predicted proteins | sample 9134231 | NCBI WGS metagenome assembly JAEEGL01 (sample SAMN16246548, study PRJNA631951) | gut metagenome | biome: gut microbiome; feature: rumen; material: fiber-attached | host: Bos | place: Iran: Karaj | collected 2018-10 | reverse complement strand
TTATCAGGGTCAAATACCGTTTCATGACGCGCCTCCTACCGGCGCGATGACAAGAACCTCCTCGAGATGATCCAGATCTGCATCCCATTGAACAATTGCATCAAATGCCCCGGTGTTTTCATCAAGCGCAATAACCTTACCAATCAATAGTCCTTTCGGAAAAACTTCATCCAGACCGGAAGTAACGATAACATCTCCGATCCTGATGTCTGCATTATCAGGAAGATAATACAATTTCCCTCCCAGCGTTCCGTCAGGAAGAGCGTGCAATCCGCCGTACATTCCTTCATCGCGGGTCCTCTGTACCATAACGGAAATGCGCATGTCATCGTTGGAGAGTGTTCGGACACGGCACCAGGTCGGCCCGATCTCCGATACCCTGCCGATAACTCCATCTGATGTAATAACTGCCATTTTTTCGGAAGCGCCATGACGTGTCCCGATGTTCAGCGTGAGTGTATCAATATAAGGATTGGTCCCTCTCCCGATTACCTCCGCAGTTAAAAAGCGAAGTTTCGGATTTGCATCGGTAAAATTCAGCAGTTCCGTCAATCTCGCATTTTCACGTGCGGTATCTTCATAGAACGCAAGCGCAGCCGCCTGTTCATTCAGCTTCTTTTTTAGTTCTTCGTTTTCTTTTTCCAGCTCAGAAGGATTGAAAACTCGAATCAAAAATCCTCTTACTTCACTTTGCGCATGTGACAGCCATGTCTGAACCGGCTGCGCCGCCGTGCGGAACAGTCCTTCCGTATAGGTAATTGTTTTATCTCCCATTGTGGATGCAGCCAAAACCAAGCACAGCACAAACAGTGCGGCGCTGATCCATAACGGCCGGTTTCTCCACAATTTACGCATCTTGCTTCCTGCCTTTCCAATGCATATACCAATACGTATACAGTATATCACAACCGTCTTTCTTCTGCGGTGAATTTTCAGTGAACGAATTCCTTAAGGGGCATTCCAAAAACAGAAAAACGCTGCCAGTAACGGCAACGGTTTTCTTTACACATCATTCAATTTTAAAAATACGTTTTGCGTTTTCTGCCAGAATCGCTTTTTTTGCGGGCTCTTCGATTTTCATTCGGAAAAAGACTTCCAGCTCCAGCTTGGGTTCCCACATCGGATAATCCGTTCCGAACATGACGCGGTCAGCCCCTAGTTTTCGGATAATTCTTTCCACTTTTTCGGGTCCGATCCATGGGAAAGAGGAAGAACAGTCAAAGTACAGATTTGGGATTTCCTTTAACTGATCGGAAGCTTCTTCCCAAATCGACCACCCTCCGAGATGCGCCCCGATGACAGTCAGCTTTGGAAAACGCCGGAGAAGAGGAATCAGCCGGTTAGGATTGGAATAATCATAGCGCTTGTCCCCGGTATGAATCAGAATCGGCAGTTCCAGTTCCGAGCAGAGCTCATAAAAAGGAGTACATCTTTCATCATCGACTGGAAACCGCTGAATATCCGGATGGAGTTTGACACCATGCAGTCCGAGTTCTTTCAGGTGCATGACATCGCCCTCTATATCCTGACTGTCCGGATGAAGAGTGCCGAGACCTGTATACCTGCCTTCTCCTTCTTTCACCGTCCGGGCAATAAATTCATTGATGCTTTTGACCTGTCGGGGATTTGTCGCAACGGACTGAATCACGCAATGATCGATTCCGGCTGCTTCTGCCGCTTTTTTCAGCGTTTTTTCCGTGCCATCCATAGCGAACGGAACCGAGTAAAAATTCCCCGTTCCGGCGACCGCTCTTTCCGCAATCGCGTCCGGATATACATGACAGTGTGCATCGATGACTGAATATTGTCCTACCATTTTCAGTTTCTCCCCGAATCGCATGCTTCGAGGGTTTTCAACCTCTGTTACTTTATCGTATAATCTGTTCTCTTACTGCAGCGGGACGTTTCCCAAGCCGTAGTCATTGTTCCTGATATTCATATCCCATCCGGATTGCTTTCAGGTTCAGCTCATATAAATCCGCGTGTTTTGCGGATACGACTGATCTGACCGCTTCTTCGATTCCCTGATAAGATACAAACTCGGTTTCTTTCATAACCTTCCCAAGCAGAATCATGTTCGCCAGAGTCGGGATCCCGTTCTGCTGAGCGATTTTTGTCGCCGGGATATAGATAGATTTCACATCCTGTCTGTTGACTTTGCGTTCAATCAGCGTTGAATCCACAAAAATTGTCCCACCCGGCACGACAGCATCTTCATACTTGTCCAACGAAGGCAGGTTCATCACGATCAGTACGTCAGGATGATTGACAATAGGAGAGCCAACCGGATCATCCGACAGAACAACGCTGCAGTTGGCGGTTCCTCCGCGCATTTCCGGTCCATAGGACGGAAGCCAGCTCAGATACCTTCCCTCCAGCATTCCTTTATTTGCCAGAAATTTGCCAGCGAAAAGGATGCCCTGTCCTCCGAACCCCGCAATTAAAATCTGCGTTGTCATTTGTTTTCCGCCTCCTTCTGCGCGCTCTTGTCTTTATAAATCCCGAGCGGATAATAAGGAATCATGTTATCCTCTACCCACTTAAGCGCGTTCACCGGTGTCATGCCCCAGTTGGTAGGACATGCTGAAATCACTTCAACAAGGGAAAAACCTTTGTTCTGAATCTGATTTTCAAATGCTTTCTGAATAACTTTCTTCGCGTTTCTGACGTTTTTCACGTTGTTGACCGCAACCCTCGCTATAAATTCGGGTCCATCCAGAGAAGAAAGCAATTCAGCGACTTTCACGGGATATCCGGCTGTTTTCACATCTCTTCCGTAAGGTGACGTCTGGGTAATCTGTCCCGGCAGCGAAGTCGGGGCCATCTGTCCTCCGGTCATTCCGTAAATTGCATTATTCACGAAAATCACGGTTATATTTTCATTGCGGGTCGCCGCATGAACCGTTTCCGCCATTCCGATGGAAGCAAGGTCGCCGTCGCCCTGATAAGTGAAAACAATATTCTCCGGCAAGCTGCGCTTAATTCCGGTTGCCATCGCCGGGGCACGTCCATGTGCGGCCTCGACCATATCGCACGTAAAATAATCATATGCCATAACTGCACATCCGACCGGTGCAACACCGATCGTAATCCCTTCGATTCCAAGCGTGTCGATTGCTTCCGCGACCAGCCTGTGAATAATACCATGCGGACATCCGGGGCAGTAATGGAATTCCTTGTCAGTGAGACTTTTCGGCTTTTCAAATACGATCATTTTGCTTCACCTCCGCACAGTGCCCGAATGCTGTTCAGAACTTCATCCGGAGACATGATCATTCCTCCTGTCCGGTTGCATAAAAGCACCGGCCTTCTGCATTCGATTGAAAGCTTGACATCTTCGATCATCTGTCCCATTGAAAGCTCAACGGAAACAAAGCCCTTCACACGATCTGCCGCTTTTGCCAGAACTTCCTTCGGGAAAGGCCAAAGTGTAATCGGACGGATCAAGCCGACTTTAATGCCTTCTTTTCTTGCCGCGACAACTGCGTTCTTAGAAACACGGGCAGCAATCCCAAAGGCTACGACACAATACTCTGCGTCCTCCATCAGAAAGCTTTCATAACGTGCTTCCTCTTTTTCAATCTCCGCATAGCGCGCGAAACGTTCCATATTTTTCTGCTCAAGAACTTCCGGATTGAGATACAGGGAGTTAACGATATGATGCTTCCTCTGCATCTTTGTCCCCGTAACTGCCCAGTCCTTTTCCGTGAAGACCACTTCTTCGGGTTCAGCTAGCTCGACAGGCTCCATCATTTGGCCAATAGTACCGTCCGCCAAAAGCATCGCGGGCATTCTGTACTTATCGGCCAGCTCGAACGCAAGGGTCGTCATGTCTGCCATTTCCTGTACAGAAGAAGGCGCAAGAACGATCAGATGATAATCTCCGTGTCCTCCTCCTTTTGTCGCCTGAAAATAGTCTGACTGAGAAGGCTGAATCCCTCCGAGTCCGGGACCTCCGCGCTGAACATTGACAACCAGGCAGGGAAGATCGCTCCCCGCTATATAGGAAATCCCTTCCTGCTTTAAGGATATACCAGGTGAAGAAGAGGATGTCATAACTCTCCTCCCGGTACTTGCGACACCATATACCATGTTGATTGCCGCAACTTCACTTTCAGCCTGCAAAAAAGTTCCGCCGACCTTTGGCATTCTCTTTGCCATATAAGCTGCTACTTCAGTCTGCGGTGTGATCGGATACCCGAAATAGTGGCGGCAGCCTGCGCGAATCGCTGCTTCGGCAATCGCTTCATTGCCTTTCATCAATACTTTGTTCGCCATTCTGCCCACCTCATTTCTCAACTGTAATCACGCAGTCCGGGCACATTGTTGCACAGAAAGCGCATGCAATGCATTTGCTCTGATCGGTAATTGCCGCAGGATTGTGACCTTTTTTGTTTATAATGTCCCGAGCAATCACAATGATTTTCTTGGGACAGGCTTCCACGCACAGCCCGCATCCTTTGCAGCTGTCCACGTTGAATGTAACCTTAGCCATAAAGCTGCTCCTTCATTGTCAGTTAATTGTAATATTTTTTCTGAAGCCGGATCGGAAATGGGTTCTCGACATTTACTTTACCGCTATGCCGGTCTTCAATTGTTGTCATTACGCAGGGAAGTCCTGAAAGCATCGACAGCTTCTCCGTCAACGGTACGGTCTGTTCGATGATTTCCTTTGTAGTCTCCTCCCCGAGGTTGGAGTTGTTGACGATTCCTGTGAACTGCATTCCTGCTGCTGTCTCGATTTCCTTCAGCACTTCAAATGCGCTTTCAGGATCTCCTGTCAGCGGACGGTAAAAATTCACAACGAACAGCATCTCATAGTCATTCTCTTCCAGAATATAGGGCGCAAACCGACCGAGCGCAAGCGCCCCTCGGTCATCTCCTCCAACATCCAGAACGGCATGGATATCTCTTCTTTGTACCAGCCCGTATACTTCCTGCGGGAGTGCAGGCAGATCCACATTGGAATTGGCAAAAGGAAGCGCTACTACTTGAACGCCTGCCTTCTCCAGTTCCTCTTTGGAATCGGCCGATCGGAAATAAGGGTTTACGATGTCAATATCCGCCAGTGCGGTTTTCAATCCGGAACCTGCAAGCTTTTCCGCATAATTCACGGCGATATTGCTTTTCCCGCTTCCGTAATGTCCGCAAAACAGCGTTACCCGTTTCATTCCTTGACGAAAACATCCAACGGATACGTCCAGCCCATATAATCCTCGACCTTTCCGGTCTGAATTCCATACAGGTCATGATAAATCCGGTTTGCAAGCGGGCCGGCTTCTCCGTCAGCAATCTGATAATCCTCTCCCTTGATGTTCAGGCATCCGATCGGGGAGATCACAGCTGCGGTTCCGCTCGCAAAAATCTCGTTGAGTGTTCCGTTTTTCTGTGCTGCAATCACTTCATCGATAGACAGCTTTCTCTCGGTAACCTTAATGCCCCAGCGCTTGAGCAGCTGAATAACCGAATCCCGCGTAATACCGGGCAAAATTGTTCCGGAATCCAAAGGCGCGGTGATTACTTCATCGTTAATATAGAAGAACGCGTTGCAGGTTCCGATTTCTTCCACATATTTGTGTTCTGCCGCATCCAGCCAGAGAACATCCTTACAGTTATACTTCTTCGCGTCCTTGCTTGCGCGCATTGCACCGCCATAGTTTCCGCCGACCTTGGCAAATCCGGTTCCGCCTTTTGCCGCGCGGATATAAGTGTCCTGTACATAAATTCTTGAAGCGGAAAGTTTATCGCTGCTTGTGCCGTAATAGGAACCGCAGGGTGCCAGAATCACGATAAACGTATAATGCTGAGCGGGCAGAGCGGAAAAAGAAATCTCGTTTCCGAAAATGAACGGACGGATATACATTGATGTTCCTTCCGCCTTCGGCATCCAGTCAGCGTCCTCTTTGATCAGAGCTTCCACTGCCGACAGCAGAATGTCTTCCGGCAGTTCCGGGATTACCATACGCTCCGCCGTGCGGGCCATACGTTTGGCGTTCATGCCCGGACGGAACAGCTGGATACGTCCATCTGGACGACGATAGGCTTTCATCCCTTCAAACATCATCTGTGCGTAGTGCAGCACGCAGGATGCCGGATCGATCGGAATCGGCGCGTACGGAACGACTCTTCCGTCATGCCAGCCCTGTCCTTCATCATAGTCCATGATGAACATATGATCTGTAAAATGATTGCAGAAGCCGAGGGTGTTCTCATCTGTCGGCTTGGTTTTCGGGTTCTGTGTTCTCGTTACGGGAAATTGATACTTCATTTTCTGATTCTCCTTTACCGTTAGATATTATATAATTCGGGGCGTCTGTCGCGGAACACGTTGATTGATTCGCGAATGCCCTTAACAACCGATAAATCGCAGTCAGCCGTCAAAATCTCTTCCCGGCCTTCTGCCTTTGCAAGAGTCTCTCCCCAAGGATCGTGGATGGAGGAGTTCCCTCCATAAACGGTATCTCCTGCCGTTCCGCAGGAATTACAGCAAATTACGAACATCTGATTTTCGATTGCTCTTGCCTTTGCAAGTGCCAATAAATGCGGAATCCGGATTTTCGGCCACTGAGATACCACAAACAGCATATCAAGCCCTTTCACTGAGTAACTGCGTATCAGTTCCGGAAAACGGATATCATAGCAGATGATGATTCCGCACCGCACGCCATCCAGTTCAAAAAAAGACAGATGATCGCCTTTTTCAAAATATTCATCTTCCTTCATCGGTGTAAAAAGATGAGTTTTATCATATTCACCGATTTCTTTTCCTGCGCGATCAAAGATGTACGCTGTATTATAGATCTTGCCGGCCTTTCTGTTCACAACACTGCCGGCAACAATATTGACAGAATACTTCTTTGCCAGACTGCCGATTCGTTCCTTGGTTTGTCTGCCGTTCTCATCCGCGTATTTCTCCAGTTGCTCGTGCGGGAAAAAACCTGCGTTCCAGGTTTCCGGGAGGACAAGAACATCGGCTCCTTCTGCAGCTTGAGAAATTAGTTGTTCCGCTCTTTCATAATTCCAGTCCGGGTCGGAAAACTTCATGTTCATTTGAATGCAGGAAACTTTCATAATATCCTCACAGCTTATTTCTCTGGATCTTTCCGCTTACTGTCTTGGGAAGGCTGTCCCGGAATTCAACAATTCGCGGATACTTATATGGCGCGGTATGTGTTTTGACGTAATTCTGAATCTCTTTTTTCAGTTCTTCCGTTCCTTCCTTGCCCGGAACCAGTACAATAACTGCTTTAACGACTTGTCCGCGCACATCATCCGGAGCTGCGGTTACTCCGCATTCCAGAACGTACGGAAGTTCCATTATGACGCTTTCGATTTCGAACGGTCCGATCCTGTATCCGGAAGACTTAATGACATCATCCACACGACCGACATACCAGAAAAATCCATCTTCATCCTTCCAAGCTGTATCACCGGTATGATAAAAACCGTCTTTCCAGATCTCGGCTGTTTTTTCCTCGTCCCGGTAATAACAGGTCGCAAGGCCGCAAGGCGTTCCCTTGTCAATTTTCACAACGATTTCACCGACTTCACCGACCGGAACGCTTCTCCCTTGCGGATCTACCAGATCGACCTGATAAACAGGCGTCGGTTTTCCCATTGAGCCGATCTTATGCGGTGCTCCCACAAGATTTCCGATGATCATGGTGCTTTCAGACTGTCCGAAACCTTCCATAATCTGGAGTCCGGTTGCTTTTTCGAACTGGCGGTAAACTTCCGGGTTCAGTGCTTCTCCCGCGGTTGTCATATGCTCGACGGATGAAAAATCGTAATGCGACAGATCCTGTTTGATCATCATGCGCAGAATCGTCGGAGGAGCACAGAATGTTGTAATGTGATATTTTGCAAACATCGGGAGAATGTCCGAAGCATCGAACCGGTCAAAATCATAAACAAATGTTGCCGCTTCGCAGAGCCACTGCCCGTACAGTTTTCCCCACATCGCTTTTGCCCATCCGGTATCGGAAATAGTAAGGTGCAGTCCGTCCGGATTAACTGCGTGCCAATACTTTGCCGTATGGAAGTGTCCGAGCGGATAGCGATAGTCATGTGCGGCAATTTTCGGATAACCGGAAGTCCCCGAAGTAAAATACATCAGCATCAGATCCTTCCCGCAGGGAGACAACTCCGTACGGCGGAAATGGGAACTGTACATCGTGTATTCCTCATCAAAACTGCGCCAGCCTTCACGGCTTCCGTTCACAATAATCTTGTGTTTCAGATCATGATAGCTTTGGCAGGCAATGTCGATCTGGTTCGCAGTATCATCGGTATCCGTGCAGATGACCGCCGTGATGCCTGCTGTACGGAACCTGTACTCGAAATCATGTGCCTGAAGCTGACTTGTTGCTGGAATCGCGATTGCTCCGAGTTTGTTGAGTCCCAATATTGCAAACCAGAACTGATAATGCCTCCGGAGAGACAGCATGACGCGGTCTCCCTTTTTGATTCCCAGGCTTTTAAAGTAATTGGCGCACTGTGAAGAAGCTCTTTTCATTTCCCGGAAAGTGAATCTTCTTTCTGTCTTGTCGGCGGAAACATGCAGCATCGCAAGTTTTTCCGGATCTTTTTTTGCGATTTCATCCACGATGTCAAAAGCAAAATTGAACTTATCCGTATTTTTGAATTTGATGTCGGTCAGTGTTCCGTTCGCATCCTCCTGCACATCGATCCAGTTTCTCCAGACCCGGTTGGAATCATCATGAGGCTTTCTTCTTCCGCTTCCGGAAACGATCGGCTCAGCCGTCAGTTCGGGAATCGGTTCTCCCGTCGGATTCAAAACGATGGCGTAGAAGCAGCAGTCTTCGTTTTCGACAGCAATCATTCCATGAGGCGTCGAGCTGTCGTAATAAATGCTGTCTCCCGGTCCGAGTACTTCCTTGTGATGCCCTACCTGCACCATCAGATGCCCGGAAATAACGATATCACATTCCTGTCCGGCATGGGAAGTCAGCTGGATATCCTTATGCTGCGCTTCCTCACTATATGTGCTGTGTACGTACAGCGGTTCCGCGATACGGTTCAAAAACGATGACGCCAGATTGTAATATTCCATCCCGTGCGCCTGATCGATTCTTTGTCCCTTACCGGCTCTTGTCATCGTATAGGAACGAAGCGTCGGACTGACACCTTCGATAATATCCGTGACATCAACTCCGAACGCCAGTGCGCAGCGGTAAATAAAAGCAAAGTTAAGGTCTTTTTCTCCGTTTTCACATGCCAGGTACTCTTCGACCGATACGCCGGTTTTCTCTGCCATCTCTGCAGGAGTAAATCTCGTAATTTCTCTCAGCTCTCTGATGCGGAGAGCCATTTCCTGGATCTTATAATCCAATCCTGAAATACTGCTCACTTTTTCCTCTTTCTCTCAGGGGCAAAAAAACTCGCCCCAAAGTATTGGACTTTGAGACGAGCATATTACATACCCGCGGTACCACTCAAATTACAGCAAATTGCTGTCCCTTCAGAATCTGTCAATTCCTATGCTTTCACGCAGCCGTCACGGGAAGGTTCTACTGAGCATTCCTGCTGTTCTTCCTTCCGACTCGGGAGTTACATCAGAAAGCGATTTCCATCGGACTTACACCTGCCGCCGACTCTCTTCGCGAAATACCGTCTTACTGAACTCTCCGTCATAGTCTTTTTTATGAAATTAAAGTGATTTTAGCATGTCTCAAGGTCTCTGTCAAGAACCGGATTGTATTTTTATGCGTTCTCACGCAGAAGCGCTCTCTGTATTTTACCGCTGATTGTTTTCGGAAGCGAATCTCTGAATTCCACAATCCTCGGATATTTATACGGCGCAGTGTGTGTTTTTACATAATCCTGAATCTCTTTCTTGAGTTCTTCGGTTTTCTCCGTTCCGGGGACAAGAACGATCCACGCCTTGACGACCTGGCCGCGAACTTCATCCGGGGCTGCGGTAACGCCGCATTCAAGCACATAAGGCAGTTCCATGATAACACTTTCGATTTCAAACGGCCCGATTCTGTATCCGGACGATTTGATAACGTCATCGACCCTGCCGACATACCAGAAAAATCCGTCTTCGTCTCTCCAAGCCGTATCTCCGGTATGATAATATCCATCATGCCAGACTTCTTTTGTTCTCTCTTCGTCCTGATAATAACCGCGGAACAGTCCGCATGGAATCTTTTCCGAAGTCTTGATGACGATCTCTCCGACTTCGCCGTCCGGTACAGGATTTCCTTCCGCGTCCAGAATGTCGACATCATAAAGCGGCGACGGTTTTCCCATAGAACCGAGTTTATGCGATCCTCCAATAAAGTTCCCGATGCTCAGCGTTGTCTCTGTCTGGCCGAACCCTTCCATGATCTGCAAACCTGTTGCTTTTTCGAACTGGCGGTAAACCTCTGGGTTAAGCGCTTCGCCCGCTGTTGTCATATGCACGATGGAAGAAAGATCATAATGTGAAATATCCTGTCTGATCATCATGCGGAGAATCGTCGGAGGCGCACAGAAGGTTGTAATATGGTACTTCGCAAACATCGGCAGAATATCCGCCGCCTCGAACCGGTCGAAATCATAGGTAAAGACGGCGCCTTCGCACATCCACTGCCCGTACAGTTTACCCCAGAGCGCTTTTCCCCATCCCGTTTCGGAAATCGTAAAATGCAGGCCTTCATCACTGACTCCATGCCAGTACTTTGCCGTAATATAATGTCCCAGAGGATATTGATAACTGTGCACTGCGATTTTCGGATATCCTGTTGTTCCGGAAGTAAAGAACATCAGCATCGGATCCGTTCCGCACGCAGTATCTTCTGTTCTGTAAAAATGCGTACTGTAAAGCGGATATTCCACATCAAAGTCTTTCCAGCCTTCTCTCCGGCCGCCGACCAGAATTTTCAGATTCATTCCCGGGCATTCTTCCTGCGCCAGATCGACCTGATGCGCTGTATCTCCGTCAGCCGTACACAGGATTGCACTGACTCCGGCTGACTGGAAGCGATAGACAAAGTCATGCGCCTGCAGCTGGTTCGTTGCGGGAATCGCAATTGCGCCAAGTTTATGCAGTGCGATGATTGCAAACCAGAACTGATAATGCCGTTTGAGCACAAGCATTACCCTATCTCCTTTTTTGACTCCGAGATTTCTCAGATAATTGGCGCACTGATTGGAGGCGCGTTTGATATCATTAAATGTGAACCTGCGTTCGGTTCCGTCCTTTGAAATATGCAGCATGGCAAGTTTGTCCGGATCTCTCTTTGCCAGCGCATCCACAATGTCAAAAGCGAAGTTGAATTTATCCGCGTTTTTAAATGCGATTTCTGCCGGATATCCTGTTTTGGTTTCCTTGCATTCCACGAATCTGGAGGAAACAAGCTTCCTGTGTGTGGTTCTGGCAGGTATCAGCGTATCTCTGACCAGATTGACAGCCTGATCCGCTCCCGGCAGAACAACCGCGAGGAACAGACAGTCCTGTCCGTCCACAGCAATCATACCATGGGGGGTGGAGCTGTTATAGTAAATGCTGTCTCCTTCACCCAGATACTCGATATTGTCTCCGACCTGAACTTTCAGATGACCTGAAAAAACCATGTCGAACTCCTGGCCGGAATGTTTAGCAAGATGAATCGGCTTATTCTGGAGTTCTTCGCTGTATTCATACCGCACCCAGTAAGGCTCTGCAATCTTCTTGCGGAACATCGGAGCGAGATCTCTGATTTCGATTCCGTCTTCCTTCGCTGTCTGCAGGCCATGACCTTTCCTGGTGACAGTATACGAAGTCAGATGTGCGCTTTCGCCTTCCAAAAGATCCGTAATCCCGATATGAAATACTTTCGCGCATTTATGAATGAAAGTAAACGGAAAATCTGCCTTCCCGCTTTCATAGCGGATGTAATCTTCCAGAGATACCTCCACCTGCTGTGCCATTTCCTCCTGGGTCAGTCCGAAAATCTCCCGCATCTCTCGGATACGAAGAGCAACTTCCTGCATTTTTTCCAATTCTGTTCCGTCCATATTCTCCTCCATGAAAAAACCCGTCCAAAGCTGTTTTGCTTTGAGACGGGTGTAAAAACTTCACTCGCGGTACCACTCAAATTGCGGCCAGAGCCGCCACTCAGCAGGATCTGTCAATCCCTATGCTTTGACGCAGCATATACGGAAGCGCCTACTAAAGAATTCTCGTTCGGACTTCAGCTCGGAAGGGATGGGTCATTTTGCAGTCGTTCTGCCGGCTTGCACCTGCCGCCGGCTCTCTGAAAAAACAATTGCAAGACCGTCTTCGTCACAGCCTTTGTTATAAACAAACTTTTACCATGTTTGACTTATATTGTCAAACATTTTTATAAAAATTCATCTATTTTTTTCTTCTCCTATATATTACAGACCTAGCCGCTTCACCGCGTCTTCCCGCATTTTGTATTTTAGAATTTTACCTGCCGCATTCATCGGGAAGGAATCCACAAATTCTATGTACCGCGGAACCTTGTGTCTAGCAAGCGATGCCGTGATATATGCCCTCATCTCCGGTTCGGAAACGTTTCTTCCTTCCTTCAAAATGATACATGCCATTGCTTCCTCGCCATAGCGCTTATCGGGAACGCCGATCACCTGAACATCCTGCACATCAGGATGCGTATAAATGAATTCTTCAATTTCTTTGGGATAAATGTTCTCTCCGCCGCGAATGATCATATCTTTCAGCCTTCCGGTGATCCGGTAATTTCCTGCCGCATCACAGCAGGCAATATCTCCGGAATGCAGCCATCCGTCTGCATCCACCGTATCTCTTGTCGCATTGGGCATTTTATAATACCCTTTCATGGTATTATAGCCCTTTGAGCAGAATTCTCCATTCCGGTCTTCCGGAAGAGTCTCTCCCGTCTCCGGATCGATGATCTTGCACTGTACATGAGGAAAAGCGTATCCGACTGTATCACATCTTACATCGATCGGGTCTGTCCAGGCAGACATCGTGCTTCCGGGTGATGACTCTGTTTGTCCGTAAACGCTGACAATTCCAATCATATGCATTTCTTCCGGATCCGCTGCCCTCCGCATCAGTTCAGGGGGGCATCCGGAACCGGCCATAATACCTGTTCGCATGTGAGAAAAATCTGTTTTCCGATAGTCCGGATGATTGAACATGGCAATAAACATCGTCGGAACGCCGTTAAAGCATGTGATTTTTTCCTGATTAATGCATGCAAGCGAACTTTTCGCTGAAAAATATGGCATTGGGCAGATCGTTGCGCCATGCGTAAGTGATGAAGTCATCGAAAGAACCATGCCGAAACAATGAAACATCGGAACCTGGATCATCATGCGGTCCGCCGTAGAAAGGCCCATCCGGTCCCCGATGCACTTTCCGTTATTGACAACATTGTAATGTGTCAGCATGACTCCTTTCGGAAAACCGGTGGTTCCGGACGTGTACTGCATGTTGCAGACATCATCCGGCCGGACGCGGGCGGCCATTTTTTCCAGTTCTCTCTGAGACGTCATTTCAGACCGCTGCATGGCTTCATCGAATGTCAGACAACCCGGCATGCGGAACCCCACCGTAATGACATTTCTTAAGAAAGGCAATTTTTTACAATGAAGGGGTTCTCCTGCTTTCGCTGTTGAGAGTTCCGGGCATAGTTTTTGAATGATTTCCTTATAATTGGAATCCAGTGCGGACTCGATCATCACCAATGTATGCGTGTCCGATTGCCGGAGCAAATATTCTGTTTCATGAATCTTATATGCGGTATTCACTGTCACCAGAACAGCACCGATCTTGGTTGCCGCCCAAAATGTCAGATACCACGCAGGAACATTTGTTGCCCATATCGCAACTTTGCTGCCTGCCCTTACTCCCATTGAAATCAGAGCTTTTGCAAACCGGTCCACATCATCCCTGAATTCAGAATAGGTTCTTGTATAATCCAGTGTCGTATATTTGAAGCAGTACTGATCTGGGAATTCCTCCACCATCCGGTCCAGCACCTGAGAAAAAGTTAAATCGATCAGTTCATCCTTTTTCCAGACATACCATCCTGTCCCGTCATGATTCGGATATAACATCTTCTTCTTCCCTCGCGTGGAGGAGAATCGCTGCATGTAATTCACAAAATGAGGGAGGATAATATCCAGTTCCGGAAGGTCTTCCATCCATTCCGTTTTCCATTCCAGAGAAAGAAACCCTGCATAGTCCACGGAATAAAGCGCACGGATCAGGTCAGGAATCGGCATGGTTCCTTCCCCTACCAGTGTATAGCTGTCTTTATTGTCAGAATCCCTTAAATGAACATGCTTCACATATGCCCCGAGATTTTTAATTGTTTCATCCGGGGTTTCTCCGCAATCACGATACGGATGGTGAACGTCCCAAAGAACCCCGAGAAAATCGGTCGCATACTCATCCAGCAGACCTCTCAATCTTGCTGTATCAGAAAATGCCCCGTTCGTTTTAAAAAGTAGAACGATTCCTTTTTTCTCTGCTTCAGGAAGAATCTGATCTAAATCTTCCTTTACTTCCTCCAGATTCTGCTGATCCGTCCGAATTGCCACATACTCGGTCTGCATCGCTACTGCAAGGTCAATCAGTCTCAGAATACGATCCTGTACCGAAGAGTCATGGAATCCAATATTGCAGGAACTGTCAAAAACCGGTACATCAAGTCCTTTCTGAACCAGTTCTCTGTGTGTAGAAGCAGCATTATATTTATGAAGCGGACCTCCCGGACCTACAAGTGCCTCATCTTTATACGCATCATAGACTTCTATCCCGGTAAAGCCGTTCTCTATCGCCATCCGGCACAGTTCCGCCCAGGAAGTATCTTTTCTGCCTCGTGTGGAAAAGGAAAGATTCATCTAGTTATCGGGCAGGATACCCCGACTTCAACTCCGTAAGTCGGGGAGGAATGCCCGCTTTCGCGGTCTCCTCCTTCCTGCCACTCCTTTCTTTGCTTTTTGTTTATCTATTCTAAGTTCTGTCTTTTTGCTTGCTTTTGATCTCATAATATGATAATATTATCTCATAAAGGAGATCCCCTGTATGCTGCAAACCGTCACGGCTAAACTGAAGATCGTAGTGAGTGATTCTCAAAAACAGATCCTTCTCGATACTATGAAGGCTTATTCCAATGCCTGCAATATGGTATCGGAGTTTGTTTTCGAGCACCATGACCTGAAGCGTTACCGTATCCATGAGGAACTCTATCCTCTGATCAGAGAGCGGTATCAGCTGAAGTCCCAGATGGCGGAATCCTGTATCCGTACCGTTGTTGCAGCGTATCAGTCGATCCTTACGAATCAGAAGGAATGGATCAAACCG
>JAEEGL010520949.1_pt1 | contig 15307 bp, 12 predicted proteins | sample 9134231 | NCBI WGS metagenome assembly JAEEGL01 (sample SAMN16246548, study PRJNA631951) | gut metagenome | biome: gut microbiome; feature: rumen; material: fiber-attached | host: Bos | place: Iran: Karaj | collected 2018-10 | reverse complement strand
TCTTCAACTTTATTTAATCTAACATTATTTTTCGCACTATGATTATTAGTGCGTGTTACTTGCTTTTTTTTAACAGGTTGTTGTGTTTTTTTAACAACTTTCTTTACTGTTTTTTTAGCAACTTGTACATTATTTTTAGCTTGAACCTTTGGTTTAACAATAGTTTTCTTTTTTGTGTTAGAACTAGAAGGACTAGTACTAACTTTTTTAGTAGTTTTTTTATTGGTTACTTTTTTTGCTTTTGTAGTCCCACTACTTTTCACACATATCACCTACTTTTGTTTTATACAATTATATATATTTTCCTCTACGTTTTTAACAATTACTTTAGATGCATTAGCACTCATTTTTTCTATGTTGTTACCATCTATAATTTGTTTTACAGCATCATTTAAAGATTTTGTTGTTAAATCTTTTTGTTCTATTAGAATTGCAGCATCAACATCTGCTAATACTTTTGCATTAAAGAATTGATGATTTTCTGCTGCGGTTGGAAGTGGTATTAATATTGATGGTTTGTGTGCTAGGCTTAATTCACTAATAGTCATAGCCCCTGCACGTGTAATACACATATCTGCAACTTTATACATCTTGTCCATATTGAATATGAATTTTTCTAGCTTAATGTATTCATCTAAGCTTTTTCCAATTTCTTTTTCAATATCTTCTTTTAATTTTAGTACTTCATCGTAATTTTTATCTCCGGTAACAAGAATATAGTATGTATTTTCATCTTGATATTCTTTTACCATATCTAGAAGTACTTCATTTATTCTTTTAGCTCCTTGACTTCCACAAGTAACTAATACTATTTTCTTATTTATATTTTCAAGTCCTACTTCTTTTAAGCATGCCTCTTTATCTAAGTTTATTATATCTTCTTCACTAAATTTTGCGGGTGTTCCTGTATATACTACATTTGCTTTTGGATTTAGTCTTTGCTTTGCATCTTCAAAACCTACCATTACTGCTTTAGCATTTTTAGCTAAAAGTTTAACAGAAACTCCTGGAAAAGCATTCGACTCATGTAAGTAGTATGGTATTTTAAGTTTGACTGCTGCTTTCATTACAGGTCCGCATATATATCCACCTGTTCCAATTATTATGTCTGGAGCAAATTCTTTAAGTAGTTTTTTGGCATCTCCAATTCCTTGGATTGCATGAATCATTTGAGAAAAGTTTTTAAGAGTTAATTCTCTAATTATCTTTCCTGTTCTTATATGTTTTATCTCATATCCTGCATTTGCAACAAGTTTATTCTCTAGTCCTGTTTCTGTTCCGATAAATAATACTTGGCTATCTGGCTCATTTTTCATTATTATATTTGCCATTGCAATTGCTGGATTAATATGTCCTCCTGTACCTGCGCATGCAAAAACTACTTTCATAGTCCTACTCCTCTCTGTTTACTACGTTATTACAATTTTTTGAAATATTTAATACTATACCCATTGAGCATAGATTAATAAACAACGATGTACCACCATAGCTAAAGAATGGTAGCGGCATACCTGTTACCGGCATCGAGCAGGTTACAACTGCTATATTTACCAGGAACTGGAATGCAAATACCGTTGTGATTCCTGCGGCAATCATTGAGCCATAGAAATCTTTACATGTCATTGCTATTTTATATCCTCTAAATATGAAAAATAAAAATAGCGCTATTACTACTGTGGCACCAACAAATCCTAGTTCTTCTGCAAGTATAGAGAATATAAAGTCATTTTGTGCTTCTGGAAGCCACAAATACTTTTCTCTACTTTGACCAAGTCCTAGTCCAAATATTCCACCAGAACCTATTGCATATAAACTTTGAGCTGGTTGCCAGTTTCCATCTTGTATATCTTCTTCGGGGTGTGCAAATGATAATATTCTTTGCATTCTGAATTTGTCTGCTGTTATGAAAGCAGTAACAGCAAGACCTACTATTAATACTACTGCGCATATAGTTTTTACATTTAACTTTATTCCACTAGTAAACACTACGGATAAAGCAGCAACTCCTAATACTAAAAGTCCACTCATGTGCTTTTGGAAATACATAAGTAGTCCAACTATCAGTAGCATAATTAATGGTACTATGTATCCTTTTAAGTCTTTTATCTTTTTAGTATTTCTAGATAAATATGTTGCTATTGCTAGTACTAATACTGGTTTCATTATTTCTGATGGTTGAAATCTAAATAATGTTCCTACTCCTAGCCATCTTTTGGCACCATTTACTGTTCTACCTAATGGTGTTAATACTAGTAACAATAATAATGCTGCAAGACAAAACGCTAAATAACTCCACCTTTTATATCTTCTATAATCTATTTTGGAAATAACAATCATTGCTATTACTCCACCTACAGCAAATACTAATTGTCTTACAAATAGATAATTACTATCGCCATAGTAGAATAAAGCATGATATGAACTTGCAGATGCTACCATAACTAATCCAAAACATAGTAGTGTTATAGTTATTACGAACATTCCAAAGTCCATATTTCCAAGCTTTGCTTTCTTAACCTCTACCTTTTTCATTAATAACCCCTATTATATTTAAAAATCTTAGATAATAAAATATCCTATTATACAACAGATTAATGTAACTAGCCAAAAGATAGCTACCACTGTTGTTTCTTTGTATCCACTTAATTCCAAGTGATGATGGAAAGGCGCCATTTTAAATAGTCTCTTTCCTTTTGTTATTTTAAAATATACAACTTGAAGCATAACAGATATTGTGTCTATAATGCATACAAGTGCAACTAAAGCAAGTATTAATGGCATCTTTAATACTATTGCACATATTGCTACTGCTCCACCAAGAGCTAAAGATCCTGTATCTCCCATAAATACTTTTGCTGGATGCATATTAAATATTAAAAATCCTATACATGAGCCTGCTACAGTAGATGCAAATATAACCATTTCATAATTTTGTTGTTTTAGAGCAACTAATGTAAAGAAAGTCATTATAATTGCAACTACGCCAGTTGCTAATCCATCTAATCCATCTGTTAAGTTTACTGCATTAGTTGTTCCTAATAGTATGAATGCAATAAATAATATAAATACTGGTAAAGCTAAGTTTACCGGTTGATTTATAAATGGTATTATAGTTGTTGTTCCTAATTTAAATACATATAGATATAAAACTATTAATGCAGCTGTTACTACAAATAGTCCTAACATTTTTGCTTTAGGTGACATTCCCTCTGGATTTTGAAGATATAATTTTTTAAAATCATCTAAAAATCCTATAAGACCAAATCCTAATGTTGCTACCATTGGTAGAACAAGAATTATATTATTTTTTACAAATACTGCCATTATAATGTTAATAACTATTAGCATTATAACTCCACCCATAATTGGTGTACCATTTTTTTGAAGATGTGATTTAGGTCCATCTTCTCTTACTACTTGGCCTATTTTTTTCTTTTTAAGTATTGGAACAACTATAAGTCCTAGTATTACTGTTGCTATAAAAGAAACAAATACTAATATTGTTTGTATATTCATTTTTATCTCCCCGTTTATTGTATATTTTTATCTGGCATTTCCTCAGCTATTTTTTTAACAATTTCTTTATCATCAAAGAATAATCTTTTTCCATTATCTATTTCTTGGTATTTTTCGTGACCTTTTCCAGCAATTATTATTACATCACTCTTCCATGCAATTCTCATAGCAAATTTAATAGCTTGACGTCTGTTTTCAATTGCTTTATATAATCCTCTAGTTTGTTTCATACCAGTTTCAATATCTGCAATTATCTCTTCTGGTTTTTCATCTCTTGGATTATCTGTAGTAATTACTGTAAAGTCTGCTAAACGACCTGCGATTTCTCCCATTTGAGCACGCTTTTCTACATCTCTATTTCCACCACATCCAAATACTAAAATAATTCTTCCTTTAGTATATCTTTTTGCAGAAGAAATAATAGCTTCTAAGCTTGAAGGAGTGTGAGCATAATCTATAATTACTGTAAATGTTTTATTTAGCTCTACTACTTCACTTCTTCCTGGTACTCTTAAAGCTCCAAGTGCACCTATAATAGCATCCATTTGTGCACCAAATAAACTTGTTACGCCAATTGCTGCTAATGCATTATATACTGTGTATCTTCCAGGAATGTTTATTCTTATTGTTTCAAGCATCTTATTTACATACATTTTAAATTCAACATATGATGGATTAACTCTTACATCTGTTGCAGTAAAGTCTACTGCATTATCTAATCCATAAGTTGCTTTCTTTCCTTCTATCATTTTTAATAGTCTTGGAGCATATATGTCGTCTCCATTTACTATTGCAAAATCTGACATTTCAAATAATTTTGCCTTTGCTTGAAGATAGTTATCCATTGTTTCATGAAAATCTAAGTGTTCTTCTGAAAGATTAGTAAATACTCCTACTATGAATTTTATTCCATACACTCTATTTAATACTAATGCATGGGAAGAAACTTCCATAACAACATATTCCATTCCTTTATCTACCATTCTTGCAAGTAATGCTTGAAGGTCTAAAGATTCTGGTGAAGTTCTAGACGATTCTTCTTTTACATCTGCATATGTATTACATACAGTACCTATCATTCCTATTTTTTTGCCTGATGCAAGCATTATATCTCTAATCATATATGATGTTGTTGTTTTTCCTTTTGTTCCAGTTACACCAATAATTTTTAGTTTGCTAGCTGGATGACCATAATATTGAGCAGCCATTTTTGCTAGTGCAATTCTTGCATCTTCTGTTTTTATAGTTACTACATTTTCTCTCTTTTCAATTTCTCCATCATAGACAATAGCTATTGCTCCATTTTTGATAGCTTCGTCAATGTATTCTTTTCCATCTTCTTTGTATCCGCTTATTGCAACGAATACATCTCCTTTTTCGATTTTTTTAGAATCATATTCGATCTTATTTACTTCTTGATTTGTGTCTCCACTAATTTCAACATTTGTTAAATCTTCTAATAAATATTGTAAAAGCATAAAAAGCCTCCATTCTGGGTAATAATTATATCATAAATTGCCATGTATTTCAATGAAATAGACTATGGTAATTCATTTATATCATCTACACATTTTAAGGTTACAATTGAACCTTTATCTATCCATTCATATGGAGTAACATCTTGAGTAAGAACATATCCTGTTCCTTCTATTCTTACATTTAATCCAACGTTATTGAAATACTCTCTTGCACTTATATATCCTAAGTTTCTAACATCTGGTACTTCGATTTTTTCTGTTTCATCTCCATCTTTGTACACAGCAACAATCGCACCAGGTTCTAGAGCTGCTCCAGATTTTGGTACTTGGTTTGTTATTATTGTGTCTTCGCTAAAGTCTGCAGATGGACTAATTGTAAATCCATTTTCTTCTAATATTTGTCTTGCATCCCATAATGTTTTTCCAATAACATTTGGAATTGCCACTTCATTTTTCTCACTCTTTGATACAGTATAATCTGTTTGTACATCCATATATTTTAATACTTCTTCAACTATTGATCCTACTACAGGTCCACAGACTGTAGAACCGCCATTTCCTAGAGGTCCCTTAGGATCAAAAACATTCATCATTACAACAATTTCAGGGTTAGATGCTGGAGCAATTCCTACATATCCAGCTAGATATTTCATATTGTCTCCTCTTCCGTTTTCACCTGTTGCTGTTTTACCTGCAATTTGGTAATTAGAAATCTTACCAGATTTAGCAGTACCATAGTTTACTGTATCTACTAACGCACTCATCAAATCTGAAGCTGTAGATTCAGACATTATTTGCTTTAATACTTTTGATTCTATTTGTTCATCATAGTTTCCTGCACCACTTTTAATTTCACGAACTATATATGGTTGAACTAAATATCCTCCATTTGCAACCGCACAATAGTTTACAGCAGATTGCAATGTAGTTATTTGTATTGTTTGACCAAATGATGAAGTTGCAAGGTCAACATCTGACATATTATTTGAATCATGCATGATACCTGTAGCTTCACCTGGAAGATCAATTCCAGTTCTTGAATCTAAGTTAAACGCTTTTATATATTTAACAAAAGCAGGAATTCCCATACGGCTTGATACTTGCATAAATACAGGGTTACATGAATTCATTATTCCTTCACGAAGTGATTCTGCACCATGTGGATTATAATATCTCCAACATTTTATATCCCATTTACCAACTTTAACTGAACCCTCACAGTAGAAAACTTTATCATCTAAATCTACTACATGTTCTTCTAAAGCTGCAACTGAAGTTATTAGTTTAAATGTAGAACCAGGTTCTTGTGTATCTGAAATTGCTTTGTTTCTCCACATTTGGTTTAATACCTTACTTTTATCTTCTGAGCTCATATCTGCCCAGGCATCTCTTAGCTCTTGGCTATTTGGTGTGAATGGGTCGTTAGGATCAAAAGTTGGATAGTTTGCCATTGCTAATACTTCTCCAGTTTGTGGACGCATAATAACTATACTACCATACTCTGCTATATTTTCTTCTACAGTTTTAGATAAATATTTTTCTGCAATAGATTGTATTGTTGCATCAATTGTTAATACGACATCTTTACCATCTTCTGCAGCAATGTATTGTTCTTGTGTAAATGGAGTTGCTCTTCCTCCTACATCAAAAGAGGCTACAATTTTTCCTGGGGTTCCAGCAAGATCTGAATCATAATATGCTTCTATTCCTGCTAATCCTTGACTATCCTTACCAACAAATCCTAATACATGAGATAACATTGTTCCATAAGGATAAATTCTTTGCATCTGTTCGTCTACATTAATTCCTTCTATTTTTTCTGAATTAATATATTTTAATATTTTTTCTGCTTTAACTTGATCTACTTGTGTAGCTATTGTAACACTTGCAGCATTTTTGTTTAAATTTTCTAAAATCTTGTCTTTATCTTTTTCAAGTATTTCGGCAAGTTTTGTAGCTATTTCTTCTCTTTTTTCTTTATCTATATTATTTGGTACAGCCGTAATAATATTTGTAGATATACTTTGAGCAAGAATTCTTTCTCCTGTTGTATCATAAATAGTTCCACGTTTTGCTTCAACAGATTTGCTTCTTGTTTGTTGAGTATAAGCACGTTGTGAATAATAGTCTGATTTTACAATTTGAATGTATACTAATCTACCAACTAAGAATACAGCTATAATACAACAAAAGATAAACATGAATAATGTCCTTCTTCTAGTACTTACTGATACAAATGGCACAAAACTCACCTCCTATTCTAAAAAAATTAACCAAGACAATTCAAGTCCTACTACATAATACTTAAAATTTGCCTTGGTTATTCATAATTTTACAAAAATATTCCTTTAATATAACTTATAATTTTATCCCAAAAAGTAGTTTCTTGATTTACTTGTACTTTATTTATTGATTCAGATGTATCTATGTATACAGTTTGGCTACTATCTGCTTTTTGCATTCCTAATTGTTGTTTTGCATAAGCTTCAATAGTATTTAAGTCTGTGTTTTGATCTACTGCAATTTGACTTGTTGCGACTTGGCTTGAGATACTGCTTAAATCGTTCATAAGTTTTTGAACTTGCAGATTCTTTTCGTTTATTAAGCTGAATCTAATTGTTAGAGTAATGGCCATAGTAAATCCGCAAAGTATAAATGCAACCATATGAGCATTCTTTTTTCTTTGTTCTTGTTGTCTTTTTAGACTATTTCTACGCTTTGCTGCAGAATTTACTTTTCTTTTTCTTTGAGTCTTTTTATCTTCCTGTGGTAATATTTTTCTTGCTGCAGAACCGTCATAGTACATATTACTAACTTTTCTGGCTGGCATCTATACTTTCACCTCCCTCTTGGCTTGATATTACTACTTCATTACTACGTCAAAAACTACAATTATTATTCTTTTACAATTCTTTCAAAAACACGAAGTTTCGCACTTCTAGCTCTTGGGTTTTCTTCCAATTCCTCATCACTTGATGTTATTGGTTTTTTATTTATTATTTTTCCATATGATTTATATCCGCACACACATACTGGAAAATTAGGAGGACATGTACATCTTCCTTCCATTTCTTCATAGGCATGCTTAACAATTTTATCTTCTAATGAATGGAAAGTAATAATACATAATCTACCTCCATCATTTAAAGATAAAATACTATCTTCAACTGCTTGCTTTAGTTTTTCTAACTCTTGGTTTACTTCAATTCTAATAGCTTGACAAACACGTTTTGCAGGATGTTGTTTTTCATTTAATGCTTTAGAAGGCATTGCAGACTTAATAATGTCTACCAATTCAAATGTTGTTTCAATTGGCTTTTCAATTCTCTTTTGACATATTTTTCTTGCAATACTTCTAGAAAATTTTTCTTCACCATAATCTACAAATATTCTAAATAGTTTTTCTTCTGAATAGTTATTTACTACCTCGTAAGCTGATAATTCATCTTCTCTATTCATTCTCATATCTAATTTTGCATCATGCATGTAGCTAAACCCACGATCAGCTTCATCTAATTGATATGATGATACTCCTAAATCTAGTAGAATACCATCTACACCTGATAATCCTAATTCTTCTAAAATATTTTTAATATTTGCATGATTATCATGAACTGTTTTGAAGTTTGAAAATTCTTTTAACTTCTCTGATGCAGCAATAAGTGCATCTGTATCTCTATCTATACCTATAAGCATTCCTGTTCCGTTCAATGCTTTAAGAATGTGATAAGAATGACCGCCACCACCAAGAGTGCCGTCAACATATACACAATCTTTACGTATATTTAGATTTTCGATACATTCATCTAATAATACTGATTTGTGTTTAAATTCCATTTTTACCTCGTCTAAATCTGTGTTTAAAATAATTTAAAAAATCTTTTGTTTATTAAATAATTTATCCTTTGTATAATTTAATTAAATTTAATCTTTTGTTTATTCTTTTTATTTTTATCTTTTGTTTATTGTTTTCTATTCTCAGTAAATATAAGCTGAGATTTTATCTTTTGTTTATTGGTTATTTTATCCTTAGTCTTCATATATCTTAAATGCCTAAATTAGACATTTGAGATGCAATATTTGATACGTTAAGAGCTTCACTAGATGTATATTTATCCCATGATTCGCTGTCCCAAATTTCTGCTCTAGTTGCAACACCTGCAATTACAACATCTTTTTTGATTCCAGCATAATCTCTCAACACTTGTGGTATATTAATTCTTCCTTGCTTATCTACTTCTACTTCAGTAGCTCCAGCAAAAAAGAATCTAATAAATGTTCTAGCATCTGCGTTAGTTAAAGGTAATTGTTTTAGTTTTTCCTCAAATGTTTCCCACTCAGCTTTTGAGTACATAAATAGACAGTTATCTAGTCCTTTAGTTACTACAAAGCTTTGACCTAAGTCATCTCTAAACTTTGATGGAACACTTACTCTACCTTTTACATCTACATTATGTCTGTACTCACCAAGTAACATTTGATTCACCTTCCTTCCACAGTTTACCACTGTTTACCACTTCACTCTTATTTTATATTATAAAAAAGGAAAAATCAATAGAATATCTTTTAAAAATGAGAAAAAAATAGCAAAACCAGTATGAATTTTTAACATACTAGTTTACTTAATTAGTCTTTCTTCTAACTACCTTTTTCTACTTTTGGCCTTTTTACTTTTTTTATTTTTTTATTTGTTTATTTTAAAAGCTAGTAAAAAAGCCATTTTCATGACTTTTTAAAAATAATAATTTGTTACTTTTTTAATAATATTTTTAATTACTTTTTTGTGGGATAAAGTGTCAAAAATTTATGTTACATTTTCGTTAAATTTTCACAATGATTTTATTTATTATTTAAAAAATATATACATCTTATTATATTTTCATAAATGTAATCCATTTCATCTAATGTGTTTTGGTAATTAATACTAATTCTTATACTTGGAGTTGACTGTCCAATTGCTTTTAAGACATGAGATAACTCCTTGCTATTGCTATTGCATGCGCTTCCACTAGATATACATATTCCATTCATTTCCATATATAGTTTTAAATCTTGCGTGTTAATTCCAACAATATAGAAGTTTATAATGCTATTTATGCTATCTTCTATATTTCCGTTTTGTACAAAGCCATTTATTTTTTGAAGTTTAGCAATCAAATAGTCATATAGAACTTTTTCTTTTTTAGCAATTGCCTCAATATTTTCTTGTATATTTTTAAAAGCTTCTGCAGCTCCAACAATTGAAGCAACGTTTTCTGTTCCCGGAATTAATCCTTTTTCTTGTCCTCCACCATATTTTATATTATCTATTTGAATACTATCTTTTAAATATAATACTCCTACTCCCTTTGGTCCTTGGAATTTATGTGCAGAAAAAGACATAGCATCACATAATGAACCATCTAGTTTCATATGTGGTGCAGCTTGAGTTGCATCAGTATGAAAAATTATCCCATTATTCTTAGCAATTTTACTTATATTTTCTATATCTTGAATTGACCCTATTTCATTATTTACAAGCATTATACTAATTAGTATTGTATCTTTGGTTATACTATTTTTTAACATAGCAACATCTATCTTACCATGCTTGTCAACAGGAAGATAAGTAACACTAAAGCCTTCTTTTTCAAGTTCTTTCATACTATTTAAAACAGCTTTGTGTTCAATACTACTTGTTATTATGTGCTTACCTTTGTTTTTATTTGCTCTTGCAATGCCTAAAATTGCCAAATTATCTGATTCAGTGCCAGAAGATGTGAAATATATCTCTTTAGTGGCCACATTTAATAATTTAGCTATTTCTTGCCTTGCATTTTCAATAGCTTCTTTAGATATTTTTCCTAAATTATATTCTTGAGAAGCATTCCCATAATTATCTTTCAAATATGGCATCATTTTATCTAAAACAACTCTACTAATTTTTGTTGTTGCACTATTATCTACATATACTTGATTTATCTTTAACACCTCCTATATGTAGTTTATGTGCATAAAAAAAGAAAGTTAATTTATTCAATTAACTCTCTTTAGTTTATATCGCTATCATACTCTTTATATTCGTTTTTCTTAAACTGTGCCTCTTTATATTTTTCTCTATCTACCATTGTAATTGGAATTCCTAGTCTTTTAGCCTCATCTAGTAATTCTTTTGATGGTTCTTTATCCATACATACAAGATATGATGGTCTCATTTCTTTGTATTTTTTCTCTTTTCCTTCATCGTTATTAACATTTTTAACATTAATTTCACTATAACTACTATCTGACTCAACTATATCTTTAGGTAGCATTAATCTATTTGGTCTTTCTGTTTTATTTTGACTTCCTGTCATTGTATATGAATCACTTTCGAATACATTTTCAATAAGCTTTGGATCTACACTATCATATCCATAAATAAATGATTCCCTATCATGTCCAAATACATTTGTGTTTTTGTCTGATATTAAAGAATAACAGCTGAATTCTTGGTTTGTATCTTCTCTATATGGAGTGTTTAATACTCTTACTAACATATAGAAAGGATCACCTTTTAACTCTTGTGTTTCAAGACCCAATTCTTCAGTTTTTGCAAGAGAAATATTTTCTCCCATTTCTTTAGATTTATATAGCGCTTTATTAAGTTCTACATAAGATCTATTTCTAAGTTTAGCAAAATCTTTGTATAGTGTTGCTGTCATATTTTTATCTTTCAATCCATTATACATTTCTACTGTTTCACTTGGAGATAATCTTTCTATATCATGAATTTTTTCATATAGTTCTTCTCTTTCTTGGCTTAATTCTTTTTCTTCTCCTAGCGAATTATTAAATCTAAGCATCTCTTCTATGTTTATTTCTACATTGTTTTTAGTGTCTGAAAACATATAATCTTGGAATACTTCATCGAACTTTTTATTAGATATGTTACTTAAGCTTTTTTCTACTTTTCCTTTTATAATAGTAAAATCTTGTTTCATTTTAGTAACGCTATCTTTAAGTCTATATAATGATTCTATTACTTCTGGATTATCTGATATTCCATCTATTTCTATTGTATCCATACTTTGCACATCTATGTTTAGATTAAGTCTTTGTCTTAAAGTATCTTGTGCTTTTTGGAATTTAGATTCCATATATTTTTGAGAAGTTAGATATTCACCTATCTCTTTTCTTACATCGTAATCTGCTATATATGGATCTTTGCTTTTTAGTATATTTTCTAAAGCTTCTGGATTATCTAAATCATATAATGAAGATATTCCAGTTTTTCCATTTAGGCTCTCTAATATTTCTTTTTCATAATTTTTAATTCTACCCTCAAGTACTGGGTTATAACTTGTTCTATATACATGGTTAATATTTTTCCTAAATTGTACCATGTTATGTGATTTTAAGCTTTCAAAAAAATCTTTTTGTGAAGTAATTTTTGGTGGAAAAGTCACACCTTTTTCTGCTAGTCTTACTACTCCTACATCTTTTATTGTATCAAAAGCTCTAGGATTGAATTTTAAATAATGTTCTATAGTACTGTTATCTGCTGTTCTTATTACATCCTTAACTATATCTTTCTCATAGTTTCCCATCAATATTTCTGCTTTATCTGCTTGAGATAAACCATTTAGTAGATAGCTTGCTTTTGGAGACCAATTGCCTTCTTTATTTAAGCTTTCTACTATTGTTTTTATTTGCTTTGAATGAGACTGAGCAGATATCATACTAAAGTTTTTATCTAGATTGTTAATAAATAAATCTCTAAGTTCTGTATCTTTGCAAATGTTATCTAGTATTTTATTATTTCCTCTTTCAAGTAGCATAGTAAATACTCTTTCACCATTTGGTGATGATACAAGTCTTTTAATATCTAGATTTTCTATTACACTATCTTCTCCAATATTAGATATTAAGGCTCTAAAGTCTTGATACTCAATTCCTTGAGTTGTAGCATAATCATAAAGTTGTTGTTTAAAATCTTCTTTTGAAATGTAATCATTCAAGTTTATAATACCAGTTGAGGCTTGATTTAACAATTCCTTTATATTATATTCTCCCATATTTTTTCCTCATTAATTAAAACTAATTACTGTATTAACTCCGTTATTTTTTATTCCAACAATTCCATATCTTGTTGTATCTTCATTTTTTATTGATACTTTTACAAGTTTTACATAGTCTTTCTCTTCAGCTATTGTTTTAACATTATAACTTCCATCAAGTATGTTTTCTATATCTATGTATTTAACACTTCCATCATCCATTAATAACACAACTTTTAAATCTTTTGTGGTATTGCCAACAATAGCAAGACATGCATCTGCTATATTTTGAGAAAAACCTGCAACTGTATGAGTTTGACCATCTCCAGTATATCCATACATTAATTTTGCAAGTTCACGATTAATGTTTATTACTAATGAGTTAGTTTGTGTATCTACATTAATACTTAAAACGTTATTAGAATCTGATATATCTTGAGTAATTGTTGTACCTTCTTGTTTGTTAGTTATTTTATCCACACTAAACACAGCTTTTCCAGTTTCAATTATTTCTTTTTCTTCTTTCTCATCAATTTGTTCTGGAACTTGTGTGTTTTTTGAACTGTCTTGTAATTTTTCTATAGTATTGTTCAAAGTAGTTACTGTAGATTTTAAATCTGTTATCTCTTGGTTTAATTTAGCTATTTCAGTATTCTTTTTTACAATATTTTTTCCAGTATAAACTAGTCCAATTATTAATCCTATAATTATTACTAATAGTAAAAAAGTTGAGATAAATTTTTTCATTATTATTCCCCCTTTATTTTAGTAGTTCATCTAGTTCACTTGGTGCCATTTCATCTGTTGATGTATCTTCTACTACTTGTTCTTCGATTTTTTTAACTTGTTTTTCATTTCCGTCTATATTTAAAGTTGGGTTACGATTAATAATTGCAATAGTTGTAGCAATACCTATTGCTAGCACTATAACAATTACACATACAACTATTATTATTTTGCTTTTTTTATCCATATATTAATCCTCCTTAATACATATTTTATTGTATCATAAAGGTAAAAAAAAGTATAGTCGATTTGACTATACTTTTATTATTTTATGTTATTAGATTAATTCTTTAACTACTTCTGCATCAATATTTACATTTTTACCATTTATTGATACTTCTGTGTATGAATCTCTTGTCATGTTATATCTAACTTCTTTAGCTAAAGTTTCATCTTTAATTTGGTCTTCATATTTTTTAACTAAGTTTTCTACCACTTCGTTTCCGTTAACGTAAAGAATGATTTTATCCATTACTTCAAATCCTCTATCTTTTCTTAGGTTTTGAACTTTAGATAGAACTTCTCTTACATCTCCTTCTTCTTTTAGTTCAGCAGTTAATTTAGTATCTAATACAACACCAATTTCTCCTTCACCAGCAAATGCAAATCCTTCTCTTCCTTGCATTGTTACAAGTAGGTTATCTGCATTTAATGTTATTTCTGTGTCATCTATAAGTATAGATTCATAACCACCATTTTTAACTTTATTTGCAAGATCCATTTGGTTCATAGAGTTTATTGCTTCTCTAATCTTTGGAATTAATTTACCATATTCTTTACCAAGTACTGGAAGATTTGGTTTGATTTCAAAGTTTACGTAGTCTGACATTTCAGCACCTAGAACAACTTGTTTTACATTTAATTCATCTTTAACTATGTTTCCATAATATTCTGGAAGTGTATCTACAGAAATTAACATTTCAGATAGAGGTTGTCTGTTCTTAATGTTTTCTGCATTTCTTGCACTTCTTCCAAGTTGTACAATCTTATATGCTAGACCCATTTCTTTTTCTAAATTTGCATCTATTTCTGATTCATTAGACTCTGGCCAAGTACATAGATGAACTGATTCAGGTTGAGTTCTGTCTAGATTACATACTAGGTTAGTATATATTTCATCTGTAATAAATGGTACAAATGGTGCTGCAACTTTTGCTAGAGTTACAAGTACTCTATAAAGTGTTGTATATGCGCCAATTTTATCATCTGTAAGATCTTTAGCCCAATATCTTTCTCTGTTTCTTCTTACATACCAATTAGATAATTCATCTGTGAATTCTTCAATTGTTACGCCTGCTCCAGTGATGTCATAACTATCTAGTTTTTGCGCTACTTCTTTTACAAGTGTATTTAATTTTGAAATAATCCATCTATCCATTACGTTTGTAGATTTGAAATCTTTGTATTCTGTAGGATTGAATTTGTCTATTTCTGCATATAATACATAGAATGAATATACATTCCATAGTGTAGATAGGAATCCTCTTTGAGATTCTTGTACATTTTCTA
>JAEEGL010246061.1_pt1 | contig 15307 bp, 8 predicted proteins | sample 9134231 | NCBI WGS metagenome assembly JAEEGL01 (sample SAMN16246548, study PRJNA631951) | gut metagenome | biome: gut microbiome; feature: rumen; material: fiber-attached | host: Bos | place: Iran: Karaj | collected 2018-10 | reverse complement strand
TACCTTAAAGCATCCTCTTAGAGTCGCGTTTATCTATGACAAGAATCCGGACGATTCCAGATGGATCTACGGGCATGAGCTCGGAAGGAACTATCTTGAGAGCAGGTTCAGCGGGCTGGTGGATACACTGCGTTTTGATAACTGTTCCACCGATGAGAAACTGGCAAAGGCCATAGAGGCGGCAGCGGCAGACGGCGACGGACTGGTCGTCACGACGTCCCCGGCCCAGATGCCCGGCACGCTGAGGAGCGCGGTCGAGCATCCCGGTATCCGATTCCTTAACTGCTCCATCAACCTCTCCCACAGCGCGGTCAGGACATACTATGCCAGAATGCATGAGGTGAGGTTTATACTGGGAGCGCTTGCGGCGACAGTGGCATCCAATCACCGGATAGGCTATCTGTCAGACTATCCGATCTACGGAGTTATCGCGGGTATCAATGCCTTCGCGGCAGGCGCGTCAATCATTGATCCGAATGCAAAGATTATCCTCAAGTGGTCGACGAAAAAGGACACAGACTGGGAGAAGGAATTCCGCGAGGAAGGAGTCTATGTTATTTCCGGCCCCGATATGATAAAGCCGCAGGCGCAGAGCCGCGAGTACGGCCTGTATCAGCTTGACCCGCTTGAAGCCGCGTCAGGCGCAAAAACAGATGAACTGACGATCCGGAACATCGCGGCTCCCGTGATGGACTGGGGCAAATACTATGAGCTGATCATCAGGACAATACTCGACGGTTCCTGGGACGCAAAGACCTCTGTTACCCATGACAGGGCGATTAATTACTGGTACGGAATGGAATCCGGAGTAATAGACATTATCCTGTCCGAGCATCTTCCTTACAGCTCCGCGAAACTGGTCAACATGCTGAAGCAGGGCATCATCAACGAAGTCATAAAGCCCTTCGGCGGTGAGCTTCATTCGCAGACAGGTATTATTAAGAAGGAAACAGATCCGGATCTTACGCCCGATGAGATCATTACCATGGACTGGCTCAGCGAGAACGTGGAAGGAGAGATTCCTTCGGCTGAAGGACTTTCGGAGGAGGCCAGGAATACGATCAGGGTCAGCGGAGTGGAGGAACAAAGCGAGGTGCTGCAGTAAAAGGCTGCACCGGGCTTCGGGGAGGAACCGGAGATGAAGATACTGACAGTTGCAGATGAGGAGTGTAAGGCACTCTGGGATTTCTATGATCCGTCCCGCACAGAAGGAGTGGATCTTGTTATATCCTGCGGTGATCTTCATCCGGATTATCTGCAGTTCCTGGTTACAATGGTAAGCTGCCCCCTGCTGTATGTGAGAGGCAATCATGACCGGAAATATGACACCAATCCTCCTCTGGGCTGTGAGTGCATCGACGACAGGATCTATGATTTCAGGGGCCTCAGGATCCTCGGGCTCGGCGGAAGCATGCGGTATAAGCCCGGATCGGACATGTATACCGAGGAAGAAATGGAAAAAAGAATCGCCAGGGTCAACCGGCAGGCAGTGCTGATGAACGGTTTTGACATCCTGGTGACACACGCCCCTGCAAAAGGTTACGGCGATATGGATGATCTCCCGCATCGGGGATTTTCCTGTTTTAACACGCTGATGAATAAATGGAAACCGAAATACATGCTGCATGGGCATGTACACAGAAGCTACAGCAGGGAATTCCAGAGAGAAAGGGCACACGAGAGCGGAACCCGGATTATCAATGCCTACGAGCAGTATATACTCAATATCGGTGAAAACGAATTCCCGAGGCAGGGGAAGACAGGCTCCGCGCTCTATGACCTTTATGTTGCGCTAAGAAAAAGAAGGGCAATCTAAATCAGTCAAAATTGCCTTCCTGCAGATGGAGGATGACCTCAATATTACGGACGATATCGCCTTCCTCAAGCACCAGATCATCACGGTCCGAAATGAAGGGAAGATCAGAGTCCTCTTCCTCCACAAGTTCGATCCAGAGCCAGGTGCGCGCTGCTTCAATAGCGTCATTGATGCACTCGTCGAGAGTATCTCCCTTCGCGACACATCCCTCAAGATCCGGGAAATAACCTTCATAGGTGCCGTCTTCTTTTTTGCGGAATACCGCCGGATATGTAAAAGTCACAACAACCTCATTTCTTGAATAGCTTACAGTACGTTACTGCTTCATCATACGCATTCCGCCCCTAAAAAGCAAGATACCGCCGGGACGGGATCTTTTTTTGCGCCGGACAGCCTGAAAGCGGCGGAACAGCCTGTAATATACCGGATCAGTCAATGGAAGAACGGGAAAATCATTCCCGCCGCATCATAATTTGCAGTCCGGTCAATAAAGGTCTTTTCTATTTCCCGGAATGCTGATACAATAACAGATAATTGTCTTTTATCTGTACAACAGGGAGGAACAAAATGGGAATCTATAACGACCTTGGTTTCAGGGACGGGATGACCGGGAAAGAGATTGCCGTGCTGCTGGCGGGACAGCGCAGTACGTGGTCGCTTAAACTTCAGTCGCAGGACAGCGCTGCTCAGGAGGAAGCTCAGACAAAACTTCTGGGAATCCAGCTGTTGACTGAGGCGGTCACAAAGATATCCGGAGATTTTCAGCGTCCGTCTCTGGCGATGAAGACGCTCTGCGCGGCGATCGACAACGAACTGCCGAATTACCGCGAGTATGAAGAGAACATGATCCGCGTATGCAACGAGGAAGCGAATATCGCAAACCTCAACGGCATACTGGCTTACCTGAATGAGACGGGCAGGGACGAGGTTATTGATGAATGGCTGATGTACCTTGCGGAGCAGGGACATACGAGCGCGTACCAGAGCTATGCCGACAGGCTTCTTCTTCGCAAGGATGATGCGCTGAAGGCAAAGGAGTGGTATGAAAAGGCGATTGATGCCGGACGTCTGGATGCCGAGGGCTATGCCAACTATGCCGAGACCGCACTTGCGGACGGGAGCGTCCAGAAGGCAATCGATGCCCTGAAGAAGGCGGACGAGATGGGGAATCTCGAAGGCGCCTACAGGCTCGCCCAGATCTATGATCTCGGTGAGGATGTCCGCCGCAATGACGATGAAGCCCTGAGACTGTACCAGTCAGTAGAAAAACTCGCCAAGGGAGACCTTAAGGAGAGAGCACAGGCCGGCATAAAGCGTGTCTCGGACAGAATCGAGGCCCGGATTGAAGCGGAGAGGCGCCGCGCCGAGGAATATGAAAAGAAATTCCGCGAGGCAGAGGCAAAGGCTGAAGCGGAATATGAAGCTGCCGATGAAGCGAAGGCGGCAAAGCTCAGCGCCGCGGCACAGGCTTCGGACGAAATGAAGGCTTCTGCGGCAGAGGATACGGGCGCCGTCACGGACGATGCCGCACCCGTCAAGGAGGGGGATGTCCCCGCAGGACAGGACGAGGCCGCAAAGACAGATGAGGCAGCCGAGGCTTCCGGCGGAGATACCGGCAGCGACAGCACCGGGAATGCAGCCTGTGAGCAGCAGGATGCAAAGGACGCCGCGGCTGTGGGCAGTGCCGATACGGCAATGTCATCCGTAAAGCCGGATGATGCACCGGCAGAGGACACCTCGAAGGAGGAGAAAAAGGATAACGGCACGGCAGCTGACGCGGCAGGAAAGGCTGTCGCAGCGGCAGCAGCGGCGGGCGCCGCGAGCAGTATCGCGGATGCGGTATCCGGTGATGCGGATGATATTGTTATTTCCACGATCAGCGCACTGTTAAACGAGAATCTGCAGGCCTCCCAGGACAAGGTGGACGGTGTTCCCGATTCATTTGTAAAGCCGACTGCTGCGGGAGAGCGCGACGACTCCAGAAAGAGAAATTCAAAGAACGGAAGGGACAGGCGGGCATCCGCCCGTCAGGCAGCAAGGCCGGATGCTTCAAGAGAGAGGCAGGAAAAGCGTGACCAGGCTGCGGGAACAGCAAGGGGACGCTCTTCGGGCAGCAGGCAGCAGGGCGGACAGGACAGGCCCTCCGTACAAAGAGATACGGCAGGAAGGAAGACGCAGCACGGACCTCAGGAGATCCGATCCGGCGGAAAGCGCGGTTCTTCTTCCGGGAGCGGGCGCAGCAGCGGATCGCCGGTCGGCCTGATTATTATTGTTATCATACTGCTCATTATCCTGATACTGCTGATGCTGCGCATGCTCGGCGGCAAATCCGGAACGACCCAGCAGGGCGGACAGGATGAGGTTATGACAGGCACTTCTGTTGAAAGCGGACAGGAGTCATCGGAAGAGGAAGCCGGCAGTGCTGCGGAAACCGCCCAGGCGGCCGGCCGGGAGACCGTTGAAGGAACTCCTGCGGGCACGGCGGACGGCAGCGGTTTGGAAGGAAGCGAAGAGCAGGGCGGCGAACAGGCAGCCGGAGAGCGCAGCGTCCTCGATATGCTGAAGGGCTTTGACGAGCACCAGGTAATTACAAGCGAGTTCAACGAGAGCGCATATACAGTGGCGGTGCCTTCCGGATATGACGCGACCAGCGAGCTTGTGAGCAGCAGCGGAAGAGTATACGGCGTTGAGTACCTCTTCGACAGGACCCTGCAGAAGTCCTGGCAGGACGGTGTTTCCGGCGACGGAATCGGAGAGAGAATCCATGTCACCTTCCCTCAGGATACTATGATCAGCGCGATCGGCATCTGGAACGGAACCCAGTCCTCCTCTGAGTATTTCCGCCAGAATAACCGCATAAAGGGTGTCCACCTGAAGCTGACCTATGCGGGAGAGACCTATGAGACGGATCTCGAGCTGAAGGATATGATGGGCGAACAGGCGATTGTTTTTGACTCACCGGTTCCGCTTGAGGATTTCCTTATGGAGATCCGCTCTGTGACAAAGGGCGACAGCTGGGATGACACAGCACTCGCGGAGATGACCTTCTACACACAAAAAGACTGAGTACAGCCGGTATTTGCCGGCGGATATGGAATCTGCTGATGCAGCCCTGCCGGAAGGCAGGGCTGTTTCATTGATACCTGTTTCAATGATATCGGTTCCAGCGAGACAGGTATCATTGAGACTGTCCCGCAGGGAGCGCCTTATCTGCTATTCGGGCGGGGATATGATACAATAAGAATGATCTGGGAATGACAGGAAGAGGCCAAAGAAGGAGGATACTATGCGTCTTGTCTTTATCGGGGCTGATCATGAGGTGACGGGAAGCTGCCATTTTCTTCGGGTCGGCAGCAAAAACATTCTCGTCGATTACGGAATGGAACAGGGAAAGGACGTGTTTGAAAATGTGGAGCTTCCGGTCAGCAAAGACAATATCGATTATGTCTTTCTGACACATGCCCATATCGATCACAGCGGCATGCTCCCGCAGCTTTATGCGGACGGCTTCCGGGGACAGGTGATCAGTACAAGGGCGACGATGGATCTCTGCAGTATTATGCTGCGCGACGCGGCGCATATCCAGATGCAGGAGGCCGAAGAAAAGACGAAAAAGAATCATCAGAACGGCTCTTCGGAGGTTGCTGTTCCGGCTTATACAATTGAGGACGCGGCGAATATCATGCGTCTTTTCGTTCCATACCCTTACGATACGGTGTGCGAACTCTGTGAAGGAGTGAAATTCCGATTCACTGATATCGGACATCTTCTGGGCTCTGCCAGTATCGAGCTCTGGCTTGAGGAGAACGGCCGGGAGAGGAAGATAGTTTTCTCCGGTGATATCGGAAACCTGAACCAGCCGCTGCTCAGGGATCCTCTGCTTACAGAAGAAGCTGATTATGTACTGACAGAATCCACCTACGGGGACAGGCTGCATGAGAAGGGTATGGGAGATCCGGTGCAGCAGCTGGCAGACGCGATTTCAGATACACTGGGGAGAGGCGGCAATCTTGTCATTCCTGCGTTTGCGGTCGGAAGAACGCAGGTGATGCTCTACTATATCAAGCGGATACTGGAAGAAAACATGATTCCTGAGCTTCCGGATTTTCCTGTGTATGTGGACAGTCCTCTGGCGGTATCGGCAACCGGCGTTTTCGAGGACAATGAACAGGACTGTTTTGACGAGGAAGCAAGAAAAATGCTGGACAAGGGGATCAATCCGCTTACCTTCAGGGGGCTCCATCTGACCATCACTACCGAGGAATCGATTGCGATCAACGATGACGCCGAGCCGAAGGTGATCATAAGCGCTTCAGGCATGTGTGACGCCGGCAGGATACGCCATCACATCCGTCATAATATCACAAGGCCAGAATCAACGATCCTGTTTGTGGGTTACCAGGCAGAGGGGTCTCTCGGACGAAAACTCCTTGACGGAGTGCCGGAAATTAAGATAATGGGAGATACTCTCAGCGTGATGGCTCAGATCACGCAGATCGACGGGATGTCGGGACACGCCGACAGGGACGGACTCCTGCGATGGATCAAGGGTTTTAAAACCAAACCGAAGCATGTGTTTGTAGTGCACGGCGACGACGAAGTCGCGGACAGCTATGCAAGGCTCCTTCGCGATGAATACGGCTATGCAGCGACGGCTCCGTTCTCCGGTACTGAATTTGATCTGCTGAGCGGAGAATTTACGAAGGTGACAAAGGGCGAACCCATCCGGAAAAAGGCTGCTCCTGCCGCTGTCACCGCAGACTCGTATACGAAGCTTAAAATCTCTCTCAAGCGTCTCGAGCAGGTTATTGACAAATCAGCCGGCATGGCGAATAAAGATATTGATGAGTTTACAAAGGCTGTCAATGACCTGTGCCGCAAATTCGGCAGGTGAGAAGCCGGATGGATATAACAGGCGGGAGGAATAAAATGAGATCGGATGAGATGACAAAGGAACTCTTCGGCAGAATCCTGGAGGAGGGATGTCCGGATATTAATCCGAGGCCGCACTATGAGGACGGGACGCCGGCACATACACTTTCCATCAACCATGTCATGCAGACATATGATCTGTCGAAGGGAGAGTTTCCGATAATAACACTCCGCCCGATCGCGGTTAAGAGCGCGATCGGAGAGCTGCTGTGGATTTATCAGGACCAGAGCAATTCCCTGGATGTTCTCAGGGATAAATACGGTATTACCTGGTGGGACGCATGGGATATCGGAGACAGGACGATCGGCGCCTGCTACGGTGAGACGGTAAGGCGCCATGATCTGATGAACGCGCTTCTTAAGGATATCGAAAACGACCCGGACGGCCGCAGACATATCATCAGTCTCTGGCAGGTGGAGGATTTCAAAGAACCGCATGGTTTAAAGCCCTGCGCATATCAGACTGTGTGGAATGTACGGCACGGAAAAGACGGCGTGGATTATCTTGATATGTGCCTGTTCCAGAGAAGCTCCGACTACGCGACGGCAGGCTGCATCAACCAGGTCCAGTACTCGGTGTTTTTGTGCCTTATTGCGAGACACTTCGGCTACGCGGCGGGCAGGTTTACATGGTTTGTCGATAATATCCAGATTTATGACAGACATGTCCCCCAGGTAAAACAGATGCTTGAGAGGCAGTCGGTCGAATGCAGTCCTTATGTATGGATCAACCCGGAGAAGAAGTCGTTCTACGATATAACAATCGATGACGTCAAAATCCTCGGATATCCCAGGGATGAGATAAAACAGAAGAATCCCCAGCTTAAATTCGACCTCGGGATTTAGCAGGGCAGTGCGCAGGCGCCTTCCTCAGAACGGAGAAGTAAAATATGAATGCAATCGTAGCGGTTGACAGGAACTGGGCTATCGGAAATAAGGGGAACCTGCTGGTGAGTATCCCCGCGGACCACAGAATGTTCCGCCAGAGGACACTGGACAAAGTCATTATATATGGAAGAAAGACACTGGAAACCTTTCCCCTGGGACAGCCCCTGGACAGGAGGCAGAACATTATACTGTCCACCAATCCGGGGTACAGCGTTAAGAACGCTTTTGTGGTACACAGCACCGGTGAACTGACAGAGTACCTTGAGGAAGGAATGCGGGATGGCAGTTTTACGGAGGATGATATCTATGTCATCGGCGGTGAGAGCGTGTACAGACAGCTCCTGCCGCTGTGCAGCAGGGTATATGTGACGAAAATCGACTATGCCTATGAAGCCGACGCATACTATCCGAACCTGGATGCCGATCCGGAGTGGGAGGTATCCGAGGAATCCGAAGAGCAGACATATTTTGACATACCCTATACCTTTACAGTATATACCAGGAAGCCGGTGCCCGGACGGGAAGAGAGTGCGCGTTGAAGAGAGTATTATCAAAGATCCTGATTCCTCTGGCAGCGCTGTGCCTTATTGCGGCTGTGACCTGCGGCTGTGCCGACACGCAGTATGTACTGACGACGCAAATCAGCCTGGAGGAGGTGTTCGCCGCGGGAGGCAGTGTCGGCACACAGAGTGAGCTTCGTGTCATGGCGGACGCGCTCTGCCTTTCCTACGCGAAGGCATATTCTGACGGGGTGATGCACGGCAGCTACCGTGAGGATATTGCGGCGGCCATACCGGAAAACGCCCTGGCGGATCTCACAAAGACCAAGGTGCTGGACAGGATGGCCGCGGAGAACGGAATCGCCCTTTCGGAAGCGGAACAGGCGCTCTCCCTGCAGGCGGCCAGGGCTCTGTACGAAAACCTTACGGAAAATGAAAAGGCCTTCTGTTTTGAAACGAAATCTGAGGAGCAGTGTCTTGAAATCCTGCGGGGAATGTATGACGAGTATGCCGCGGCGCAGAAAATGTATGACAGCATTATGGAGAATGCTGCCGTCGAGGTAAGCGATGAAGAGGCGCGCACGATTACGGTTCAGAGCATCCTGATTAAAACCTATGACGTCGACCCTTACGGGAATCATATCCCGTACGATGACGCGGGAAAGGCAGAGGCGCGCCGGCGGGCTGCGGCTATCCTGCAGGAAATCCGGGACGGTATGGCAGGGTATACTGGAGTCAGCTTTGATACCTGGATCAGCAGGTACAATGAGGCGGGGACCGGAACAGACACCTTCGGCAGGGGAGAACGGGATGGCGCCTACGAAGAGGCGGCTTTTACGCAGGAGCCGGGAACGGTCGGCGATGTTGTGGAAACAGCCGACGGATACCGGATTATCAAGGTGATCCGCGGGTCCGATGCGGATGAAATCCGGGAAAAAAAGGAGTCTATTACAAAACAAAGGCTCACGCAGGCATTTGAAAGCGCCTACAACGACTATCTCAGGGGAACACCTTACGTTCTCGACGACGAAGCGTATGCGGTTTTCCGTGATGCCGTCCGGAGCTATTACGACGGCTTTTCTGCACAGGAGGAGAGCCTGACGTTTTTTGATGTTTATGACTGGATATTCCACGGCTGATCCACAGGTGGTTTACGGCTGAATACAGGCGCCGGATACAGGTTTATGAAAAATTAAGAATTGCCGAAGGACGCGGCAAAACCTGTGATTTGGCGGATCTTCGGAGAGAATTGTTAGCACTCACATCTGTTGAGTGCTAATTTTTTGTTGACTTTACATTTTACTGAGACTACACTGTGTGCATGGATTAAGTTTTACAGAAAGTGAAGGTGGTTTCACAATGGCAGAAAAAGGCACATTATCTATCAACAGCGAGAATATGTTTCCGATCATAAAGAAGTGGCTGTATTCGGATCACGATATTTTCTTCCGTGAACTGATTTCCAACGGCTGCGACGCCGTCACGAAGCTGAAGAAGCTCGAGATGATGGGCGAGGCGGAGCTTCCCGATGATTATAAAGCCAGAATCGACGTTATTCTGGATCCCGGTGAAAAGACCGTTGAGATCCGGGACAACGGCCTGGGAATGACTGCAGACGAGGTCAAGGAATATATCAACAATATCGCTTTTTCCGGCGCGGAAGCGTTCATGGAGAAATACAAGGATAAAGCGACTGACGACCAGATTATCGGTCATTTCGGACTGGGCTTTTATTCTTCCTTTATGGTTTCGGATCTTGTCACGATCGATACGCTCTCCTGGCAGAAGGATGCGCAGGCAGTCCACTGGGAGTGCGACGGCAGCAGCGAATTCACCATGGATGAGAGCAGCAGGAAGGAAGTCGGAACGACGGTAACCCTCCATCTGTCGGAGGACTGCGTTGAATTTTCAAATTACTACAGGGCCAAAGAGGTTATCAGGAAATACTGCGGCTATATGCCCACTGAGATTTACCTGTCCGTAAAAGACACTAAGGAGACACAGATCATTCCTGAATCCGAAAGACGCGCAGATGATGTCGTAATCGAGACAGTAGAACCCGAGAAGAAGCCGGCGGACGCGGAAGGAAAAGAAGATGCGGCCGGACAGGAGAAAAAGCTTAAGATCAGAAAGCGCCCGGAGCTCGTAAATGATCCGCAGCCTTTATGGGGAAAGAACCCGAAGGACTGCACGGACGAGGAATACAGGACCTTCTACAGACAGCTGTTCAACGACTATAAGGAGCCGCTGTTCTGGATCCACCTGAATATGGATTATCCCTTCAACCTGAAGGGCATCCTGTATTTCCCGAAGATCAACCTGGAATACGAGTCGGCGGAAGGCGTCATCAAGCTTTACAACAACCAGGTTTTCATCGCGGATAATATCAAAGAGGTAATTCCGGAATTCCTGATGCTTCTCAAGGGCGTCATTGACTGTCCCGATCTGCCGCTGAACGTTTCGAGAAGCGCCCTGCAGAATGATGGTTTTGCGGCAAAGATCTCCGACTACATCACAAAGAAGGTCGCGGACAAGCTTGCCGGCATGTGCAGGACCGACAAGGAAAACTATGACAAATACTGGGATGATATCAGCCCGTTTATCAAGTACGGGTGCCTGAGGGACGACAAATTCTGCAAGAAGATGACGGATTACATCCTCTTCAAGGATCTGGATGGGAAATATCTCACTCTCCCGGAGGCTCTGGAGGTCAACAAGACTGACACGGAGGAGGACGCCGAGAGCGCGACCGATGAGAGCGGAAAGGCGGTAGAAGCCGAGGTCGTCACTGAGAATGAAGGCAGCGCACAGGAAGGTGCCGAAGAGAATAAGGAAGAGGAACCTAAAGAGCGCACGATCTATTATGTGACGGATGAAAAGCAGCAGGGACAGTATATCCGTATGTTCCGCGAAGCGAAAATGCAGGCATTTATCCTGAATCACGGGATTGACCAGCCGTTTATCTCCCAGCTGGAGGCGAAAAACGAAGGAATCCATTTCGCGAGAATTGATGCTGACGTGGATGAAGCCCTGAAGGGACGCACCGGCAAGAAGGCGGCAAAGGAACTGAAGGAGCTTGCAGAGAAGATCGAGCCGCTGATCAGGAAGGCGCTTAAGAAGGACAAGCTCAAGGTCAGCCTGGAAAACCTGAAGGACAAAAAGACAGCTGCCGTGCTGACGGTCGATGAGCAGAGCCGGCGCATGCAGGATATGATGAAGATGTACGCGATGGGTGATATGAGCGGTCTCGGCGGTAATGAAGCAGAGACACTTGTCCTCAACGCAAAGCATCCGCTTGTACAGTATATTACGGGCAATGAAGAGGATGAGACTGCAAAGCTGATCTGCAGACAGCTGTATGACCTGGCTAAGCTCCAGAATGCGCCGCTTACACCGGATGAGATGACGGAGTTTGTCGCCCGGACGAACGATATCATGCTGGCAATGACCAGACAGGAGCCCGCGAGCACTGAAAAATAACCGTTCGCTGCTATTGCCGGATGCATGAATACGGCATTTGTGATAAAATTCCCCTTGTAGGTTCTGTTAACCGGAAGAGTATTGACCTTTACAGTAAAGCAAAAGGCCAGGACCCGGAACAGATTACAGGGGGTTTTTTATATGCTGCAGCAGCGGGAACTGAGAAGGATGAGCGGCGAGAAATTTCATGCGAATACAGAGCCGCTCAAGTTTTCGACCGCATCGGTCAATAAGGTGATCGCTCCCGGACAGGTATATGAAGGTTCATTTACGATCTACGGGAACAGCGGGGATGTTGTCACAGGCTTTGTCGGCTCTTCCAGACTATGTATGAAGGTCCTGACGGAGGAGTTCTCAGGCTCAAAGGAGATCATCAATTATCGCTTTGACGGCACACCCTTTACGGACGGCGACACAATAGAAGGCGTTTTCCGGATTATATCAAGTCACGGTGAGTATACACTTCCTTACAGCATCAAGGTTCAGAGGACAGCGCTCACGTCAACTCTCGGGAGTATCAGGAACCTGTCCCATTTTACTAATCTGGCGCGTACAGACTGGAAGGATGCAGTGCGGCTTTTCTACAACCCGCAGTTTCCGATGATATTCGGGACGGCGGAGGCGAAGGAGCGGAATCTTTACCGCGGGCTTTCCGCTGCTTCCGGAAACGAGCGCAACGTCGAGGAGTTTCTTATAGCTGCCGGAAGGAAGCACGCGGCAGAATTCATTCCCGCACTCAGGGAGATATCAATTGACATACCCGCGAAGACACAGGAGTGTATCCCGGGATATCTGAACATACGCAGAAACGGCTGGGGCTACAGCGGAATATCGATCGGGACAGACGGCGACTTCATCCTTCCGGAGGTTACGGAAGCGGGCGAGGAGGATTTCCGCGAAGGATCCTTCAGGCTCAACTACCTTATCGATCCTTCTTTAATGCATGCGGGCAAGAACCTCGGCTCTATCATCCTGAACACTCCTTACAAGGTGATCACTGTTCCTGTAGTCGTGCGATACCAGCCGGATACTGCCATGCGTTCCATGCGCCGCAGGCAGATCAAAGGAATCCGGCTTGAGATGATGCAGTGCTACGAGGCTTACAGGCTGAAATTCATCTCATCGAACGAATTCGGCGCCCGGATGGACACGCTCGTCCGGAACCTTACGGAAAACGACAGGACGGATCCTCTGAACACACTGTACCGTATCCATTATCTTGTCACTGTCGGCAAAAAAGAAGAGGCCCTCTGGGATCTCCAGGAGCTTAACCGCAAAACCTCCGGGATGGAGGGGAACCTGCCGACCTATTCCGTTGCGCAGTATGAGTCGGAAAGCGACCTTGTGTACGCTTACCGTATGTATCTCACAATCCTTCTCGCCCAGAGTGTCGAGCGGGACGCAATCTATGCCGACGGAGTTGTCTCCGACGCAATCCGCTCTATTGATAATGTGCACAAGAGGGAGCCCGACAACTGGTGGATCACCTGGCTGTATATGTACGCCAGTGATGAATTCGACAAGCATCCCCAGGCTGCGTGGGAGACGCTTTACTCCCAGTACGCTCAGGGAGTCAGGAGCCCGGTGCTGTATCTGGAAGCGTGGCAGATGATATCCGCCAACCCCGCGATCATGCATGAGACGGATCCCTTCATTCTGCAGGTGCTTCTGTACGCTTCAAGGAAAAAAGCGCTTTCCATGCAGGTGATGACGCAGGTTAACGCGCTGGCGCTGCGCCAGAAGAGCTTCTCTGCAAGGCTCCTTACAATTCTCCAGAGCGCGTACGAGGCAAGAGGCCTCGAATCCCTGAAGATTGAGACGCTTGACAGTATCTGCAGGATGCTGATCCGCGGCAATATGACCGGCAGCAGGTGGTTTGACTGGTACAGCGAGGGGATCAGGCAGCGCCTGCCCGTTACAAGACTGTACGAGTATTACATGCTTTCCGTTCCGGAGGATTACGAGGGTGAGATTCCGCGCTCGGTTATTATGTATTTTGCCTATCAGTCGACGCTTCCCTATGAACGCAACGCGTATCTGTACAGGTACATCCTGCAGCACCAGGAAGAATGCGCGCAGGTGATGGAACAGTATGCCGCGCAGATTTCTTCGTTTACCCTTGACCAGCTGATGCAGCAGCGGATGAACCGGGATCTGGCATGGATTTCCGGTGACAGGCTTTCCGACAACAGGATTATTTCGGGAGAAATCGCGCCGAAGGCCATTCCCATTGTATTTACTGCAGCTGTCCATACGACGGACAGGAATATGCAGCGGATAGTACTGATTTACGACAAACTCCGTCCGGAGCAGTACTGCAGGCTCGAGGACGGGACGGCGATGCTCCCGGTATACGGCAGCGACAACCAGGTCTTCCTGGAGGACGGTGAGGGCAACCGCTATGCGGTGAGTGTGCCGTATACGCTGGATCATCTGATGGACTACGAAAAGATATCCAGGATCATTGCAGAATATGAGACGGACAACTTCGGCTTTGACCTCTATATGGCCGGAGTGAAGCATGAGCAGCTGCAGATCACTGAAAAGAATGCGGGACACGTCCGGCGTCTTGCGGACGCGGAGGAGATCATGCCCGATTTCAGGCAGGAACTCAGGCTCGCGCTTCTTCGTTATTACAGTAAAAATGATCTGGTGCGGGAAATGGACTCGTTTCTTGGAGGAGTTGAACCCAGGGGCCTGAACGCGCCGCAGCGAAGCGAACTGATCAGCTATATGGTTGAGGGTGAGCTTCAGGACAAAGCTCTTTCCTGGATCCGCAGATATACATCCTTCGGAGTTGACGGCAGCACACTCATGAAGCTTTTGTCCGTATCACTTCGCGACGACAGCAATCCGAATGATCCTGTTTTCGCTGAGATCGCGCATGAGACCTTCCTGAAGGGCACCTACGACGACAGTATCCTGCATTATATGTGCAATTATTTTGACGGACTGACGCAGGAGCTCGAGAAGGTGCGCGAGGCGGCAGAGGGATTCGGCACGGATCAGTATGATCTTTGCAGGAGGATGCTGATCCAGATGCTGTATACCGGCAAAACACTGCCGGAACGGGATGAGATCATCGACAGCTATATCCGGGGCGGCGCGGAAAGAGAGATTCTCAGCAGCGTTCTTGCTCAGTGCGCGCATTATTATTTCACTGCGGATATCCCGATGAAAAGGGAATATTTTGATATACTCGGGGACTACGGGCGCGACGGCGTCCCGCTTGTGGATATCTGCAGGATCGCCTGGCTCAGGAACCTTTCCGAGCAGTCGGGCGAGACCACTGCCGCGCAGAGAGAGGTTACCACTCTGTTTTTGGGAGACCTTCTGGACAGAGAGATTGTCTTTCCTTTCTTCAGGCAGTTTATCGGCGTACTGCCTGAGCTCCAGGCCTTTGCCGACGAGACGCTGGTGGAATTCAGGCCGAAGGATTCCGTAAGCGGCGCCAGGATCCAGTATCATTACGCGATGGAGCGGGACGGCCAGAGGGAAAGATACAGGGTCCGTCAGATGAAGGAAATGTACCCGGGTGTATATGTTGCCGGATTCCTGCTGTTTTTCGGTGAACAGATGCACTATTACATAACGGACGACGCAGCGGAGAAGAACGTCATCGAGAGCGGGACGATCGGGCAGGACGCAAGGATTTCCGCGGATACGGATGACCGCTTCGGCCTGGTCAACC
>JAEEGL016759385.1_pt1 | contig 15308 bp, 14 predicted proteins | sample 9134231 | NCBI WGS metagenome assembly JAEEGL01 (sample SAMN16246548, study PRJNA631951) | gut metagenome | biome: gut microbiome; feature: rumen; material: fiber-attached | host: Bos | place: Iran: Karaj | collected 2018-10 | reverse complement strand
GAAATTCAAGATTCTGTACCAACTTATAGTTGAAGAGGCACCAGACGCTACATTTGTCGAGAAGTATATTGTTTAGGAGAGAGACCATTGCTCCCTCCTAAACAATCATGTCGAGGGGACTGAGTAGTTACCTAACTGCTTTATAACTTTCGCCGGCACACCGCCAACTACACAGTAGTCTGGGACGTCCTTTGTCACTACAGCACCTGCTGCCACCACCACATGTTTTCCTATTGTTGCCCCAGGCAGAATGACGGCATTGGCTCCAATCCATACATCATCACCAATCACTACTGGTTTCGTACTGATACCTTGTTCGTCAATCCGCTTGGTGGTATTCTGAAAGTTATGGTTCAGTGCTGTAACCGTAATGCCCTGCGCCAGATTGACATGATTGCCGATGCACACAGGTCCAATCACCGTACAATGAATACCGATACGGGTATGGTCACCTATTGTCACGTCGCCCACCGCATTGTTAATACAGCAATACGACTCTATCACGCTTTTCCGTCCCAACCAGAAACGCCTGTAGGGTGGGGTGTCCATTCTCACACTAGGGTAAATCTTCGAACCGCGTCCCCTATACTGATATAGCGGAGCCAGTAGCCGTATATACCACCGTGGTCTTGCATCCCGCTGGTTCATTATCAAGTAGTCCAAGATTCTCTTCATCTTTGGACTCCCTTTCAATCCTTGTCGTATTTGTTCTTTATCTTTCATCAATTACTTGTTTCCATTGGTTAATAATTGTGTCAATATTGAATTGTGAGGCTATTTGTAGTGCTTGTTTCGATTTCTCCTGCCACTCCATTTTGGTGGCTTGCAGCATTTGACGAGCCATTCCTTTGACATCGCCAACACTGAAAAATATGCCGAAATCACCCATGATTTCCTGACATACGGCCAGGTCCGACGATATAATGGGTAGTCCATGTGACATGGCTTCCATCAATACCAAGGGCATGCCTTCCCATCGTGAACTTAGGATGTAAACTTGTGCAGCAGAGTAGTACTCTTGGATATGGTTTGTAAAGGGATGAATGTGAATTCTGTTTTCCAGCTGATAGTCCTTTATAAGTTTTCTATAGATTGTCTCCTCCACACCTTCCCCCACAATGTCGAGCGTCCATTCCAGATTCTCCTTAGCAAAAATGCGGAAAGCCTCTATCAATAGGTCAAACCCTTTATGCAGACGTGAGAAACGTCCTACAGCTAAGAACTTCTTAGAGTTTCCTGTAGAGATTTTTCCAGGCATCAGCGTCAATGGGTTGTAAATCACTTTAGTCGGGAAGTGATATTGCTGTGCGTCATATTGGTAAAGCACAATAGTCTTGTCTAATTTCTCCAGTTGGTATTCATAGTGTTTGCAAAGCTCAGGACCGATATACAGAGATTTCTCTCCAAACAGAGCCCCATACGAGTTGTGTATCCATCCAATTAGCTTAACTTTATTAAGTTTTTTCTTACATGCTGCCAATCTAATGGCCAAAGGCGCATGCACACCAATGATGGCATCATAGTTACCGGCAGCAAGCTCTTCGCTCAGTGCGTTCCTCTTCTCTGACGGGAAAGAACTATGACTATAGATGTCAGATGTTATTCTAATCTGTGGCAGCCATTTCCTAAAGAGGTAGCTGTAGGCTTTACAGCAGTAGTACTTCCATTGAGGTGTCTCAGGATAATTGAAAAATCTATAGCGTATATTCGCCTCAACTAATCCATAGATTGATGTGTCTTTCTGTTCTGGCTTGTCCAAGGTAACGATGGTGACCTCATAGTCCTTTGCCAATTCTTTGGCAATCACCGCAGTCACTCGTTGTACCCCGCCAATCGAGAATATCGAGTCCATCAAGAAACAGATTCTTCTTTTCATATCTTTCCTATTTCTGAGTTTCCTGATAGACATCTTGATATAACTTCAGCAGATTCTCCGCCGTTTTCTTCCATGAGAAGAGTTTGGCTCGTTCCAGCCCGACAGCTTTCTGCTGCTCATAGAACGTCTGGTCTTTTTCCAGGCGGAGCATCATGGCGGTAATCTCATCGCTGTTTTCAGGATTAATAAGGATTGCGTCCTTGCCGCCAATCTCAGGCATTGATGAGGTATTGCTCGTGATAACCGGTGTCCCACATGCCATTGCTTCCAATAGTGGAATGCCAAAACTTTCTCTCAGCGACGTATATAGGAAAGCAAAAGCATTATTATATATATAAGGTAAATCATTATTCACAATATACCCAGGCATTACAATGTGTTTACGGATATTATCTATATGGTTGCGCTCTACGATGCCATTCAGATATTCTGGATCAAGGTCGGCCATCAGCAGTTTTCGTTTCACTTCCGACTGTTCCAGATATTTCGAATAAGCTACTAATGTCCGTTCCGTATTTTTTTTAGGATCTGTATTGCCGAGAAAGAAGAAATAGTCGTTAGCTGTCAGCTTTTGGCTCATGGCCTTTGGCAATTGACTGTTGTCGATAGGTTTAAACCACTTGTTGTAACCGTTATATATCATCGCCATCCGTTCGCTGGGAATATTCAGTTTGGTGATAATATTCTTCATTTCAAAATTTGATACGGTGATAATACGCTTACACTTGTCCAATATTTTAGGTACGTTGAGACGACGGTACAGCCATCCCATATTCTGATACAGCGAATGATTCTGTTTGTCGCGTGGCTCTAAGAATATAATATCATGTAGTGTCAATACCAAGGGTATGTCGCACCAAATAGGAGCCGTATTACTGGTACAATGCAATATTTCTACGTCATATTTCTTTGCAGCCCTTGGTAGTGCCCACTGTTCCCATAGCGGATATGACGGACAACTCAGTTCAATGACGTGAACATTCTTGGTACTCTCTACGCAATGGTCGTCTCCAGGTTTGACAAACACGTAGTATTCATTGACAAAATCCATTTGCTGCAGTTCCTTGATTTCCTGCAAAACCACGTAGTCCATGCCATGCTTGTTCTTACGGAATATCCGTTGTGCCTCTATGCCGATTTTCATCTTTAGTTATATTTTGTTGCAAAAATAACGATAATTTTTGATTATTCCAAATTTTTGTTGTAAATTTGTGCCAATAATGTGTGGTAAATGAAGATACTGTTCCTTGTTTATCATGGTTTTTCCGAGTATAGTGGCATATCAAAGAAGATACACTATCAGGTGAAGGGACTTCGTGAAAATGGTCATGAAGTACATCTTTGTTATTATGATTTTGATAGCCGTGGACATCGGTGTCGTTTTGTCGATAATGAAATAATTAAGGATTATGGGAAGGGGGTGGTGGCAGGACTTCGTCAGCGTATAGATTATAATTGTATATATGATTACTGTAAGAATCATCAGATACAATTCGTATATGCGCGCTGCTTTCAAAATGCTAATCCTTGGCTGATCCGTCTTTTCAAGCGACTGAATAATTTGGGGATTAAGTGTGTTATGGAAATTCCTACATATCCTTACGACCAGGAGTTTGTCAGTTTTTCATTCATGATAAGGATGGGATTGAAAATTGATCAGTTGTTCCGTAAAAAGTTATCCCGCCAAATGAATGCTATAGTTACATTTTCTGATGCCAAGGAAATCTTTGGTCAGCGCACCATTAATATTAGTAATGGCGTTGATTTTGGTAGCATTCCCCTCCATTGTTATCAGCCATCAGATGCTCAGGTTTCAGCCATCCATCTTATTGGGGTTGCCGAAGTACATTATTGGCATGGCTTTGATCGGTTGATAGCCGGCTTGGGCGAGTATTATCGTGATGTAAGAAGTAAGAAAGAAAATGTAAGAGAGGTATATTTTCATATTGTTGGCGGTGTTAGTGATAGTGAGATGCATGATTCTTTGCATGCTCCAGGCTTTGCTGAGTTAATGGAGAAATATGGTATTCAAGATCGTGTCATTTTCCATGGTCAACTATTAGGCGATGATTTGAACCGAGTTTTCAATCAATGTAGCTTTGCTATTGGTAGTCTGGCCCGTCATCGTAGTGGAATAACGGTCATCAAGACATTAAAGAACCGTGAGTATGCCACACGTGGTATCCCTTTCATCTATTCAGAACAGGATAATGATTTTGACCGCCAATTTTATGTCTTAAAGGCAACCCCAGATGAGATGCCTATTAATATTCAGCAGATAATAGATTTTATAGATCATCATCATTTTGACTCCCATGATATTAGGAAGACGGTAGAACACCTGTCATGGAAAAAACAAATGCAATATGTGATAGATAAAGCCTGAATTATATGATTTTTTTATAATACTCAATTAATAAATCCGTACATGATGATACGTGATATGTATTCTTAATATGTTCACGAAGTTTTGGTTGAGAATGACTGTCGTCTAACGCTTTTAGAACAGCCTGTCCGATGTCGTCAATGCTATATGGATTTACAAGTTGTGCCATTCCTTTAGGATAATACTCTTTAGGACCTCCTAAATTTGTAATAACGATGTTACATCCATGCATAGCCGCTTCTAAGGCTACAAGCCCTACACCTTCGTTAATGCTTGGCAATGCAAAAACTTTTGCTTTGTCGTAAAGCATACATAGTTCATCATCGCTAACAAATCCTAATATCTCTATATTCTGACAATCGCCAATTTGCTTTTTTAATTTCGCTTCCGAAGCAGCATTTCCTTTATTCCCAACTAACTTTAGGTGAAATCCGTATTTTTTTGCTGCATCAATCAGGCGGGATACGTTTTTGCGCTCCTGTGTCATTGTACCTGCAAACAGACAGAAAGGTTCTTTCTGTATATTCGGATTGCAATGGGTCTCGCGGTAAGATAATGGAACGATAGCAATCTTGTCCTTACTGATGTCATATCCGCGATGAAGATAATCAGCTTCATATTCAGACCTGGCGAAGAACAATTTCACGTCATCTCGTAGAAGCCTGAGTGCATAATTTTGTGAGAATATCCTCAGATTCTGACATCCCATAAAGGTAGCCAGCCTATACTTCCACATAGGGGTGTTGGTATCGATGATGGGGGAAAAAACAAAGTTTTTATTGAGTCCACTTCCCCAATGTATCATGTCATAATTCCATAGTCCAAAGCCAAAAACATGAATGATATCAAAAGAACTCCAGACATAATGTCCCCATGGATTGATTCTTTCTACATGATGCCCTTTCTTTTCAAGTTCTTTTGCCCATATCTCGGCTTGCATCTTGCTGCCATCTCCTGCTCCCATATAGCAGGCTCCTGGATACATGATATATGCAATTTTCATAATACTTTAGTTTTTCTCATGCAAAAATACATAATATTTCTGATACATTGGAGTTTTTTATTCATTAATTTTGTAAATTGGACTTTTTTCCCTAATTTTGCATAGAAATATCCAAAATGAAACAAGAAAAGCGATATAAAATAGTTTATTGCACACCGTCACTATATATGGCTGGTGGTGTTGAACGTGTCTTGACTCTCAAGGCAAACTATTTTGCAGATAAGTATGGATATGATGTAACTATTATTACAACAGACGGAAAGGATAAAGATAATTTCTTTGCTCTTTCAGAAAATGTTCGGGTTGTGAATTTGGACATCAATTTTGAGGAAATGTGGCATCGTTCTTTTTTCCTGCGTCTATATCTTTATATTCCCAAAGAGAGATTATTCAAGAAACGATTGTCTGAGGAGCTTTATCGGATAAAACCGGATATAACAATCAGTTTGTTACGAAGAGAAATCAATTTCCTGACAGATATCCATGATGGAAGTAAGAAAATTGGTGAAATCCATATCAATAGAGCACATTATCGCAATTTTACACCGAATAGAAGTAATCCATTTAAGGCTTTATTTTCAAGGTATTGGATGTATGGACTGGTCAATCGGCTGAAACAGTTGGACCGTTTTGTCGTGTTGACAGAATATGATCGCCAAGCGTGGCAGGAAATACCTCGAGTTGATGTAATCCCTAATCCTCTTCCATTCTATCCATTAGAAATACCGTCCGTCAGGAAAAAACGAGTCATTGCCGTGGGCAGATATTTTGACGAGAAGGGATATGATCTGTTATTGCGTACCTGGTCAATCATTGAGAAAGAAATGTCTGATTGGGAATTGGTTATTTATGGTGATGGTAATAAGCCTTATTATGAACAGATTGCGTCTTTATTAGGATTAAATCCCCAACGATATAAGCTTAACAATAGCATTTCTGATGTTCAAAAAGAATATTTAGAGAGTTCTCTGTTTGTTTGTACTTCGAGGTTTGAAGGTTTTGGAATGGGGATTATCGAAGCGATGGCTTGTGGTCTGCCAGTTGTTGCATTTGATTGTCTCTGGGGACCTCGATCAATTATAGCAGATGGTGAGGATGGCCTATTGGTGGAAAATGGAAATGTTGGGAAGATGGCCGAGACATTGGTTTCATTGATGAATGATCCAGAGAGAATTGAAACCATGGGGCAATCTGCCAGAAAGAATGTGCAGCGTTTCAATATTGATGTGATTGCAGGAAAATGGAAGAGATTATTTGATAGCTTATGATGCCTATGTATGAAGTAACGATTGGTATTCCTGTTTATAGGGCTTGTCAATATATAGAAGATTCTCTTTTGTCTGCGCTCAATCAGACTTTTCTGAGTATTGAGTTCTTGATTGTTGATGATAAGGGTGGTGATGGCTCAATGGATATCGTTGTCAATTTGCAGAAAAACCATCCCCAGGGTAAGGATATACGCATCTTGGTCAATGACATGAATTCCGGTGTAAGTTATAGCCGGAACCGTATTATTGACGAAGCAAAGGGTCGTTATCTTTATTTTATGGATTCTGATGACACGATAGAGCCCGATACGATTCAACTTCTGTTCGATGCAATTGTAGAGAATAAGGCACAGATAGCCTATGGGTCATACGAGATTATTGATGGAATTGGTGGCTTGCCGACGGTAAAATACCAGAAAGATTCGTTGATTCTGAAAGGAAAAGATGAATTGGCTTTGTATGCTTTTAAAAACAATCAAATCTTTCATGTTTCTGTTTGTAACCATTTAGTAGATTTGGATTTCTTACGTCAATCAAAAGTTAGGTTTATTGATGTCTCTTATTGGGAAGATATGGCCTATACGACGGAGCTGGTTACTAAGGTCGAAAGTGCAGTGTTGCTCTCTGACGTTACTTATCACTATTTGCGTCGTCCGGATTCTCTCTCCCATTATCAAGGTCGAGTAGCCTTAGAAAAGAAGGAACTATTGAATAATATTTCTGTTTTGATATATCTTAAAGAGAAGTGTTTGACGTTTAGAGGTAAGATTTATCTTCCATACCTAAGCTATAATCTTCAGATGGTCAGTTTTTACTTGGTATGTCATATCATGCGTCATTCACAGCTGATTATTCCAAAATTTACAAACAAGGAAATCAAAGTAATAATGAAGTATCCTGTGCCGGTGTCATATATACTATCATATAAGGATAAAAGGTTTCCCAACTGCATGTTTGCTTTCTTAAGTTTTTTGCCGCTTTGCTTTCATCTACCACTTATCTGGTTGCTTGGTAAATATAAGGGAGTCTTATAATCAATAATTGAAAATAACGATAATAATCATAGGTTATGCGAATACTTTTCTTAGTCTACCATGGTTTTTCTGAGCATAGTGGTATCTCAAAGAAGATACACTATCAGGTGAAGGGACTTCGTGAAAATGGTCATGATGTACGCCTCTGCTATTATGGTTTTGCAGAGAATGGTCATAGGTGTCGATATGTTGATGACCATATAGTCAAAGACTATGGAACAGGCATTGTTGCAGGCTTTCGTCAGCGTGTGGATTATCAATGTATTTATGATTATTGCATCCAGGAAGGAATAGAACTTGTTTATGCCCGCTGCTTTCAAAATGCGAATCCGTGGCTGATTAGCTTTTTTAAGAAATTGAGACAGGCAGGAATTCATGCAGTGACGGAAATACCGACTTATCCGTATGATCAGGAATTCAAGCATTTCGAATGGAAGATGCGCGAAGAACTCAAAATCGATCAATTATTCCGTGAAAAACTCTATCAGCAGATGGACGCCTTGGTTACATTCAGCGATGCAGAGCGTATCTTCGGTCAACGTACTATTTGTATTAGCAATGGTGTCGATTTTGATAGTATTCCTCTCCACTCACCTCTCACCTCTCATCACTCATCTCTACACTTAATCGGTGTAGCTGAAGTTCATCCTTGGCATGCTTTCGACCGCGTGATGTCTGGAATCGGAGAATACTATAGCCAAAAGCTAACATCCGATGGCAATAAGCCAGAGGTGTTCTTTCATGTTGTTGGTGGCGTACATCCTTATCGTATGAAGACGGACTTTCTACCTATTATTAATAAGTATAGACTTCAAGACAAAATAATATTCCACGGTCAACTATTTGGCGATGAATTGACCAAGGTGTTTAATCAGTGCCAGTTTGCCATTGGGTCATTAGGCCGTCACCGTAGCGGTATTACAGTTATCAAGACCCTGAAGAATCGAGAATATGCTACTCGTGGTATACCTTTCATTTACAGCGAACAGGATAGTGACTTTGATTATCAGCCATACGTTTTGAAAGCTCCTGCAGACGAGTCGCCAGTTGACATTCGGCAAATCGTTGACTTTTTAGATCATTTTGCCATGAAGCCTGAAGAAATCCGTTCAACAGTGGCGCATCTTACATGGAAAATTCAGATGCAAAGCGTTATTGAGGCTGTTGCTAATTTGTAAAACAGTCATATTTCAAACGATGACTTATCTGGGTATTTCTTCTCAAATAGCCTTTTGATGTAGTCGTCGATGAAATCAAAATCGTCTTGTGAGCATAATGACGTGTCGTTTAGGCATATTGAGGCAATGTTAGTGTTAAAGATCACCTTCTCAAATCCGTATATTGTTTCCCTATTGAAAAGATGGATGGTTACATACCTTCTTTTCTTGGGGTAAAACTTGTTCTTTGCCAATTGCCAATAGCGGAACAAGTAAGGGTTGGCAATGACATCTTCCCTGAAACGGGTGCAGCTTGCTTGCAAGAAATCTGCCTCTTTCTCCCATGTTTCTTCGAATGTGGATTTCAGATAAGCTTGTTCAGTGTGGAAATTCGAAAAACCGACAAATAGTCTTTGTCTCATCAGGATGATGCTCATGACTAATCCGGTTATGCCTAAGTGAAGTCCAAACCATCGTTTAGGCGATTCACAGACTGTTTTCCATCTGTTGAAATGAGCATTGATGATGCCAATGTCTGCAAGCATTGACATGGAGATGCCGAATTTTTCAAGGCGTGTATATATTGGCACATTAAAGCATGTCTCCTTATTGATGTCGCAAGGAAGATCATTTTTGAAAAAATAGTCAGGATTGACAGGACCGTTTAAGAGCATGTCGTCATTGAAGTATACAAAATGCTCAGAGAGTCCTTTTATTTTATGTATATGCAATTCGATAGCACATGAATTGAATGTCGGCAAGTATTCTTTTGGCATAAAATCCTCATGCTTGACAAGCACCAATTTAGGATTGTTCTTATTGATCCAGTCAGGAAATGTCCCATTGGTTATTAGATAGACTTTATTTACCCATGGCGCATACTTTTCAACAGCACGGAACCAATAACGGAAAATGTTCATTTCCCTGAAACGTCCACTCCCCTTATCCCCTTTGGCTTCTTTGTATAATTCATATTGCTTCTGCCATAGAGGGTCATTGGAATCTAACCACGTTACAACAAAATCTATTTTTATATCTTTCATTTTGGTTCTTTATGCTTTTGTTGCTATGAGGGGAACTTATCAAATTCTCCATTTCTGCAAAGTTATGAATAAAATACGAAACAGCCAACTTTTGTGCCAGTTTTTTGTGTTTTTTGTTTTAATATTAAAAATTCGATGAATAATTTGTATTTCTAAAGTATTTTTTCTATCTTTGCAAAACATTATAAATGGCAGCGCTCCTTAGGAGTCTCCAAATTAAAAAATTACGTTGTGACTATGAAGGTTATTTCTTTAGATGAATTGAAATCCATACAATTAGATTTGTTACAAAAGACTGCAGACTTTTGTGAGAAAAATGCTCTTAGATATTTTTTATGTGGTGGCACACTTATTGGTGCGATTCGTCACAAAGGCTATATACCTTGGGATGACGATATTGATATTGCCATGCCAAGGCTGGATTATGACAGGTTTATAAAAACGTTTAATCAGCCCGGCAACTATTATCAAGTGGTTAATCCTGATATAAGTTCCGACTATGAGTATTGTTTTGCAAAAGTGCATGACACCAGGACCGTCTTTAAAGAGCTGCATTATCCTGGTGATGCATTTGGCGTATATATTGATGTTTTTCCTACAGATGGAGTGAAGGATGCAGCGCAAATTCGCAAAATACAACTACTTCGTAAATTTCTCAATACCAAGCGTGCGAACTATTATCATCGGACTATATTAAAGAAATCCATCAATACTATTGGTAAATTGCTTCTGCTACCGTTTTCAGCCCATCAGATAGCTATGTGGATGGACAAAGAATGTCGCAAGTATGCTATCGGCAGCTTGCCGATGGCAGGTGTGATAGCCAATCCCTTCGGACCAGGTGAGATGGTTGATAAATCAGTCTTTGATAGTGATATTTATGTAGACTTTGAAGGACATAAATTTCGGGCTCCCATTGGTTATGACACATGGCTCAGGAGTGTTTATGGCGATTACATGCAGTTGCCGCCCGAAGAGCACAGAGTCACACATCATACTTTTGAAGCATATTGGAAAGATAAATAAATAGATACCGCAAATACTCAAAAACTATGAATATTGCACTTTTAATTGCTGGTGGTTCAGGTAACCGTATGGGGCAGGACATCCCCAAACAGTTTATGTATGTTGACAATGCCCCAATCATTATTCATACGCTTCAATGTTTTCAACAACATCCGGACATAGCACTGATAGCTGTCGTTTGTCTAACAGGATGGGAGACGGTCTTACAAAGTTATGCCAATCAATATAATATTACAAAACTGAAATATATTTTTCCTGGAGGTAATTCTGGAATGGAGTCCATACACAATGGAATCTACGGGCTGAAGGAGGCAGGATGTGATGATGACGATTTGGTCTTGATCCATGATGCCGTCCGTCCTTTACTTTCACAAGATATTATCAGCAGTAATATTGCGACGTGTAAGGCGTATGGCTATGCTATAACGGGTATAAAATGTCGTGAGGCTATTTTGGAAAGTAAAGACGGTTTTTCGTCTACCACAAGTATTCCGCGTGATATGTTGATTCGAACTCAGACACCGCAGACTTTTAGATTGAAGAATATTATTGATGCCCACGAAGAAGCTGCTGTTAAGGGGATTACGGATTCTGTGGCTTCCTGTACCTTGTGTGCAGAGTTGGGAAACAGGGAAATGCATATAGTTCCAGGTTCAGAGAAAAATATAAAAATAACCACGATTGAAGACCTTGAAATTCTGAAGGCTCTGATGCATACTTCAAAAGAACAATGGCTGAAATAAAGAGTTATCGTAATGACATCCAAGAGATTTTCAATGAGAATCTTCCTTGGGAAAAACTTTCGGGAACTAATATTCTCATAACTGGTGCTACTGGACTGATTGGTAGTACATTGGTTGAGGTCCTGATGTCTAATCCTCATCGTGACTATGTTGTCTATGCTTCAGGGCGAAATTTTGAGAGAGCCCGTAAACGTTTTGAGAATTACCTCTCTTTGGAGTCATTTCATTTCATAGAGTATGACGTGATGTCCCCTTTTCAAAACGATGTCCAGTTCGATTACATTATTCATGCAGCAAGTAATGCCAGTCCTAATGCCTTTTCTCGGAACCCTGTTGAGATAGTCAAGTCTAACATCTATGGGGTTTCAAACTTGATAGAATATGGTATAAAGCATGGTATGAAGAGATTCTTATATGTTTCTTCAGGAGAAGTGTATGGGGAGGGCGATGGGCGTGTTATTTCTGAAGAGTATAGTGGTTATGTTAATTGTCTAAACTCACGTTCTTGCTATCCGTCCTCAAAAAGAGCTGCTGAAACGCTATGTGCATCTTATGCTTCTGAATATGGCGTAGATGTTGTAATAGTTCGGCCATGCCATATTTTCGGGCCTAATTTTACTGAGACCGATAATCGGGTTTATGCTCAGTTCATCAGGAATATTCTTAATGGTGAGGATATTGTTATGAAAAGTACTGGAGCGCAGATTCGTTCTTGGTGTTATGTTGTTGATTGTGTTTCTGCTCTTTTGTATGTATTATTGAAAGGTGTTTCTGGCGAGGCTTACAATATTGCTGACCCTAATTCTGTCTTGACAATCAAACAGTTAGCAGAGATGTTGGCCGGAATTGGGAATAGTAAGGTTATAATGGATGTACCATCCGACATGGAGAAAAAAGGATATAACCCTGTGACAAAGTCTGTGTTCTCTGTCGACAAGTTACAAGCTCTTGGCTGGAAAGTATCTGAGAATATGGGTGATAAGATGAGGAAGACTGTAAGACATTTGAAGAAATAGTTACGTGATAATAATATTCAAATAGAAGTGTCAAATAGGTGATCCTGTGTAGAAACAAACTGTAGATAAAGTCGCAAAAAGTATTAGAGATAGCTATTATTATCTTAAATACGAAAGTATTTTGAAGCGTTTTCGTTAGTTTGGTACAAGAAATACACATAGTTCTTTCCACTTGTCCATGATAATGTTAACGTCGAAGGTGGTTGCTTTTTCTATGGCTCTTTTCGAGAATTGTTTCCTAAGCTCCTCATCTTCAATCAGACGGCAAAGTCTTTCTGCAAATAGCTTAGTTTCACCATTTTCCACAAGGAATCCATCATAGCCGTCATTGATGATATTTCTGGGGCCAAAGGGACAGTTGAACGCTACGCAAGGCACTCCATGTTTCATAGCTTCAAGCAATACCAACGAAAAACCTTCAAAATAGGATGTAATAGCACAAATGGAACTGGTGGCATATTCCTGACTGATGTCGGACGTGACGCTGTGAAAATACACATTTTTAGCCTTGTAAATTTTAATGAGAGTTTGTAATGTGTTATACATGTGTCCTTCTCCATAGATGTCTAAATGCCAGTCTGGATGTCTGGCATAAACGAATCTCCATGAATCTATCAATCTTCCAAACCCTTTTTCCCATGCTAAGCGTCCTGCCGCGATGACGCGTTTATTGGTACAATCGCTATATTGAGTGATGGGCATTGTTGAGAAGTTGGGAATCACCACTGTGTGTTTAGCATGTTTCCATAGTTTTTTGTCATCTTTTGTTAATGATACAACAACGTCTGCGTTACGTTCTATGGCCCTAAAATAAAAAATTCTGTATATCTTTATGAAAAGACTCGATAGAAAAGTACGCTTTTCACTTGCGTCATAGATGGTGTTATATTTAGCCTCATGGCATTCTATTATTTTTTTTGCTCTGCATTTTATTGAACTAATGAAATCGGCATTGAATCGAGAAACACCAATTAGGATATCTGGATCAACTTCTTCCACCATCTCAATAATGCTTTTTCTCAATAATTTATTCATTTGCCATTTTCTCCATAGCCTCGTAGGGTATTTGTATTTGTATTGCGAAAAGAATGGTATCTCAATGTTAATTTGCTTCACTTTATTAGATAGTGGGAAAAAGTTCTCTTCTTTTGCGAGTTGAAAACAGGTAATAATCGTTACATCATACCCAAAGCGCTCAGAAAAATAGTTCGCTTTCTCAGTTATCATTCTTTCTGTTCCACCAGTTTTTGCCATGGTGGAATATATATATGCAATTTTCATTTTGTTAAGACAATATCCTTAATCTATAATTATATATTGTTAGTGAGCAACATAGTTAGTACAAAATCAATTATTACCATGTTAAAATTTAACTTGAGCATATAAATAATATATATTAATAAAAAAGTGTGGCATCTTTTTAATCATCATAGTTATCAACCTTTGTTGGATGTTATGAGTGAAATTCAATTCAGGAGCCTGAAAGTTGATGTAATTAATCAACGCATATCTATCTTTTTTTTGTTTGATGCAATGTAACGTATTATAAATCATGGTGCGTAATGAAATATAGACATTTTCTTCTAATTTATACACCATGTCTGATGAAAGACCTTCAATTTGTCTTAACTTCCATGTTAGTGCAATCGCAGTAATAAAATGCCTTGAATTGTTAATAGTATAAGCTCTTGTCGCTGAGCCAGGCCATTTTCTATAAATATTTAGAAGAATATTGGTTCTAATGCAATTGTTGGCCCTGAAGTAGCATTCGTGGGTGAATGGTACGTCTTGATATCGTATACCGGGGTAGAAAGATATATTATTTGAAGTGATAAAATCTCTCCGATAAAGAGTTCTCCACACATAACAGTAGTATGGACTCATATCCTGTAAGAACAATTCACGGCCTGTTTTCGTTGTAAACTCATACGTCGGTTGCTGTAATATGGAGGCATTCATATGCTCAATCTCATCATCTTCCATCATTAAAAAGTCAGCTACTATCATGTCGACTTTTGTTTCCAGTGCTTTTTCAAGTAGGGGCTTGAGCCTGTTTTCAATGAGTAAGTCATCGGAATCGGGCATAAAAATATACTCTCCTTTTGCTACAGCTATACCGTTATTGCGGGCTACAGACAGGCTTAGGTTCTCTTGATTGATGACGATGATGTTATTGTGTTGAATGATGATGTCTTCAATCATCTCCATGCTACGGTCTGTAGATCCGTCATTCACAATAATGACTTCAAAGTCTGCATCGTCCAGCCCTTGCTTGAAAATACTTTCAATACAAGGTCGAATGTACTTTTCGACGTTGTAAACCGGAACAATGACACTTAAGTCCATATTAGTATTTTGTTTAGTTTAGCTAAAATGCGCTTTTTGTTTGCAAATGTACAAACTAAATTTCAAATATCCAAAAAAAGTGGCGTAAATATGATAATTGTGTATATGATAATTTGATAATATCGCTCGCAGAGTACCGCTGTAGCGCACTGACGATACCGCGCGGAGCGCAGTGAGAGTACCGCTCATAGCGCAGTGAGAGTACCGGTACTTTGAGAGCGTTTTTCACGCTGTCGAAAGGCACCCCATCAGCGCAGCGGCGCACTGAGAGTACCATGGTCCAATGGAGTGTCTTTTTCAGTTATTCGTTACTCGTTACTTTCTGCTTCCTTTACGCATAGAGGGTCCAGTCAGATCTATATGATGCGAGCCGTTGAAAAGCCTGTCGAGCATGGCATCTGCAACAGAGT
>JAEEGL016516114.1_pt1 | contig 15308 bp, 12 predicted proteins | sample 9134231 | NCBI WGS metagenome assembly JAEEGL01 (sample SAMN16246548, study PRJNA631951) | gut metagenome | biome: gut microbiome; feature: rumen; material: fiber-attached | host: Bos | place: Iran: Karaj | collected 2018-10 | reverse complement strand
GTCAAAAGTATTCAAGTTGTTATTTTCACTACGTTCACCACACGCTTTCCGCAAGTCTCTTCGGAACGACAGCAGCACATCTTTCACTTTTTCTCGCTTTAATTTGCGAGGTTCGTATGCACCGTTGCCAAGTTGTTTTAAGAGCGAATCACGTAACACGGTTACGGTCACTCTGTTCTTTATATTGACTGATGCGTTGTGGTCGGCATTGTCTGTATGACCACATTCAATGCACTCAAAAGTCTCTTGGTTCGGTCTGTTCTCATCGGCAATACAACCGCAAATTGGACACATCTTGCTTGTGTAACTCGCTTGTACTGTTGACAATGCGATACCGTATTTCCTTGCAATGTGTTCAACCTCATCTTTCAGTGAACTCAATCCAAGAAACTTGACCTTTCTGTTGTAGTTTATATCCTCGTTATCCTTGTCCTTGACATAACACCTTCCAAATCCGTTGTCAAGGTCTTCCATAACAATGTGGTTAACGCCATTCAACATCATTTCCTTGCACATTTTTGAAATGAGTTCTTGCTCGGATTTCAGCATCTTCATTTTCAAGGTGTCAAGTTTCCGCTGCTTTCTTTTTCCTACTGTATAGTTCTTGTCTTTCTTCAGTTCGTCAACCTCCAACGAGAGTTTACAGAAGTCATTTACAAGTTGTCGGTTGTAGTCGTAGGTGGTTTCGTTTGACAGACTGAAAAGATTATGTTTGCAATTAACATCTATGCCGACTACATTGTCACCTGCTTCTGGGATGTATCGCTCTCCGTCCTTGCACAAGTTGATGTTCACTTGATGTCGTTTCTCGTTGAACGTAAGGACATATTCATAGTCGGGATTGGATTTGCGGTAGTCCTTCATACTGCCGTGCCAATCTTTATTGAACTTCACTGGGATGTCAAACGACTTTCTGCCGATTCCAGACAGACTGACGAAGGAATTGTTTACCGAACCGAACTTTTTGTTATAGTCAATGATTCTCGTCTTCCTGCAACGACCACCAAACGAAAGCGACTTGAACTCAATCGGATGCTCGGAATAACGCTTGATAATTCTATTACGTTTCCGCAAAGCAAGTCCAAGCAGACGTTCAAAACCGAATTTCTCACAGCAACGCAATATGTTATTATAGAAGTCTCGTTTCTTGTCATCGCAGGTTTCCAACTGCTTGGTGATATAGTCAAGCGTGCTATCGTTTCCGTATCTTGCAAGGTAGGTCAGACAGATTGACAATGGTGTTTTGCTCTTCTCTGTCACGACCTTCTTCAAATCGTCTTTCTTGTTCTTCTTGGTGTCACGCTTGTAAAACTCAAACCCGACAAATCTTACAACTTCAAAGTCAAGGTGTTTGCGGATTGCTTCAAACTTGTTCTGATAGCAGTTGAACACTTGGGTGTATAACTGAACATCAAACGAACTCGGAATGACATCCTTGTATATTGCCCTCATCTCCTTCAAGAAATCAAGTTTGGAATATTCAAGGTACTTTTCAAGATTGGAGTTCACGTATTCGGAAACAAGGTTCTTATGGTTACGCAGCATAACGGCAAACCCAACCAACTCGTCATATTTCTGACGGGTCAAATCGTTTGACTTGAATGTTTTTGTGTATTTGCTGTCTATGACCATATTATAACAAAAAAGAGGCATTAAACTTGCGGCAGTAATGCGAGGAGTGCCATCAAGGATAAAACCTCTGTATATCTTTATTGCTATTTTGAAACGACTCCTCGCTTTCGTTTCATTATATAAATAGTCTCAAACTACAATATATTTATACGAGTTAGTTTTGAACATTTTTGACTACTTTTGAATATGTTTATCAACTTCTGTTGTTATCCCATATATTCAAAAGGTCATCCTTGTATTTAAGAATATTGTTGCATATCTTAACAAGTTTCTCCTCAAATTTTTGTTCTTGATACTGCGCCTTTCCAACCAAACTTGTTTCATTAACAGAGTTAATGAACTCATTTATTTTCTTAATATGTGTCATAACTAATTTATATATTTTTATTATTTATAAATTGGACATTGAGTCAATATCAAACTCATACAAATCCACACCAATGGTCAAAACGTGTGAAAGTATATGTCGTTTTCCAAGTTCGGAAATCAACTTGTGTTTTGTCGGCATACGATTGAATGCGCTTCCACGCTCACCTTTCATATTCCCGTCATCATAATCCATGTTCCAATAATTCATGAATCCGTAACTGTGTTTGACGAATTTGAAATGCGCAAGCGACCTTCCGTCCTGATGTATCCTATCCACATAAAACACCATTCCATATTTCTCAATTTCATCACGATGTGAAGCAACATAATATTTCAAGCACTTTGAAGAACCCCCAACAACAACGGTGTTCTTTTTCGTGCATACACGTATCACCTCTATGCGTTTCTTCCTGCCATAGAAATTGTGTCCGAAACTATAAACCATAACAAGTTCACCATCATAATACAATCCAAACGTAACATTCGCATTCCTGTGTCCGAACAATGAATTTTCTTCAAGAAATGGTTTTGCTATTTTGTTATCAATTTTACGAATTTCACATTGCCTTGCAAACAAACGTCTTTCTGTCTTTCCAACAGCGTGCCTTATCAAAGACTGAATAACCGAAAACTTGCGTTCATCATTTATTTCAAAATCATAAACATATATGACTCGCTTATCAGACTTTATAAACCACTCCTTATCTATTGCATTTCTACCACAATAAAAACCTTCGGCATACCTGACTATGACGTTATCAGTTTCAAAAACACCAAAAGATGTTTCAGCAAATCCACCAAGTTCATCTATGAACGCATGTAGTTTATCATATGGGTATTGTTTTGCAATTCTGCCATCTATAATTTTCTTCACATATAATTTTGTTTCCTCCGTGTATTCTGTCCATTCAAACTCCCATATTTGATACAAAGATATGCCAGCAAGAAACGCACAATGTTGTTTTTCCATATCGTGTGTCCAACTTTCAGCAGCACCATCATCATTGTATTTTGAAAACAATGGATTATGATGCCAATAATCACCATTGAACTCAAATCCAATCTTCAAATCTGGGAGATACAAATCAATTTCTTTTCCTGATAGTAATTTTCTGTTATGTATTATTATTTCTCCATCATAAATGCTTCTGACATAACTCACAAATCCATTCTCCATTTCGCCTTTTACCTTTATTGGATTTCTGACAACACATTTGTCAACACCGACTGCGTTTCTTTGGAAATAGATGTGTTTCGGTATCTCATAACTCCCGCCACAAATACAATCATTATCACATTTCACAACAAATGCATTTTCACGAATTTCAATAATATCTTCGTGCTGAACTATGGTCTTTTTATTTTTACCTTGTTTCACACTTTCCGAAAGACGTTTTCTCACCTCCTCATTCTTTACAGCGTTCTCAACACCATATTTTTCAAGATTCGTATTCCTTATTTTTTCTTTCACCATTTCCGACCTGAACGCAAACTCATCACCATACTTTTCAAGATTCGTTTGATTTCGTTTCTCATTATTGTTATAATGTGCATCACCATACCTTTCAATACACGTTTCATCTATTTTATCCCGCACGCTTTCTGATGCAAAACCAACACCACCGTGATTTTTAATATTACTGTTTTTTGCTTTTTCTGCAATCTCCTTTACTTGTGTCACATTCTTAACTCCATACTTTTTCATAACACCCTGTGATATTAAATCGCCCCAAGAATCACCATACTTTTCTTTCACAGTATTCAATCGCTTTTCACATATCTCATTCTTTTTGCCATCCGTATAGTTGAGTTTGGTTTCTGAAATTTTATTTTTTATTTCATCAGTTTGCGTTGCGTATTCAACTCCATATCTATCAAGGCACGTTTTTTTACGTTTAACGTTACCGCTTTTTATCATACATTCACAATTAGCACCGCAAAAATCATTATATCCGTGCCTAAAATTCCTGAACACACGTTTCTTTCCACAAGGAGTTAATGGAATTTCAGAAATGTTATGAAAATAATTATATAGTTTTTGCACAAATGGAACATTATCTTTCACATATTCAAGAACTTCAAGATAACATTCATAAAAACGATTCTTAAAATTATTCTCTATCAGAATTGAACCATTCTTTGATTCCATACACAATTTGAAAATATCTTCTTTGGTCATTTTATTTTTATTTATAAGTTCAACAAACATATCAATTATTCCAAATTTAAAGATAACAAAAAAGGTCTGCAAATTTGCAGACCTTTTTCAATTTATTGAAAACCAATAGGTTTATTCAAACGTGCCGCTTTCAATAGCACCTGTTTTGAGAATGGTGATTTTCTGCACCAAAATCTCCATCGCCCTTACAGGTTCAATGAAAACATCAATGACACCCATATTCTTGTCAATTAATTCGTTGGTGTTATTTGAGGTATCCATAACGGTACGGAAGTCATAAACACCTGAATTGGATTTGACAATATCAAGGAAGTTATCAACAAGAGTCTTGATTTCAAGTCTTGTTTGTGCGTTGTTCGCCTCAAACAAGTAACTTCTTAAAATCTTTTCAATTCCGTCTTGGATGTAGATGCACACCTCACGGACATTGATTGAACTCAATGCTGATACAGGATTCTGTTGTGCAGTCTTATTAGCGTAAATAACGCAACCTACTCCATTCTCATAGATGATTGAGTTGATACCCGCAGGTTCCAGCCAATCCCTATTGTCACGGATAAGACTTGCTTCAACACCAACAACATTGTTACCTGAAATCACACCTCTATTCTGTCCTGCAACAACTGTCCAAGGCATACCTGAACCATACTTGCTGACATAGTTGTTTGAAACATATGCGGCAGGTGGAACATTGATTGTTGTGTAGTTTGAGTAAACTTTCAAATATGGGTAGTAGTAAGCACCCCAAGTTGATCCATTCACCTTATCAGGAAGTGAGAACAAGAATGATGGGTTGGTGTTCGGGTCGCCACCCTTTGCAATGTATTCTGCGGAAACCGCCATATTCTTATCAACGAATGAGGGGTCTTCGCTATTCTTGAAATCATTGCAGGAAGGCATATTGACGATTGCGAATGCCGACTTTCTGTTCTTGCAAAGGTTGGTATATTGTTTCTTGCACATCTCTTCAATACCCAATCCGAAGGTATCAACAAGATAACGGAATTGGATAAGTTCGCGGTCAATCAATGCGTTGAAGAGGTTGCTATCTTCCGAACCCTCTGCAATAAGGTCAAGAATCTCGTGTTGTCTTTCATCAGTACCATTAGGCATGTGTGATGGTTTCATATTGAATCCATTCAACGTGAATACACTATAATGCGTGAACCAATCGGTAAGACTTGAGAAGACCTCAAGGGTATACAATTTTTCACTTGTAAGAATATTGAATTCAATGGTTTCAATTGAAACATTATCCTGACAGGTTACGAGTCTGTAATCAACAATACCCTGCTCGTTTGTAATACCCGTAATGTTCGCAATTCTTGTAAGGCGGTGTTCGCCACAATAATCTGACAAAGCGTAATTGCCAACTTTCACACAATCGTATGCGGGGTCAGTTGTATTAATAGGAATAATGAACTGGTTAGGTTGTGCCTCAACTCCGTTTGCGCTCTTAAGAACAGTAACGGTTGTTTCAAAATCGTTTGTTCCAAGTGAAATTGCAAATGAGGAAGGATTGTCATCTTCGTCTTTCTTTGCAACTCCATCAACAAATGTGTAATACGTATCAGTAATCACATTGAAATCAAGATAAGTTTGCGGAGTAAAACTTCCTTTGTTCTGGAACAAAGCGCATACATAATCAGGTGCGAATGACATCTTCGCAATACCATAAGTTGTTGTACCAATTATGATATTTTCAATTTGATTTGCATCGTCAGTCCAATTGATATCGTAACCAACAGCGTGTTCAAAATCATCATCGGATGACATATAAACCTTATCATTCGTTCCAAGTGAAGATCTGTTTGTGTAAACTTTGCTTCCTTCGAGGAACATAATTGCTGCGGTCTTGCTATCCTCATTGTTGAATGCTGCGTTGAATGCATCAAAATCAGAAGCAAGCACATATTCATCATTGAATGCTGAACTTGCATCGCTTCCTGTACGGACAAGACTTGAATCACTTTCAAGAATAACCTCGTATCTGATAATCGGATGTGCGTTAATCAAAGAGTTTGTATACTTGATTGTATCGTTATCCGTATATTTGTTATGCAGTTCGGTTTGAACCTCGCTTCTTACATCGGCATCCGTAATCTTGTTCTCAACAGGAGAATACATGTAACTCCTCTTCATTGAGGTAATAGGAACAAGCAAATTATCAGGTGTTGTCAAATAAACTTTCTTTCCGTTTGAAATCTCGTCATAAATGACTCCCCAATTGTATGCCCTTTGAGAATCTTCAGTTGTACCTTCTTCATCAGGTGCAACATACACTTTCGGACTGCTTGGGTCACTTGGATTCACATTTTTCTCGTCATAGTAATAAATGTATTTCGTGAACAATGTATCATCCTCGTTTGCGGTTGTATACTCAACAATACCAATATTTGCCTGCTCGCTGCTTGTGCCTCCATTAAATGGATGTTCAGCAATCAGGTTTCTTGTATCAAGCGTGAAACCATCGGGATCCGTTGCGTTCAAACCGCTTGTCATCTCATTCCAATTGTTGATTGGTGTATTAACGCTTCCTGTAATAATTCCATTATAAGAAAGGAAGTTAATGTTGGAGAACGCATCCTTTTCAATGGCATCGTAAATTGAGTTACCAATAATATCAATACCATTTCTATCACCATCAATCAATGTTGTTCCATCAAAAATTTGCTCATTAACTGCGCACATAAGTCCGTTGGTTGCGGTGTCGCTGTTAATCAAATATTCAATGTAAAGGTTGCGACCATTCTTATCAACAAAACCAGGAATCAAACTTCCCGTATATTTGCCAATAAGGTTCACATCAGGTTCGTTAAGGAACTGTGCAAACAAAGTATCAGTTGTGTCGCTTTCGTTCTTTCTACGTTTCAAACCTTTGCCTCTATCAAAGTATTTGCTGAATTTGATATCGGATGCGAAACGTTTGTAAGGTTCAACATCACTGAAGTCGCCACCCCAATTTCCTGAAATAACATAAACATCAACCATGAAATCGCTGATGTAAGAGGTGTCGTGGAGGTATTCGGGAACGTTACCCTTGCCATACCATTCTTGTGCGGTAACTTGGAATCCGCTTGCGTTGTACTCGCTTGCCTTTGTCACAATAACGGAAACGGGAGATTTACCGATGTTGGTGAAGTTCAGGATATCGTTTGTTGATGTTCCATCACTTTTTTGTGCTTCGGGATCCACTTTGCTATATTCATAGTTGTTATCCCTGCCAATTGTGTAAAGGAAACTTTCCTCTGATGGTGTGTAGAACGTATCAATGTTATACATTCCCTTGTACGAAAAAACATTCTCCGCAGGGTTTACAGTCTGCACACTACATGTTGCAGATGTGGAGAATTGAATAACATCAACATTGTCCTCATTGGTGAGTTTAAGAAGGTTAAGTGCGTAGATGGGTCCTGCTGAAAGTGCGGCAAGACAACTTCTGTGGAAATACGCACCTCTCTTTTCAAGAGAACGGTCGATATCACCGAAAGTATCAATGAACTCTTTTGTCGTGGTAATCATCACAGGGGTGTTGAAAGGTCCCTTTTTTGAAAAACCAACAAGCATTCTGATATTTTCAAGCGGTTCGACAGTCGTCAAAGTTACGGTTTGGTCTTTTTCAAAGCGGTAAGTTCCTGCTGATTTAAGACCATAAAGTTCTGTACTTAATGCCATAATGCTTAAATATATTCTAGTAACAACATTTCTGCTGTGTTATATATTTATACGAGCATTACTTATCAACTTCAGATAAATGGATCGTACACATCTCTCGGTTTCACATAACCAATTGAATTAAGCATTATGGCATATTCATCACAAGCATTCCAATTTTTATGGACAGTATCACTCACCTTCCTTCCGCTTGTACTATTGGAACCATAATACCCAACAAACACATATCCAATTGCCTTTATATACGTTTCCGAAAGTGCGTGCGACATTACAGAGAACATGCAATCATCCATTGTTTCAGTATCCTCAACAAATGTAAAACGGTTTTTTCGCAAAACTTTTTTGGATAATATCTTCGGATGAACGGGTGATTTATATGGATGAATATTTCTATAAACATCCTGCTCACCATTGAACTTGTAATAAATGTTGTCAATCCATAATGTATCAAAAGTCCCACAAACCTCACCTCCAATAAAAGTTTTCTTGTTTGTGAACACCATCCCTTTATCATACACCATACTTGTATAATCCATGCCTATCATATCCTTTCCGGGATAAAGCAAGTCTGCATTATGAATATGCTTCAAAGTATCACCATAAAGGAAATCATCATGGTCAAGAAAAATACAAAAATCATCATCCTGCGTACAATTCCTGAATCCCGTCATCTTCATACAACCAGGCAATTCCCTATTCTCATCGGGTCGGACAATGTGAACTTTTGAAAACCTATTCCTGTAATTCAAAAACAATGGATTATTATAATACGAATCAAGAGCATCCTTGAAATAACCATCTTGACTTGCATCCACGACAACAAACTCAAAATCATCATAACTTTGCGACAGCACACTCAAAAGCGTAGCGTGCAGCAAAGGCGGAGTTCTATGTGTCGGCATTATAACTGAAATCATTGCTGTGGTGTTTCTTCAAATTTTTCAAACCAGAATTTACCATCCCATTCTTGAACTACAACCATCCCGTACTTGATGGCAAGTCTTGTCTGAAAAGATGCCACCGCAGTTTTACACAACGTTTCAAGAAGATGCTTCCTGAAACGCTCAATATCACGTACTCCCTTGTAAAAATTACACATTCTGCAAGAAGGCATAAGATTTGAAATATCATCCAAGTCCTCACGTTTCTCTTTATTCCAATGTGCGTATGCGACACTATATACATGGTCTACCTGCATATCCTTGTATTCAAGGTCACAACCACAATACGCACATTTATGACCATACTTGTTCCATACAAGTTCACGTGTCTTTTTAGGAATTGGTTTTCTCTTGTAACCCATATTTACCAAATGAAAACGAAAAGTTGAACAAAGCACACAATCTCCATAAAGAAAATCCACGCCTTGTTATTTACGTCAAGTGAATAATCGGGATTATACACACCATCAACTTTCATTCCAACAAGCAACCAAACTGCATACGAAATGATCGTTCCAGCAATTGCCTGATTTCCGACAGTCATGCAGATGTAAATGGTGGACAGAATAATGGCAACCAAAGAATTCACATAATGTATCAAACGGGCAGGACCATATTTGAAAAAGTTTTTTGGGTCGAATTTCGTTTTGAGATATTCAATAATATTTTGCCACCAAGAGTTCTTCCCGCCTTTTTTTGCCTTAAACATAATTGAATCGGAATTGCCGTTATCGCCTTTTGCAATGTCAGGTTGGTATCCCTCAAAAGTCTTTGGTCCAGATTTGTAGCAGCAGGCAGCACCAACAAGAAGAAGAGCAATCACCACAGTGATGGAAATCCACTTCAAGTTATCAGGTGAAACATGCCACCAATAAATTCCAAAAGGAACTGATGTGAGTATTGTCCATGCGGCAAACAACCAATCCCATTTGTTCGGAAGCAAGTAATATGTTTCACTAATTGAAACTGGTACACCATACTTGAACAAAACGAAAACTATGTATGCGAAACACGCAACTATTGAAATTATAGGTAATGCTATCACGGAATTATCCCTTTTATTCTTATTATATTTATAAGACTTTAAGTTCAATGGTCGCTTCACAGTTGTCCGAACAATCACTAATCAAATTAGGTTTCTCATTCGGTTGTTTCACAACTCCACGACTGTTTTCGGCACTCCTTGCCGAATTGTATTTCAAAATGTTCCTCGCTGCATTTTCATCTCTGTCGTGATGACAACCGCAGTTGCAGCAAGTCCATTCCCTTACATTTAGGTTTCTTACACGCTTTTCAACATAACCACATTCAGAACACATCTGACTTGACGGATAAAACCTGTCAATCTTTATAAGTTCTTTTTCATTCCACAAGCACTTGTACTGCAACATCGACACGAACTGACTCCAATTACATTCTGATATTGCCTCCGCTAACTTGTGGTTCTTCATCATTCCTTTGATGTTCAAATCTTCAACCTTTATCACATCATAGTTTCTGACAAGTTCATTAGTAATTTTATGTATGTAGTCAGTTTTGACATCTGTTATCTTCTGATAAATTCGGTTGCATTTCAACACTTGGTTTTCATATCGTTTGCTGCCATAAACCTTTCTTGACAGATGCCTTTGGTTATGTTTGAGTTTACGTTTCAATGTCCTGATTATACTTCTGTGATTTTTGTATTTAACACCATCACTTGTGATGACAAAATCCTTTATACCGAGGTCAAGTCCCACTGAACGGTTTGTTTTTCCATAAGGTATGTAATCCTGTTTAACAGTAATTGCTATGTGATATCTGTCAACCTTGTTTTTTGATATTGTGGCAAAGCATATTTTGCCTACAATCCCACGTTCCATCACAATATCAATTCCGCTTTTGAGTTTCGGAATATAAAGTTTACTTCCTTTTATTTTGAAGGATTGCTCCTGTGGTAGTTTGAATGACTGTTTATTCCTTCTATTTTTGAACTTCGGATAAGAACTTTTGTGTTTGTAGAAGTTGTCATAAGCATTGTGCATATTTCGTAAACTGCATTGAAGTGTTTGTAAAGGAACAGCGTTCAAGAACTCAAATTCATCAGTCTTGCGAAGTAGTGTCAGTTTACCTGATTGGACATTATAAGAATCACTTGTCTTTGACTCTTCATATTGTTGTTTCTTTTCATCAAGGAAATAATTATACACAAGTCTGTAGCATCCGAACACTTTGGCAAGATAAGACTCCTGCTCCTTGCTCGGATATAACCTGAACTTGTATGTGTAAATTCTTTCCATCTGAAATTCTATACGTTATTTATAACTGTTCATCTTTTTACAAGACTAAAAGGAATAATTCCGAAGTTATTTATATTGGATATATCAATGATATATCACATATCGCCAAGTTGTTTCACAGGAATGTAATCACCGAGATATTGAATGGGAATATCATTAATGCCGGCAAACTTATCGCTTCTATAAGACGAAACCACATTCTGTGTAAGAAGGTAATCATACTTATCGTGATAACCTTTCACAAGTTTCAGAAAATTAGTCAACCATCCTTTCAGTTCATCATAGGTCACATACACAAGTTGCGGCACATCATTCTCAACCGCAATCCAAAGTTCTGCGTGGTCAAGTTTCACACCATACATCTGATAATATGCGAGGTAGTATGCACTCAACTGCATATAGTAATTGGTGATATATTCGGCACGTTTCTTATGGCGCGCGGTCTTGAAGTCAAGAAGCACGGGAAGTCCGTCCTGATTCTCATACACGCAGTCCACACGACCCGCATATCCGCCATACGAAAATGAATACAGAGTATCCTCCATTTCAATAATTGATTTCACCCGTTCAAAGAAACCGCAGGCATACAAACTATTGAATAATTTATTCCCACAAGCAAGTTCCTCCTGCGTGTAATTGTTCTCCTTCACAAACTCATCCATCTTTTTGTTAACATCAACAAGTCTTGCTTGTTTGTCAGCAATATCGGATGTGAACCAATATTCGAGTTTCTGATGCATACAAGTCCCCCTATTGGCACTGAACGTACTTATTCTATCCGCTTCCTGCTCACCAACACGTTTCCTCCATTCAAGGATGCCACGTTGATCGGTCATTGCTGACAGGATTGTGGTTACGCTCGGCAACTTATGCAGAATGCCATCTTTGTCTATATTATAGTAACGCTTGCCACCAATTGATTCGGTTATGCTTAAACTTTCCTGTGTCGCCATACTACAAAATTTTTATCAAATACTTTACAAGAAAAACAAGTCCCGTCACAACACCGCAAGTCAGAAGCGACAACAGAACAATTTTCCATGGTTTGGTATATCTTCGTTCTGGTGCGAGGATAACAAGCATTGAGTTCGTTCCTTCAAACCGCTCATAATGTGATGGGTATATAACCAAATCAGCAAGCATAAGTTTGTTGAGAAGTTCGGTTATTTCAATCATATTGTCCTTTATGTACATATCAACTGCCATCTGTTGTTTCTCAACATCATCCCTATTCCGCAAAGGCATATTCATAAGTTCATCAGGAATATTCACAACCGTGTAGATGCGACCAATCCAATCAACATCAAACCCTATTTTTTTAAGGTCAGCAATGTTCTCTTTGGCAACTTTTCTTACAATCCGCCATGTTTTCCATTCCCTGAATATTTTTCGTATCATAACAATCCTCCTTTTCGTTTCATTTCAACGACCTTTTTTATATCAAGTATATTGACTGGTGTGAAATCCCACAAATCAGTTCTTGCGTTCACCCTGCTTTCGTTTACAATATCGGCAGGCGTTTCAACAATTCCACCATGGATATTTATTGACCCCTTATCCTTACGATTCCAATCAAGCATTGCATAAGTGGAAAGCACAATCCCATACTGCGAAATCTCAAAAATACCGCTACGCAGAATCATAATTTCAGGTGATGCCTTTTCACAAACGTCTATAATTCCATCAAAAACATCGCAATCCGAAACAATCCCGACATTATCATAAAACTTGAGCAAACTATCAACATACATATTATCGGATGTTGTCACCACCTCATCCATAAGTTTGGAATCAATCTGAAACACTCTTTTGTCATTCTCGGTTGCCATAAGCACCTTGAATCCCTTGAGGTCAGTCAAAAAATTCTGCGCTCGTGTTCCGCTATAAATGAAATTGCCAAGAATAAAAACAATATCATCATCCCCGACTGTAGTATTCCATCTTTCAATAATAGTATTGTTCATTTCGGAAACATTTCCGAATGGTCTTTCAAATATACTGATTACATTGTTCCTTCCAATCCATAAATCAGACGTTACAAATATCCGTCTCTTATCTTCTTTTGTTTTTTTCTTTGTCATATCATTAAAAATATGGATTTGTAATGATAACATCATAACAGGTGAAATCCTTGAACTGCTGTCTATCCGCCTCAATCCTCCTATCAGCACTATCCGCATCATGCCTTTCCCAAAGTCTTTTCCATCGGACTTTCTCATCAGGCATGAGCAGAATTGTGAAACAGTTTTCCATAAGACCCATTTGTTTAAGCATGACTATATATTCAGGTGTAAGGACTGCAAGGTTTGAACCCATATAATCGCCCATTGTTATCCCATACCGCCATCCGTTATATTCGCCATTCACAACGAAAAGGGGTATGGAACTCATGTAAGCAAACTCATCATCGCTGATGAAAGTATAATCTGCATCAGTTTCACCCTCACGCTTCGGTCTTGTGGTATATGGTTTCGCATAAATAAAACCATTCGCCTCCAAACGTTTTCTCAACACATCCTTTCCACTTGCCGCAGGTCCTGTTATAATGATTCTCATTGTTATTAAAAAATTTCAAGTCTGTCCGCAACAAGATTTGCAATCTTGCTTACTATTTCATCCGCAAGTTTTCCGTCATCCTTATAACCAAGATGATATTCAATCTCATCCTTTATATAAGTTCTGATATAAAGTTTATCAATATCCGAACAAATGTTCTTTGCAAGTTCCTCCTTACCGAACACATCAAAGCAAAAGCAGTCATTCTCATACCTCCATTTGTTTCCACCAGCAAAAGAGCATTTCAATAATGACCTATGGCACGTTTCAATTTCATAATCACGGATGAAATCATGAAACCTCACATATACCACAAGCGGAATCCTGATATCAAAATAATCATCACAAGTGAACCAATGCCTTATTGTAATCGCACAATCAACACTAAACTCGGATACTTTATTCAAGGGGTCGGAACAGAAAGCGTCATAATCATTGTATCCGCTTTCACTCCAACATTTCCCATTAAACCTGCACCAAATGGGACTGCACCCGGTGACTTCAAAACTATTTGCATCTGTCATAGCATGTATCTTTTAAATAAAATAATAAAAAACACATCTTATTTTTGAACTAACAAAAACTATTTTACATAAAAACCAATATCCTCCGTGAACACACACCCATCATAATGGACTTGGATGGCATTCTTGTAAAAACGCACGGTGTCCACACCGATTGGTCTGTAATTATGTGCGTCAATTCCAACATTCAAACCATTGCGTTTCACAAGTCCTTTTTCGTGTATATGTCCATACAGGAAGAACTTGTTGGAGGTTTTCATAAAATACTCACCCAACTTGCTATTGCGTTCAAACAAAGGTTCATGAATACAAGGTATCTCCTCTCCATCAAGGATGAACTTCATCACCTCATCATTGTTGTCACATACAACAACACGGGGATCATCAATATGAAACGATTTGTCATCGTGCTCATAGTTGCCTTTAAGCAAATACATCTTTTTGAAATTCAATTTATCAAGCACCGACACATCACCGAAGTCACCCAAATGGAAAACAATGTCATTGGAAGTAACGGTTTTATTCCAATTACAGATGAATGTAATGTCCATATCAAAAACACTTTTGAATGGGCGGTTGCTCAATTTCAGATGTCTGTCAGAACCGAAGTGTGTATCGGATGTGAAAAACAAATTCTGCTTGTTGTCAGGTGAGAATCTACTTGCGACCTCCTTTGCAACGGAGTCCATATTGTCAAAGCATTTAATTCCTTTCTTTTCACAAACCCATTTGATGTATCCACAATGTTCGCTGCCTTCAGGAATGCCAACAACAAGAGCATCGGGAAAACGGTCACTCCAAATGCCGAACTCAATGTTCGTTGTCAGAGCGGGATGTTCATCATTACGGTCAATCCAAAAGACAATGCAGGATGCGGTATTCAAACCAATTGTTTCCCACGTACATTGCTTGTCATAGTAATCTGGGTCATTGGTATCATAATTCGGGTTGGTCGGGTTAATGACGTCTCCCATAAAACCATAGGACTTGAATTTCTCAATCATAATGGAACGCCAGTCTTCCCACGACTGACCTTTTCTGGGACATGCGCCTGCAAGGAAAACCACATCACGCACTCCCTTAATTTCATTCAATGGTGTAAATAGCATACTTTTTTTGGTTTTAAGTGTTAAACAAAACGATATCACTATAT
>JAEEGL016117652.1_pt1 | contig 15308 bp, 11 predicted proteins | sample 9134231 | NCBI WGS metagenome assembly JAEEGL01 (sample SAMN16246548, study PRJNA631951) | gut metagenome | biome: gut microbiome; feature: rumen; material: fiber-attached | host: Bos | place: Iran: Karaj | collected 2018-10 | reverse complement strand
CTTGATAAATCTGGATATTCGTCCTTGTATTCGAGCGCAAGTTTCACGTAGTCCTTTGCGTCGCACAATTCCTCCGTTATCTTGTGGCTTAACAGTTTGATGATCTTCATTTTCGGCACCTCACAGTACGGCAGCCCTGGGCGTGTATGTACCTAACTGAGCTAAGATGTACTGAGACTGCTCTGCGTTAGAAATCGCCGTGTACTGCTGATTGAGTTTTGTCTGAGCATCCTGGAGCCTATCTTCCAGTAATGTGGTTTTGATGTCACAGCAGCAGCGATCCATACGATAACCGAGGTCCGCGATCTGAGCGCTTACGTTCGCAAAACCATTAGCGATATTACCGGAAACCTGGTTAAAGCCCTGGATTGCGTTAATGAGGTTACTGTTGTTCTGCTGCATCATAGCCATGTTCTGCCCGGAAATTAACTGAGCAGTTTCATAGTTATTATTCTGCGATGAAAGCAAAGCAGAATTAAGCGAAGACTGTAAGCTCTGGTTGTTAATCGCCGCGTTTACATCGGCCATTGTAGCCATGCCTGCCATAGCTGCGTTTCCACCGCCGAAACCGAAACCACCGCCTCCGAAAAGTACAGCGATGATAAGGAAGGCAAATATCCATCCTCCACTAAAAGTATCGTTCATAGTTTTTACTCCTTTCTTTGAATTTTTTATTTAGAATTTGCAAATTCTCTGATCTGATCCGCCAACTGTTCCATGTTGACATTGTTTTTCTGGCATAAGGTACGTGCGGTCCCTTCCAGATCGTCGAGATTAAGGCCCTGCAACTGAGGATTAGTGTTTGCAAGGTTTTTCAGAAATGCCTGCGGGCTCTCTCCGCGCATCATAGCGCCCATAGCCTGCTTTAACATCGGGTTTCCCATTAAGTTCATTAAGTTCATACTTTCCCCTTTCACTCGTTAATGTAGTAACAATCGCCGGAATTGATTACCTCAAACACAGCGATCACTACCTTAATAATGTCTTTTAGTGGTATATTTTTGATGTCTTCTTTATCAAGTAATGTATTCCAAAGTTTTTCTACGTCCATGCCTTAATTATGACAATAAAAAAAGACGCCTACCATGTACGATAAGCGCCTTCTTTGTGCGTCAGAAGTGTACTCTGGCGATCTTCTTATTTACTTTTCTACTGATCTTCTTGATCCCGTCCACGGACATATTTAGGACTTCTGCGATCTCTTCCAGGGATAATCCCTGGCTTCTTAGTTCAAATAAGTCATGCTCTGTACCTACAAAATTGCAAGACTTTCGCAAACTGTCTAACTCAATGGAAGTAAAATCAGATATAATCACGACGCCCCCTCTCTATTTCCCAGGTTTATACTAACACCTGGTAATCTGTCTGAGAAGTTCTATACATCGTACTGCCGTTCTATCCATCGTACCTTACTTGAACATTCCCGAAAGTGCCATGTTTAGGATATAGCCGAGTATGCCGGTTAAGATACATGCAATTATTGTCTCCCATCTCTTAGCCGGCTTCGCCTCTATTTCCGCTAATCTCTCCCCTTGCTTCTGTAATTCCTTAGACATGGTTTCCATGTTTACGGCCAGGACCTTTACGGACGAGACAAGCTCATTTATCTGAGCCTGCCCCGTCTCCAGGATAGAAATGCGATGGTTCTGACGATCGTTCTCTTCGTCTATTCTTTTTGCAAACTCTTCATGTACTGCCTTTGTAACAAAATCGTCCATCGTCTTTCCCCCTAATATTTCCATTTACCTTTTTTGCTCTTTGTAAGCGGTTTGTCCGTGCCGTCCTGCTTCTTAAACCCGCCGATCGCCCATATCCTTTGAGCAAGTTCATCGCCTATGTTGTTAGCATTTAGATAGTCAACGATTTCGCTCTGGGTAAGCTGCTGATTGTAGTTTGTGTCTACCTTCCTATAAAGGTCTACACACTCATCCATCGGGAAGTCTGACCTCGTGTAATCACGACCTACCTTGTAGTTGTCAAACCCGCGCCTTCTAAGTTCGTCGGCAGCACTAAGAGCAGCATCGAAGTTTTGGCCGGCCTTCGATTTAAGCGTATTATACTGATCTAAGGTCAAGCTATGTTTCTGAGCCTCTGTTTCGTCGGCCTTCCTCTGCTTCGCTCCGCCAGGATATGTAGCCTCATAGCGCTGATAATCATCGGTATTATAACCTAACTCATGCGCCGGTACCGAGTCTCTGATCCATGCCTCGCCGCCACCTTGCTTCTCGTTCTCTTTCTGAGCATAGGTAGAACGGCCTATATCGGTTCCATACTTCGCATTAAGAGCATCGACTTCTGCCTGGTCCTTAATCCACATAAGCATCTTAGTATGTGCATCGTTATCGCTTCTGATGACAGTTGAAAGTGCGTTTTTGTCTGTCTGATAAAGGTTATCGCCAAGCGCTTTAATCTCTGCTTCTGTTTTGCCTTTCCGGACCGCGTTGTACTTCGTGTTTTCCTTGTTAGCCGAGAACAGTTTGTCAAGATACTTACCTTGTAATTCCGGCGATAACTCTCTAAACCATGACTGATTTATCAGCAGGCTACCAAGTTCCGCATTTGCTTTATAGAAATCTTCGTCGGCTTCTCTGAGCTGTGCATGCGTATAGTTCTCAGCGTCAAACCCTTTAGTGCTAACAAGATCGTTCTTATTGAATACCGGCGTCTGCGGATTGACTTCCCCGTCAGAAGCAAGGTTAAGTTCCATAGCATACTTCTGAACGTCCGACATGTTTTCGTAAGGGTGCGATACTTTCCACGGCGTAGCATAAGCAGCCAAAAATCTCTGTATGCCTTCCTTGCCGCCGAGTTCCGGTACATAATTACCGGACGTATCGACCTTCGGCTCAAGCATGTTTTCTCTGAGGATCGGAATACCATTGATAAACAAGTTCTGGTAGTATTCCTTCGTTCCATAATCGCCTAAGTCTCTCGTGTAAGGATCAAGATACTGTGCTGTCTGCCTTACTACCGACGGTACAGCCATACTTGTCGCACCGGCTATCAAACTGTCTATCGTGTTTCCTATGAAGTTACCCTTTGTAGTTGACGCATTTTGAGTGCCGCCAGTCAGTCTGTTAAGGCTCTGATATAACTGATCTACTGCGACAGCGCTAAGTGCCGGAATGGACTCTTCAAGTGCTCCAGTTACGCCATTGTCCTGGTAGGCATCATATAATCTCTTGCCATACTGTACCATAGGACCGGCGATAGGAATATCTGAAATGTCTACTTGCGTCGTTCCTTCTTTGTTCTGTACTGCGTATTCCTGGAAACCATTATTCTGTTGTACTTTTTTCTCGTCCTTGTCTCCGGACAACGGACCGCTTGTAAGTCCCTTAGCGGCTAGCGCTATTGATCCCGCCGTAAGAAGGGCGCCACCTATGTTACGACCGGCTTCCTTCGTCATACGTCTCTGGTTTACGGAACCGTATTTCTTCTTTTCACGTACTGACTTTACGATGTTTCCTACTGCACCTATCGGCGTGTGTTGGAACATGATGTCTGCCATGTTAGCAGGCACCTCAACGAACGGTGCCATTGACATAGATGCTACGTCTACACCGAGGATACCTTCGGAACTATCCTTAAAGAATTTCTTTAAGGACTTAGCAGCGTTCTTTAATCCGGAGTCGTTCTGCAATACAGCCTCAAGCGCTTCGCCGGTCGCAATAAACTCAATAAGGTCGTTGGTATCCATATCTTGAGCGCCTTCAATTCCAAGACCTTTTCTAAGCCCTTCGTCTCCAAACCTATCTACTACATCTAAGAGCTCAGCTTTTGTCTGAGCATATCTCATTTCATAGATCGGTCTGTCTCCGAGCTCCATGCCCTTTCTAACAAGTCGATCGTAGACATGGAATACTATGTTAGAGCCTTTGACTACCTTGTTATTGCTGTTAGTCCTAAATACGTTATGGTTTTGTGCCAGGACTGTTTTAAGGTCCTTCTGTCCGCTTCTGCCGGTATTGACGCCTTCTTTAATGTCGCCGCCCCATTCTGCGAGGCCCTTCTTAAACCCATAAAGTCCTTCTACAATAGCCCTTCCGGAAAGTGTACGCGTTCTGTTACCGGTAAATTTACTTGCAATAACGTCGGCGCCTACCATTAACGGACGTTCTAAGGTATCAATGAGTGCGTTACCTACGTTGCCGCCCATGTTTCTAGTAAACATCGTTCTGATGCTTGCAAGCATGTTGTCATAAATAATGCTTCGTGCTTTAGCGCCGAGACTATCCGGCGGTAATGTTTCATCAAACATCGCCATAGCCTGAGCCACAAGTACATCATAAGCCCTGGTTCCCGGCTGATACTGGCCCGCCTGCTCTAACAGTTCAGCAATAGCAATCTCTTCTTGATAGGTCATCGTCGAAACGCCCATGTTACTCTTGACGATCTTCGCCACTTCCTCTACCAAATCGGGATTATTTTCTGCATTTCTGATATACCTAACAACCTTCTCTGCGACTTTCTTTGTATTGTAGCTACTCTTTTGGCCATTCGCTTCAAATACCTGGCGTACTCTTTCTATAATTTCATCCGTGCTGCCGCCTTTTAAGATCGCATCCTCAACAGCGTTAGACAAGTCATTAACCATATTCGTATAGCCTTTGGTCTTTTTCTTGTCTATCTCAGCATTGATCTCTGATGCTAAGCGGTCAATCTGTGCTCTCGGAGAAGGCTTTTTCCACTTCTGAGCAGCCTGCATAGCCTGGCCAGAATTAGACAGCCCACGTTTAGCCATCTGATGAAGTCTGTTCGCGTCTCTCCATGCCTCAAGAGAATTAAGCCCTTGCTCTTCCAGGGACATAGCATGACGTTCTGCAATATCCGCCAAAGTCTCTAATGCGTCTAAGTGTACGCTCGTGAACTCTCTGCCTTCAAAGTATGCAGGATTACCAAGCGTTTTTGTTGCCTTTTCTATGCCGCCAAGATTTTTGATAAGGTCTTGTGCGTCACTAACGCTCTTTTTATTAGAGACCGGCGTATAGGAATAATTGCTTCTCGGAAAGCGCTCAGCGTACTCTTTGTCGGACATATCCTGATTAGTCTCTGTGTTACGCATCGTGCTCTTATAATACGCTGATGTCTTCTGCTTAGGCGCTTCTTCCGGTTCCGGCGTAGGCGGTACGTTTGGCGGTCCTTGTAAATCGGGCAGATCGCCGTATCCAAGATTATAACTTGCGAGCGCTCTTAATTCCGCCGGTGTTGTGCCGTTTATTCTCGCCTGCTCTGCTAAGAAAGCGTCATCGCCTAAGAGACGTAAGTAATAAGACTTTCCTTCGTCAACTGCCGGCTGTTCAAGATTAGGCACGGCGTTCTCTGGCTGTGCAGTATTTACAGTTGATCTTTCCCCGCGCTCTAAACTTGCATTAGCATCGCTGTATCTTTGCGCGTTCCTTTGCGCCCGATCGTTTGCATCTATTTCCTGCTGTAATTCTGCCGTTTCTGCATCGTTTAAGATCGGGTGCTCTTCCTGCTGCTTTATTACTGCCTCGGTAGAAGGACCGACATAAGGTCTCTTCTTTCCGATATTGCGCTTCATCGCCTCTTCTGCCTGCTCGTGAACGTCCGGGATAGCGTCTCTTTTCTCGATACCGGCAAGAATTTCATTACGACGTTTGTTAAGGTCGGCAAGTGCTGTATCAATGTTATCAAGATTGACGTCAGCATTTGCTTCTTGCAATTCACGCCTTACGGTCTCAAGATTAGAAATTCTTGTATTAACTTCTTGCAGACTTTCCTCTAACGTCGGAGAATATACATTAGTTACGGGCTGTTCCGGCTCGTTAAGTTCCGGCAACTGATTATTCAGTTCCTCCTGCACACTTTCCGCAACTGCTGTATCTACGTCTTCCTGCGGGATCGGCTGTGCCTTTGCTCCGATGTACTTCCCATTCTCAAACATTTCCGGGAAGTCTTTTTGCATTTCTGCATTTACGGCGTCGATTTCCGCAAAGAGATTAGTTAATTCCTGCGGATCAGTCGTAAGCAAGTGCTTAGTCGCGTCCGTAACTCTTGCATTTAACTCGTCGCGTCTTGCCAGGTAATCGTTAAGTTTTGCCTGCTCTTCGGGACTATAATCTCTTGTGACTGCCGGCCGTGTTTCAATCTCCGGTGTAATGTCTTCGTCGATTACATCGTCTTCGATAGGCGCAAGATCGGCTTCGTCTTCAAGTGTTTCAATGTCTTCCGCAACGATCTCTTCTGTCTCTTTGCCGTCAACAATAGCCTCAGCTTTTTTGTACGCTTCCTTAGACTTTTTCTCCTCGGCGGCAAGGCGTTTCTTTAATTTAGTAAGTTCCTTCTTGTGATCCTTTACTTTGTCAGTATAATATTGAACAGCCGTCTTTCCGTCGTATTCATCAAAGCTGTTCTCAAATTCATCAAACTCTTCCCTCGTCAAATCGGGGTATTCCCTTTTTGCCGCAAGGTATCTCTGATCCATTACTTCTTCGTACAGATCGCCATGCTCCGCAAGTTCTTTTTCGCGAGGAATAATGTTATTTACAATGTTGTCTATCTCGTCTTCTTTATCAGCGACTTGAGCTTTGAGAGATTTCAGCTTTTGCTCGTCATATAGCTTGAGATATTCTTTGCGAACAGCCTTATGTCTTATTGAACCTTCATAAGACGCCTTTAATCTTGCGTCCATTTCGGGATCAAATACGGGGTTTCCGGTGTCAATCTTCGTGTTCATAAGACCGGCTTTTCCTGCCTCGTCAGTTACATGAGACTGTAATACTGAGTTTTCGTCGAGATCATAAATGACTGTGCCATACGTCGTATTGGCATAATGCGTACCTCTTGTGTCAACGCCGTTAAAACCGTGTTCTTTCATAAACTCTGTAAACGCGGAGTCATACCTATTTTCAGCGTCGTACTCGTACTCGTTTTTCAGTTCTTCCAGGCGATCAATGAACTCACTAAGACTATATATTCTGTCTTCCTCAAATAAATCTAAGTATTCAGAATATAAATCTAAGAGATAATTTCTCTTCGATAATTCGTCAACTAACCCGTCGTAATCAGCAAAGCTCTTTGTTCCGTTGACATATCTCATAAGTTGTTTAGAAAAGTCATGTAACGCTATGGCTTTTTTGTCCGTGTCTGCCTTAAATAACTTTCCGTTTTTCGTTATATCAACGCTTGTGTAAGGTTTATTCCCGTAAGACGTGCCCTTCCCTATGTCGCCTTTGTTGCCTTGATCGACAAAATAATAACCGGTCCCATAATACCCGGTGCTTCTATCGCTTGCCATTTTCCCGGCTGTATCTGCTTTATTGTACCGAGACAGCGTTCCGGCATGATAGATAACATTATTAGGATCGACCTCTTCCGGAAGAGCGGGTACAACGTCCTGGGCGCTTACAGCCTGGGCGGGCTCTGTTAATACCGGTACTTCGTTCGGTACTTCCATCGGAGCGGGCTGTGATGCTGCATAAGCAGCCATAGCCTCCCTGCGTTCATTTGCCATATTGAACGCACGGCCTAATGCTTTGCTTAGTAAAATACGCTCCTGCAAACTTGTCCCTGCAAACGCATCTTCGTAGTACGGATACATTTGACTTCCATTGAGCTCTGCGTTGACAGAACTTGCAAGTGCGTCTAATTCACTCGCCTTATCATACAGACCGTTGAGAAGGTTAATATCTCCTGCCTCTACGAAGTCTCTAAGAAGGCCCTTTAATTCCTTGCTTAAAGCCTTAGCTTCCGGCGTGTCGCCTGCGTATTTAACAGTAAAGTTAATAGCATTATCAACGCCAAACGGTGTATTATCATACTTGAAACCATTGAATAGATCGTTATAATCCATCTTGTTCAACAGTTCCTTAATAGGCTTGGGCTGTCCTTTGATCTTGCGGTCGAGTTCTTTGCGTTCCTGGTCAAGCTGCTTAATCAGTTTATTCTCGGCAGCGATCTTACTTTTTATGTCCTTAGTCTGTTTGAGCTGCTTCATCGTATTGACTTGCGCTCTTCTTGCACTAAGTTCTTTCCTTACCGCATCGTATCTCTGTTGTGCTTCTGCTAACTCTTCGCCTTGTAACTTTTCGGGTATAACAAGATGCCTGGGAGTACGCACACGTTTACCTATGTTTTCGGGCGCATTAAGCATACTTTCCAAACTGCTCTGCGTTGTGGCCGGTGCGGACAAATCGGGTAACTGAATAACCGGTCCGCTTCCAGTATTAGGCATAATGATCGGAGGACCGGAAGAAGTATCCGGCAACTGGATCACGTTTCTGTTCGGGATATTTCCGGGAATAGCCGGATATGTTGCGCCTTCTATATCATAGGTTAAATCATCCACAAGTGCAGGACGTCCGCTATCCCATGAATAGAACTCATTAAGATCGTCTTCTACTTCTGGAATACGATTAAACTCTCCATTAAGCGCACTACCGAGAAGGCTCATTCCTGCGCCACCGGCAAAACCGCCAAGTCCCGCGCCGCCTACACGACCTAAGATATTAAGCGCTGCTTTTTGCGCCGCCTCCTCTTCGGTCATGCCCTGGGCTACGTAAGTCTGTATTTCCTGCTTATACTGGGCCTGATTACCCATGATAAGCGCATCTGCGATCTCTTCTGCTGTCTGTCCGCCGCCCATTAAAGCAGCAGACTTTCCGCCTGCGATAAGTGCCTTTGTAATAGCAGTCTTTCCCGCGTTTGCAAGGAACGCATCACTCGCCATAATTCCACTCGTTAAACCGGATACAAGTCCGGTCTGCTGAGCACGTTCGTAAGCAGTCTGAGGATCAACGCCTGCCTTTTCAAGTTCGTGACGTTTTTCCTGGACCGCGTTACCATATCCGAGGACACCTTGCGCTACGGGTTTGAAATACTTAGCATACTTCGGAAGTTCCGTCGCTACTACGTTTGCAAAATTTCCAGAATTGATATAAGCATTAGCAAGCGTCTTTAAGTCTCCAAGATTAGCGCCCTGCTCTAATAACTGAGCGATCTGCGGCGCATTTGCAAACTCTTCGGTCTCTACAAACGCCTTCGCTGTATTAGCTGCATCTGCCGCACTATTAGCAGCAGCAGCTCCAGTTATAATACTTGAGATCGCCTGCGTTGTGATAAGGTCAGCAACCACATCGGAAGCCTTATTTATAATCTTGCTTGCAGTCTTAGTCCCGTTGCTGAGTTTATCGCTCTCATATACATAGTCACGTTTTCTCTGTACGTCCTGGACCTCATGCTGTACTAAGTCAGAATTAAGCATCTTAGACAGATCACTTCCAGGGAAAGCCAATTCTGATAATCCGCCTGCCGCTCCTGCTAATGATCTTGTCGGAGAAGTTACAGCGTCTAAAGAACCGGTCAAGAACGGATGTGCTTCTCTCTGAGCCTTTTCCCTCTCTTCAAGATACTTCTCATACTGATCTAATACTTGGTCCTTAGACATACCGAAACGATCATAGTACGCCTTATTCTCTGCTGCCTCGTCGGTCGATCCAAAGTTTAAGTACGGGAAAAACTCGTCAAGGAAACTACCCCTGCGTTCGCCTTTTTGACGCGCCGTCAAGTCTTCTGATAAACGGCCTTCCAAAGTATTGTTTACGCCGTACATAGCGTCTAAGGCATTACCGCGTTTCCATACATTATCGTTATTTATCAAGTAGTTAAAATCGAGCTGTCTATTACCCATAGAACTGTAATAGCCCTGGTCTCTCATGTTTTTACTTGATGTTTTAAGTTCGGGAATTTCATTATCAGAAGGGTAAACTACGGGCTCCGTTACGGCCCCGGTATCTTGATCTCTCCAACTCTTCCCAGGCCCTACATATATATTAGAATTGTCAAACTCTTTGACGATCCTTTTCTGCTTAGGCGAGTCAAGCGTGAGCGCATGGAGGCGCGTACCGGTCGCGTCTCCTGCGTATCCGCCTGCTGAGTTGTTTTTATAGTCAGAAAAACCTTTTTTGCGGTTTTCTTTATACTGTTTTACAAACTGCCTTGTCTGTTCATCAGAAAATCTACGAGCCATATTTGCTCCTTATCTTTTTAATAAGTGCTTATTTAACTCCTAACTTCGCTAAGATATTAGCCAGGTAATTGTTATCAACGACCGGGTTAGCAAGTGTAAGGGCCGCTCCCGATCCCGGTGTCTGCTGTGCGTTCATAAGAGCCTGCAAAGCAGCGTAGTTCGTGTTAGTCGTCGGCATGCTTGCCTGCTGTACCGCGACACCTTGTACCGCGTTATTTGCCGTCGTAGGCGTGTAAGCAAAGTTCGCGCCGTTTGCAATAGCAGTTTTGAGAAGATCAAGATAGTTCTGATTTTCTCTCTGCATAAGTGTCTGATAATCGGACAATGCAGAAATCTGATTATTCGATAAAGCGTTTTCAAGCTGTATCGCCTGCTGTGCTCTCTGGAGATCAGCGTTAGCAACTGCCGAGTTATATGCCTGCATCGCCTCAGACAGATTAGAGTTATAATTGTTTTCCAGGTCAGCATACGATCTGTTCGCCTGCGTATTGATGTCACTCCGGGCATTTCCGTAGTTGTTATACATATTTGCAAGCGTTGTTTCAGTCGCGCCGCCGCTAAGCCCCTGGGCCGCCATCTGCTGTCCTAAGTTACGTTCGGACTGCATACGGTTGATGTATGCCTGCCTCAAACTGTCCTCTGCGTCTCTTCCGATGTTTCCTCTGGAATAGTTGTAGTTATTAAGCAGGGACCTCTTCGTTTCATTGAGGTTATTTCTAAGCGAACTCAACTGTGATCCATACGCTTCATCAAGTGCACTCATTCCGCGATCATAGGCTGCCTGGGCCGCCGCTCTTGCCTGAGCTAAGTAATCAGAATAATCATTCCCTCTGTATGCCGCCAAAAGAGCGCTGTAAGCATCAGCCGCGTTGTTGTTTGTCGTGGAAGCGCCATAGTACGATCTGTTACCACCACCGCCGCCGTTTCCGGTACTCGGTAGTTTGTTTGCCTGAATCTTGTTGTTGATCTCGTTGAGCGATCCGGAGCTGTATCCGTATCCGCCAGACGTAGAACTGTCAAAGCCTCTGTCTGTTAAATTGTTGCCGGTATAATACTTCCTTCCTGCGGTATCGCTGTGCATTGTATTAGCCATATCTCTTCCCCCTTACTTCCCGACTGAGTTCCAGTCGTCATCATCAATTATTCCGGTTTCCGGTAAGTGTTTCCGTTTCTGGTAAAGCAAAACGGCATACTCGGTATCTTTACCGTATATGCCGTCAGCGCCGTACTTTCCTATATCTATTCCGCATGTCAGTAAATATCGCTGCCATGCTTTTACATATTCCCCCGTACTTCCTCGTTTAAGCACGGGAAGGTTATTTTCCTCAATAGGCGGACCATCGTACTTCGTTAGATTATACTTTTTAATGCAACTGAGTACGCTGTTTACTTCGGTCGATGAAGTCATATATTCGCACTCTTTTATCTGCCGCATCTGTGTCCGGTAGTCCGCATCTGCTTTTACCTTCTTATACAGCGAAGTATTGAGCAGCTCGTAGTAATTAAAGATACATTGTCGGAGATCATCATAAGCCCGAAAAGCGCTCGTGATAACCGTGTGTACTCCGACGGTGTACTCTTCCTTCGTCTTCGACGTAAAGAATTTACCGCTCCAGTATTTCTTTGCTGTACGGCCGGTCCCGACCTTCTGTCCTAGTACGGAGTGGTGGCTATACATCAGTTTCGATCCCCCGTAACCGGACTCCACACACGCCATACCTATACAGACAGATGGTTTGACCTTGCCTAAAGTTTTGTATGCTTCTTGAGCATACGGCGCTATCTCTTCGATAAACGCGATCCTTTGGCTATCAGTCATTTTTCTTCTCCTACGTGGCCGCTATCTGCAAGTCCTTCTCCGAGGCAATACGCCAAAACGGAACTCCCTGCCATAATCAGCGCCGCGATCTGTGCAGCCTGGCTCTCTGTGTAGTTAAGTGCCACAAGCAACATCGACACAAAACTTGCAACTGAAAGCCATAACTTTCTACTTGTCAGTTTCCTTTTCCAGTCGATCATTAACCTCTCCTTTCCACGAACTCTATCCAGTTCAAAATGAATAAAACGCCTTCAAGCGCCAGAAGCAAAATAATAATCTTTGTCATATAATCCCCTAAGACTCAGCGTACCATTGAATACTTGTACTGAATATGTTTGATGCGGTTGTTGCCTGCTTTATGGTTACGTTCCCGCCGCTTAATGCCTTAATTGACGAAAAATACTGCCCCGAATTATCCCCGATAGTTCCTCTAGGTTTCTGCGCGACTGCGCCGCTTTGAATGTTTGCGGACGAATACTTATTCGACCCGATAGCGTCTTTATCGTAAATGATAACCGACGTACCGTTACTGTTTAATCCCCATATAATAAAGCGGCTAATGCTTGATAACCCCGTGTTAATCGTAAATTCAGCACCAGTTGTACTCTTGTCCGGCTCTGTGCCATATACGATATTATTTCCGCCACCGCCACTTCCTGCTATTCCGCGTTGCCACATATAACCACGCCCTTTCCTATTCTTCTACCGGAGGTACATAGGTAGTGTCGTAGTCGGATGCAGGCTTGTTGCCATAACTGTCATAAATGATCGCCATAGCGTGATCGTTAGAAGACTTCATAATCTTTGCTAAAGCGTCATGGTACGCCTGCTTAGCAGCCGAAAGAGTATCATAGCAACCTACGATGCTGTACTCCCAGTTATGAGACTCGGCATAACGATATGCCCTCGCTACAAAGTATTTTGTTTCCATAGTTTAGCTCCCTTCTTATTTGATGATCCTCAGTTTTACCGTAGTTCCATTAGCGGCATTAGTCGTGTATTTGATCTGCATACTCGACGTTCCCGCGTAAGTTACCTGGATAGCAGATATTGTTACAAGCGTCGTACTATTGAAATACGGTTCAAAAGCATAACCTTTCGTGTCGTCAACGCCCGTGAAAGTTGCTTCGCCGTTTGCATCAACAGCGACCGGAGACGGTGTTTCAAACCATTCGTCAAGGTCCGGGAAGTTACTGATCTGCGATTTTGTAATGGATATACTACTAAACGTTGCCGTAACTTTACCATCGCTCTGGCTGAACGCCGATAATGTCTTACTTGTTGCCGGTGTTCCGGTTACGGTTCCGTCAAGTGACTCCATCGCTGCTTTTACAGCCTTGCCGCTCATAGCGTCCGATGATGTCCCACTATATGTATCACTTACAGTCGGGATCGTCGGGAAATCGCTCACTTGAGACTTAGTAATGCTAATGTCTCCAAACGTCGCGGAAATCTTACCGTCGGTCTGAGATAAAGCCGTTACTGTCTTTCCTGCTCCTGCCGTTCCCGATACTGTACCATCGAGTGCGTCGATTGCAGATTTAACAGCAATACCGCTCATACCATTACTGGAAGTGCCGTCGTATGTATCCGTGATCGTCGGGATCGTCGGCTGATTAGTAAGATCGTTATAACTGTTCGATAACGCAACCGCCGCAAGTGCTTTATTCTTCCACTTAGTAGCGGAAGAGTCGTACATAAGAGCATCGTTGTTAGCCAGACTGGAAACAACTACGTCATTTATGTCGTCAACGTCAAGTACAACAGTTCCGGTCTGTCCGTTTACAGAGTCAACTGCTCCGCCGCCACCGCCGCCACCGGTCGGCGCATATACGTCGGTAGGCGTTCCGTCAATAGTGACAGTCGCGATCTTCTGGCCGGTTGTTACGTTCTGGCTCCATGAAACTGTTGACTTCCCGTTCCAGGCAGTCTTTTCTGTATCAGTAACAAGTCTGTGTGTTGCATCGTCTGACAAATCTGCTAATTCATCCGGGATCGACAAATCTGTAATGTCCGATGTAGTGTGAGTATGACTTGCGGCCGCCAGACTTAAATCGGATGAAGTCTTATTACCGATAAGCGTTACGCTGTTGATCGACGGCTTATTTGTTAATGTTGGATAATCAGACGTTCCGCCGCCACCGCCGGTCGGCGCGTATAAATCTTTTTCCGATCCGTCAATGCTTACGACCGCGATCTTTACACCGCTTGTCAAAATCGGGGATACCTGGACGTAAGACTTGTTATCAACAGCGCTTGAGACGCTATTGAGGACCGCTTGTACTGTGTTGCCGGTTCTTCCCGTCGGTGCAACCGCTCCGAGTGACGCCGCCGATGTCGTGGCCTCTAACTCGTTAATCAGTCTGTTTACGTCGGGCGCTACAATCTCTTTGGCCGGCGCATCAAACTCTGCTTTTAATGCCGATGTGGAAATAGTCGGCTTATCTGGAAGTGTTGTGGCGCCTCTTGAATTGAGCTCTGACTGCGTGATTTTTGTAAATGCCATATCTCTACCTCTTGTAGTTTCCGCTCTCAACGTATTCAAGAGCTAAATCAAACAAGCCGAACGGCTCATTTTTCTTGTCGTTCTCGACCTTGAAACGTGCCTTATCGACCTTCTTTACGCGGACCTTAGTATGAATTACCTTCTCCGAGTTATCTGTACTGAATGAGAAGTTCTCAAAGTCTATCGCTCCAAAATCAAATGTTAAGGCCGTTGCTACGTCTTCCTTTATGAAAGACCAAACGCCTAATTTCTGTGAGTACAGTTTTACAGAAGTTCTAAGGGCTTTCATCATGCGGATCGCAAAATATCTGAAAGTCTTGTTTTTGTAAAACAGTTTCCCGTCAAGGTCCGGTGTTTCCCAACAACAATAAATCGGGTTTCCGTCATCGTTGTAAGAGTCTAGGCTTTCAACGTCGGTATAGAAGCAGCATACTTTCCCGTCGGTCGTTCCAAACCATAAGGCATCATCGTTCCAGATACATATAGCCGGAACGCCGGTACAATGGAAACCTACATACTGCCTCGTTGCATAAGGCTCTGAGCGGTCCGTTCTTGTAGCCTGCAAACCATCCAGAATATACAACTGATTATTGACCGCTAAGACATACATTTCATTGTAGACAGTCGCTACCGCGCTCTCTAAGTTAGGCTCTTGCGTCAGCTTTCCGTTTAAATAGAACGATCTATTCTGGCTGTATTTCTCTCCCGTTATATCCTGGGCTGTAATAGCATATACACCCGCCTTCGTTAAGAAGACTGGCTCTGTCTGCAAGTTACCAAAAGCATACGGAGCAATAACGCCGTGTCCTTGTAATGTGTTTATCAGTTTAAACGCCGGTTCAGATACGCCCGTGCTCTCATTGACGACCATATCGCCTTCTCTGATAAATACGGACTGTGTTAAATCGCCACCATCTTTGAACGTTGCTAAATAGTTATTTACTATCGAATAACCTACAATAGCGCTTGCCGATGATCCGAGTGAGGAATAT
>JAEEGL015831119.1_pt1 | contig 15308 bp, 15 predicted proteins | sample 9134231 | NCBI WGS metagenome assembly JAEEGL01 (sample SAMN16246548, study PRJNA631951) | gut metagenome | biome: gut microbiome; feature: rumen; material: fiber-attached | host: Bos | place: Iran: Karaj | collected 2018-10 | reverse complement strand
TTAACTTGAGTGCATCCATTTTATTTTCCTCCTAAAATTTCCGAACATTCTTACCTGTCCCGCAGAGATCGTTCAGCATTCGATAAATGCAGGAATAAAAAGTTAAATATGTGTACATAATACACAGGCTCAAAATGAGCAGCAGGCAGCGGACTATCCGATTTAATGTCTTTCGGCATTAATTCTCATTCAGGCTAAAAACACCTGAACGGATTTCAAATGCTTTTATATGATAACATACTTTGAAAGAAAATGCAAGTGTTTTTATGAAAAAATTTCATTGTCAGCACAAAAAATTCCTGTCCGGCATATTTTTTCAGCTTCAAAGGATATGCTGCTGAAATCTTTTAACGATTCTATAAAGAGAGTGGGATTCAGGTTTGTCTGTGTTCCTGCAGGAAGTCTAATAACCATATCTACGGAATTTTCGGCTTTCTGACAGCTCATCACCCTGATATCAGGCTTGATATCAACCATTTTCATCCCCTTTTTAGTCTTCTTCTCCACTGATATCTCAGGCTGATCAAGCAATTTTTCTATATCGTCGTAAAGCCCGCTTATATCCTCCGAAGCTAAAGAAAAGCTGTATTCAGCTTCAGTTATCGCAGTTATTTTTTGTTTTTGCTCGGCAACCTTGACTATTCTCATTCCCTCCGGCATCACGGCATTAAGCTTGTCTCTTATCTCGTCGAAGGGGATATCCTCGTTCAGATTGAAGTCAAGTATCTCGCAGCTGCTCTCAAAGCCAAGTGAAAGAGCGAGCGCAAAGCTGTAATAAGGGTGAGGGTTAAAACCTTCGGTATACCATATAGGCAGGCGGGAACGCCTGAAAGTACGCAGCATGCAGCGGTTAAGATCAAGATGTGAGATGTACTTTGCCCGTCCGCACTTTTCAAATGTAGCTCTTACACGTATCAAAAGCATTCCCTCCCAACTTTTTTGTTTACGCCGCAGCCTGAGCACCTTAAGCGGCAGTTGGGCGTAGTCTTTGACTGATGAGCGGTCTTGTTTTCACGTATGAGGAATTCCTTTGAAACGAGGTAGTCAAGATGATCCCAAGGCAGTATCTCATCATACTCAAAACGGCGGTTAGCATAAAATGATGTATCTATACCGCATTCTTCAAAGGCTTCGAGCCATTTGTCAAAGTGAAAGTATTCCTCCCAGCTGTCAAACTTGCAGCCTTTTTTCCAAGCGGCATAAATAGCCTTGCACAGCCTTCTGTCGCCCTTGGCAAGTATTACTTCAAGCTGACTTACATTAGGATCGTGATAGCTCACCTTAATTTTCTTTGTTTTTACAGTATCAAGGAGCAGATTCTGCTTGTGTTCTATCATTTTCCTTGTGTCCTGCGGCTCGAACTGGAATGGTGTAAACGGCTTGGGAACAAAAGTGGCACAACTTATTGATATCTGTACTCCCCTGCCCTTCGGACGGTTCTCTATACTGTAGTACAGATCAATTATACGGTTTGCAAGCTCTGCGATACCTACGATATCCTCATCAGTCTCAGTAGGCAGTCCCATCATAAAATAAAGTTTTACACTTGAATACCCGCCCTCAAAAGCAATTCGGCATGTATTCATTATCTCATCTTCGCTTACATTTTTGTTGATAACGTCACGTAACCGCTGTGTTCCGCCCTCAGCAGCAAAGGTTAGTCCGCTTTTCCTTACCTTTTTTATCTTTTCAAGAAGAGATTCCGAGAAATTATCAACTCTGAGGGACGGAAGTGACAGATTAATCCTTTCACTGACAGTGTAATCCAAAAGCTTGGTAAGCATAGGGTCTATTTCAGAATGATCGCTGGTACTGAGAGAAGCAAGTGACACCTCGTCATAGCCTGTATTTTCACAAAGGCACTTTACCTCCCTGCAGATTGTATCCGTATGCTTTTCACGAAAAGGACGATAAATAAAGCCTGCCTGACAAAAGCGGCAGCCTCGTATGCAGCCCCTGAGCACCTCAACGGATACTCTGTCCTGTACGATCTCAGTAAACGGAACAACGAAATTTTCAGGATAATAGACCTTATCAAGCTCTCTTATTATCCGCTTCCTGATTATTTCGGGAGCACCGTCCGTGACCTCAATGTGATCTATGGTCCCGTTGATTTTATACTTGAAATTGTAGAATTTCGGCACATATATGCCATCTATTTGAGCTGCTTTCCGCAGGAAATCATCTCTTGAAGCTCCGTTTTTCTTCATATCATGGTAAAGGTCCATAAGTTCAAGATTTACTTCTTCCCCCTCTCCGAGGACAAAAAGATCGAAGAAATCCGCAAGAGGTTCGGGATTGCATACACACGGACCTCCCGCTATAACTATCTGTGTAAGCTCCTGCGTTCTGTCCTTGGCAAATAAAGGGATACCTGCAAGATCAAGCATATTGAGCACATTAGTATAAGAAAGCTCATACTGCATGGTAAAACCGATAAAATCAAAGTCCTTAATAGGATCAAGACTTTCCAGAGCATAAAGCGGAATATTGTTTTCACGCATTACAGCTTCAAAATCCTCACCGGGAGCAAAGCAGCGCTCGCACCAGTAGTTTTCACGCTCATTGGTAAGAGAATAAAGTATCTTCATGCCAAGATGCGACATGCCTATATCATATGCATCAGGAAAGCAAAAGGCAAATCTGACGTCTATCCTTGACTTGTCCTTGATAATGCTGCCGACCTCCCCGCCAATATAGCGTGATGGTTTCTGAACTTCCAAAAGATGCTTTTCTATAAGATCTTTAAGCATAAATCCTCCGAATATATTTAATATCTTTTATCATCGGGAATAAAAGAAGAAAAGTCCTCATATCTCCCTGTCCAGCCGTTCGGAACAAAGCTTTCAAAGTTCTCGGGCTTCGGGAACTGGGAATACATTATATTATTATCAAAGTCCATAAAAAGGGACGGTGTGTAATCATCTTTCTTATCATCATGGGACACCATGCGAAGAAGCCTAAGTTCATCCGCTGAAAACCTGCATTTGAACAGATGAGCAAGGAAATAGCTTGCAGTCGAACTGTCAAGCACCTCGATACCCCAGCGTACAGCGCAAAAATCCTCATATGTGCCGATATCCTTTTCAAGCTGAGCCAAGCCTTTACCGCTTTTTTTATATAAAAGCTTCCATACTGAATAAAGCTTTTTATAATCCATTTTCCATAGCTTTCTCGGAGCCACATACCATTCGAAATGACGCTTGTATATAACTCCGACCACAATATTTTCGTTTTTTTTCGGCAAAACCTTATCCATCTGCTCTATCATCTGCGGAAAGCTCCTTTTCAAAACATATCATATCACATAATCTGACACCCGCTTCGATTATCGGGTGATCATAGTTATCAATAAAAAAATTCTTGATAACACCACATCTCTTAAAACCGCACTTTTCATAAAACGGAACAGTAAGCGGACTTTCACCTGTACCTGCTGTAATACGTCGGTATGCCGAAGAGAACTTGCTCTCTATATAGGATATGAGCGCTCTTCCAAGTCCGCGCCGCTGAAATTCGGGATATACGGAAATATTTTTCAGTTCAAGCGTACCTTCGCCCTCATCTGTAACGACACACACAGCATAAACAGCTTCATCTTCCGTCACTGCGAACAATCTGCCTCTATGAAGATAAACAGCGATCATTTCTTCCTGCTCGTCTCCGATAAGCAGAAGATCTGTAAAGCGTTCTTTACCATCGGTTATTTCAATTATATTTTTCATTTCATACTGTTTTCATTAAATCGCATAGGCAAAAAATCAGAAAGTCTGTGTTCGCCGTCAGAAAGAATAATTCGCATGTTATTGCCGCAGAATTCGCTCATTACCTGTAAACATGCTCCGCAAGGATAACACGGCTTTGAAAAATCGTTATTCATGCTGCCTGCTACAGCGATAGCATCAAATTCCCTGCATCCCTCGGAGACGGCCTTGAAAATAGCCGTTCTTTCAGCGCAGTTCGTCAGTGAAAACGAAGCGTTTTCAATATTGCAGCCTGTGAAAAGCCTTCCGTCAGATGTAAGAAGAGCTGCTCCCACAGAAAAGCCAGAATACTTGGAATATGAATTTCCTGCCGCTTTAACAGCAGCATCAAAAATCTCTTCATTTGTCATATTTTTAAGCTCCTTTGCCTACTTTACGCTTTTTGCCGTCCGGCGTCATGATATACGTATTTTCAAGCTGAGTTGCAAGATTTCCTGTAACAGCACGTCTGTATTCGTTTCTGAGTTCGGTCTGTTCAGCTTTTTCAGCCTCTGTAAGACCTTCGCTCTTAGATTTGTGTGCAAGCTCATTAATACGGTCGATTTTTTTCTGATCCAAATCAAACACTCCCATGAAAAAATATATATTTATTGTAACATGAAATCATATTAATTTCAAGTATAATACAGTTTTTTATGCCAGAACACACTAATTATTGCGGATCCGGAACAATAAATCAAGATAAAATGAGCTTTTGGCCTTAGTTGCTCTTTGGATCATAATGTGGTATAATATTATATAAATCTGTTTATCAAGGAGTAAACCATGAAAAAAGCACTTGTAACAGGAGGCTGCGGCGGAATAGGCGAAGCCATTTGCAAAAAGCTCTCCGATGCCGGGTATTTCGTATACATAAACTATGCTCATTCCAAGGATAGGGCTGAAAAGCTTGAAAAAGAAATAAACGGCAGAGCTTTATGCTTTGACGTATCCGACAACGAAGCAGTGATCCTGGCTTTCAATGAGACTGGAGCTGTCGATCTTCTCGTCAATAATGCAGGGATATCCGAAATCGACCTGTTCACGGCAATTTCATCAGAAACTGCTGAAAAAATACTGAATACAAACCTTAAAGGCGCAATGAACTGTGCAAGAGCTGCACTTAAGGAAATGATAAAACTTAAAAAAGGCAATATAATCAATATTTCCTCAATGTGGGGACAGTGCGGAGCTTCCTGTGAGGTGGATTATTCGGCTTCAAAAGCAGGACTTATAGGATTTACAAAAGCTCTTGCAAAAGAAGTTGCCCCGTCCGGTATAAGAGTGAACTGCATAGCTCCGGGATTTATAATGACGGAAATGAACAGGCATTTTTCAGAGGAAGACCTTGAACTGATACGTGAGGATATTCCTCTCGGCATATTCGGAACTCCAGAGCATGTTGCTGACGCCGTTGCATTTATGGCATCAGAACAGTCAGCATACATCACTGGTCAGGTTTTGGGCGTAAACGGCGGAATGGTCATATAAGGAGGTTATTATGAAAGACAGACTGAAAAAACAACTTGAATTCATGCTTGAGATAGATAAAATGAAGAACCTCTACAGGCAGACCTATGTTTTGCATGAAGACAGAAAGGAAAACGACGCTGAACACAGCTGGCATCTTGCAATACTGGCATTTCTGCTTGCCGAATATGCCAATAATGATATAGACGTAACAAAAGTCATGAAAATGGTGCTGATACACGATATAGTTGAAATTGACGCCGGAGATACTTACTGTTACGACGACAAGGGTTACACCACCAAGGCTGAACGTGAAGAAAACGCTGCCCGGCGTATTTTCGGTATCCTGCCGGACGATCAGCGCAGAGAGTTTTACGGGATCTGGCGCGAATTTGAGGACAGCAGGACGAATGAATCGCGATTTGCCGCCGTTCTTGACAGGATACAGCCTCTGATGCTGAATTATACAAAAAACGGTATATCATGGCAGGAACACGGTATATACAAGGAGCAGGTGCTCAGCAGGAACAGTGATTATTTCAACGAATCAGATGAACTTGCAGATGCAATAAAGGAAGTTATAGACAACGCTGCCGAAAAAGGCTGGCTGAAAACATAAAACGACAAAATGCACAAATTAAATCACTAATAACAGTTCACTATTACCAAACCGCTGAATTTCGTGAACAAATAGTGATTTTTTCCTCTGTTGCTTGAATTTTCAGCCGTACTATGATATATTTATAATATAATTAGTAATATAAATATCTATAATTAGTTTTAAGCGAAGGATGATCATTAATGAAAAAAAAGTCAATAATGAACGCTGAACAGTCTGAAAAAAAGACTGCAAAAGCTGTCATGAAAGACATAAACGACACAAAAGAAGCCTCCCTTGAAGCTGTAGCAGAAAAGAAGATACACTTCAAAAAATTAAAGCAATTCAATCAGAAACGTGATGCAAATACGACTAAATATTCAAAATTCAACACATTTCTTCTTTTTATATTCCCGATTTTCATTTGCGCAATAGCAGAGATCAATCAAGGAAAATATATTTCATCATTTTTTAAGTTTGTTGTTGAAAGGCCAACGGTAATATTATTTGATATTATAATAACGGCTGTTTTATTCATTTTTTTCCTGTCCCTCTTCAAAAAGGGCTGGATCGCTGTTCTCGTACACAGCTTTGTATATATGGCGCTGAGCACTACCGAGCTTTTCAAATACGGTACCAACGGAAATCATCTGATACTCTCTGATATGAAGCTGCTGCGAAGCGTCAAAAGTCTTACTTCATTTGCATATATCAAGATAACTCCGCGGCTCATAATCTATTACATTATAGCTATAGCATTTATAGCCCTTACGTTCTATTTTAACCCCAAAATCAAAGCTGCGCCCGTGAAGCGGGCTGCATATGTTTTTTCAACTGGTCTTTTTTTTGTAGCACTTATCATACTCCCATCGTTTTATTCTCCTGTCTACAAGACATTTGCTATCGATACAAAGCCTGCAACAAACTCATTCATACTTAACGAAAAGTTCGTAAATAACCGTTTTATCGCATTCATTCTTCAAACGGCCACTGAAAGTTATTCAAACAGACTTGTTGTGCCAAAGGATTACAGCGAAGCATACATTGATGAGATAATGAATGTCCGCGTGGACGATCAAGAGGATTTCAACGGCGGCAAAAAGCCCAATGTTATCGTAATTATGAGCGAATCCAACGCTGATTTCAGAGTTTTCGACGAATTGAAGATTGAAAAGAAGTATTACAAGAAATTCGACAAGGCTGTAGCCGAGGGAAAAGGCGGTATAGCTATCACACCTACATACGCAAGCTGGACGGTTCGTTCCGAATTCGAGCTCCTTTTCGGATTGCCTGTAAGAGGAATAAACACTCCGAATATGCCGCAGCGTGAGCTTGCTGACCGCGAACAGCCCGCACTTGCTCAGTACTACAAGAGCTGGGGGTACAATACCGTCTATGTTCACCCGTTTCAGAGCGGATTCTACAGCAGATCAAGGATATATGGTCATTTTGGCTTCAGAAAAATGATATATCACGATGACAACGACCTTACCACTGATTTTACAGTGCCTGTTGAGCATTTCGGAACCTATGTAGATGATGCAACAGTTTTCAATCAGATCATCAAGGAGATAAAGACATCTGAAAAACCTCTGTACCTCCACACAACGACTATGCAGAACCATCAGCCCTACAATCAGGGTGAGGATCCCAACGACGAATTCACCAATTATCTAACATGGATAAGTCATTCCTACGACGGACTTGAAAGATTCCTTAATGAACTGAAAAATATCGACGAACCCGTGCTTGTATTCTTTGTAGGCGATCATTTCCCGTCTCTTCGTGGGGAGACCAGCGTATACAATCAGCTCGGGCTCAACGGAGAAAACTGCAAGGCACTGTATCAGCAGAAATACTTCTTCTGGAGCAATTATGACGCTGATCTTTCATGCGTACCTGATGAAGAGATATCTTTCTTCTACATTCCCTATGTAATATTTAATATCATTGACGCTCCGAGAGACGCTTTTATCGAGAAAATGAACAGCTTTATGGAAAAAGAACCCGTTTACTCCGATGAATATGACAGCTCTACCCCACGAGATGACGAACTCGACATTTTGACTATCGACAGAGTTGTAATGGAAGAATATTCACCATCGCCTATCCCCGATGATGAATTATCAACGCATAATTAAAGGAGAATCAGATGAAAGATTTACAAACAGGCGTTACAGGGACCTCTGAGCTTACTGTAAACAGTGAAAACCTTGCTGTCAACGTTGGCAGCGGAAGTCTTGAAGTATTTGCAACGCCCCATATGATAATGCTGATGGAAAAAGCTGCATGCAGCTGTATTTCCGACTATTTTGAAAATGACGAGACCTCTGTCGGAACCGAGATAAATGTTAAGCATATTTCCGCCACTCCCAAAGGCATGAAAGTATGTGCAGAAGCTGAGCTTGCGGAAATAAACGGCAGAGAGCTAACGTTCACCGTTAAAGCATATGACGAAGCCGGAGATATAGGAGAGGGCGTACATAAGCGTTTTATTGTCAGCGGCGAAAGGTTCATATCCAAGGCTAATTCAAAATTAACGATAAAATAGCAAAAAGCAGTCACGTTACCATAAAAGGTCGTGACTGCTTTTGCATCGTTCAGCGAAGTTTCAACTTGCTTTTGACATAAAAAAATCCAAATTCAGCATCAGAAACAGCCGCCGCAGAAACTTTTCAAGAGCTCACAAAACGACCGGATCCAGTTATTATTGCAGCACATGAAGCATAGCCTCCTTCCCCTATAGGATAATGCTATTATAACAGATAATTTGGCGGCTTTCAATGCAGAAATAATGGATAAAAAGGCAGGTTTATACACTAATACCAAATCTTATCAAGCCTTTTCTCCAATCTTTTTCATTGTATCATCAAGTATCTCTTCTCTGAGAGCAAGAAGCCAGTCCGAAAAAACGACCTTGTCAAAAGCATATGTCTTGTTCAACTCCTTCTCGTTTTCCGACCATGTATCAAACGGAGACTCATTATGCTGTATAAGAGCTTCCAGCTTATCAATTGCGTTATATAGCTTTGCTTCCTTAGTTTTCTGCTCGTTCATTTCTTCAAACAGGGCTCCCAATGAAGCTTTTATTTCTTCAGGAAGTGTATTTAACCAGTTATCCAGCTTTTCTTCCTCCAGTTTCCTGTCATTGTCTGTCTTATTAAATGTGGGGATATCGCCTGTAAAGCATTCCCCAAGGTCGTGAATAAGACACATCTCTATAACTTTACCAATATTGGTATCAGAAAATTCATTTTTTAACAGAAGCGCCATAAGCGCTGCACGCCAACTATGCTCGGCAACGCTTTCTATCCTTCTTTTCGACGTCGTACAATGACGTTCGGTATCTTTCAGTCTTTCAGCAACATGAAGTATGTTCAAATATTCTTTTGCGTTCATATTTTCCTCCATTTATATACCAAAACGCAAGCACCCTTGACCATATGATCAAAGGTGCTTATTTTTATCTTTTTACAAAGTATTCTTCATACCATACAAGGAAAGTATATATAGTCCACACCTTACGCCAGTTGTCGGAATTTCCGCCTACATAATCATCATATATAGCGTTGATAGCGTCAATATCAAAGAACTGAGCAGCCATATCACTTCTGAACTTTGCACGCACATCAGAATTATAGCGCTCGTCAGCAAGCCATATCCTTATAGGAACTATGAAGCCAAGCTTCTTTCTGAAGGCTATCTCCTCGGGAAGCACCTTTGCAGCTGCTGTTCTGAATGCTACTTTATTCGTCTCTTCGTTAACCTTATATTTCGAAGGCATACGTGAAGCAATATCAAATATTCTCCTGTCTGTAAGAGGCATGCGTATCTCAAGACCGCAAGCTGTGCTCATTTTGTCGACATTAAGGTAAATATCCCCCTCAAGCCAGATCTGTATATCAACATCTGACATTTTTGTAAGTGGATCAAGCCCTTCAGTTTCATCGTAAATATACTTTACAATATTAATGGGAAGTACATTGGGATCATAATGCTTGAGTATCTTTTCCTTTTCGTCCTCTTTCATTATATTGGTGTTGCCGACATAGAAGGTTTTGAGGTTATCGCCGTATCTCTCGGCATTGCGATACATATTGTATCCGCCGAAGAATTCGTCTGCGCCCTCTCCCGAATAGCATAGCTTTGTATGTTCAGCTGTGGCTTTGCAGCCAAGTGTGAATACTATCGCCGAAGCATCTCCAAGCGGTTGCTCCATGTTATACATTACAAAAGGAACGATGTCAAAGAAGTCTTTGGGCTGTATATTTGCAACGCAGTGCTCTACATTAAGAAGCTCTGCTGTCTTTGCAGCAACGCGTGATTCATCAAATCTTTCCTCGTCGTATCCGCATGAATCAGCTCTTTTTGCGTCAGACATAGCAAGAACATAGGATGAATCTACTCCACCCGAAAGGAACGATTCAGCAGTTTCCTCCTCGTCCTTGACCTCACAGAAAATTTCCTTTATCGTCTCATGAATCTCGTCAGCCCATTCATCAAGAGTTCTTGATTCATCAGGCTTGAATGCAGGTGTCCAGTAACGCTCTATCTTAAGCGCTCCGTCCTTAAATTCCAGCCAATGTCCCGGCATTAGCTTCTTTATGCCTTTAAAGAAAGTATCCTCACCTGCGACATAAGTAAGAGTCATATAAATCTGGAGCATATCAGCGTTGAGTTCCTTTACAAAGCCCTCCTGACCTATAATTCTGCTTATATTGGTACCGAAGAGAAGTCTGTTGTCCTTGGTTATGTAGTAATAGAACGGCTTTGTACCGAACTGGTCTCTCAGGCAGAAGTATTTGTTTTCTTCCGTGTCATAAAGAGCGAAAGCAAACATGCCGTAGAAATGGTCCCCCATACTGCTGCCCCACTTTTCATAAGCCCTGACTATTATCTCCTTCTCTCTTTCCACACGAGAAAGATCAGTCTTGATACCAAGCTCGCCGCAGAGTGCTCTCCAGTTACGTAAATGGCCTCTGTAATCACAGATATTGATCAATTGTGTTCACCTCTTGAATAGTATGTATTATATTTCTTCTGAATTCAGCGGACGGTTCATCAATGCTCCGAGTGCAAGCCTTACATCTCCGCCGTTGAAAAGTACTTCATTGAGCTGATCTGTTATAGGCATTGATACGCCGAGTCTTTTAGCAAGAGAATATGCAGCCTTGCAGCAGAAATAACCCTCAACAGTACCAACACGCTCAACAGCTTCTTCAGGAGATATTCCCTGTCCTATAAGAATACCTGCGCGCCTGTTTCGACTGTGCATACTTGTACATGTTACGATAAGATCTCCTATTCCGGTAAGTCCGCTGAATGTTGTTGTGTCAGCGCCGCACGCTTTACCGAGACGCGCTATCTCATGGATACCGCGTGTCATCAGAGCTGCCTTAGTATTGTCACCGTAGCCGAGTCCGTCACAGATACCAACGCACAAAGCGATTATATTCTTTAAGGCTCCGCCTATCTCGCAGCCTTTTACGTCGTCATTTAGGTATATTCTGAAATATTCATTGCCGAATTCATGCTGAATATACTCAGCAGCCTCAAGATTATGTGAAGCAGCCACAATAGTGGTGGGAACACATCTTGCCACCTCTTCCGCATGTGAAGGACCTGATAAAACAACCATTTTTTCAGTTTTTATCTCTTCACAGATCACCTCACTGAGAGTTTTAAGACTTCCTTCTTCAAGGCCCTTTCCTGTGTTTACAACGACCATTCTGTCATCAACATATGGTGCAGCAGCTTTTGCAACTTCACGGACGAACGATGACGGTATTCCGAAAAGCAGGATATCACAGCCTCTGATACAGGAAATATCACTTGTCAATGCGATGCTTTCAGATACAGGCACTCCGGGGAGCTTCTGCACGTGTTCGCCGTGCCAGCGTATATCATCTATCTCAGACTGGAACTTTGACCATACCGTGACTTTATGCTTGCCGCAGTGTTCAGCCATTATTGCAAGTGCGAGACCAAATCCGCCCGAGCCAAGAATTACTATATTTGCCATTGCGATCTATTCCTCCAGATATATAAGTCTCTGATTATCTTATGCGGTTAAATGAAAACTTATTCTCATTTCCGTCAATAAGTCTCTGAATATTTGAACGATGCATCCAGATGACAAGAGCCGCCATAGGAACAGCAAGCAGCATATACAATAAACTTCTGCTCCATGTGTAATTATCAACGATCTTTGACATGAGAAAAGCTGCAAGCGGACAATAAGCTGTGGAAATGATTGATGAAAGAGAAACATACTTGGTTATGGCAAGCATAACTATAAATATAGCCAAAAGAGCGATAAATACCTTGTAATCAACAGCTATAAACGACGCAGCACCTACAAGAACGCCCTTTCCGCCCTTAAAGCCGTAGTATATCGGAAATACATGTCCGATTATAGCAAAAAATCCTGCAATATAGCCGATATAGTGAGTATCGTTTCCGGGCATAAGACCTGTCTGCATGAAATGACAGATAAGTCTTGCAAGAGCAACTGCAATCACACCTTTCAGAAGGTCGCCTATAAGAGTTATGAGAGCGCAGCTCTTTCCGGCACATCTGAGAGTATTGGTTAAGCCGGCATTTTTACTGCCCATATCACGGATATCTCTGCCTGTCATCATTCTTACAACGATGATGGAAAAATTAAGACTGCCAAGGAAATAGCCAAGGCCTGCACTAAGCAATATTGATAAAAAAACCTTCATTATTTATCATTCCCTCCTCTTTCGCGGACTATGAAGCGAACCGGAGTTCCTTCCAGGCCGAACGTAGAGCGTATTTGATTTTCAATATATCTTCTGTAAGAAAAATGAAACAGGTCGGCCCTGTTAACAAAAGTAACGAACGTCGGAGGCTTGGTAGAGGGCTGGGTCATATAATATATCTTAAGCCTTCTGCCCTTATCAGACGGCGGCTGAACTCTTGTAGTTGCATACGCAAGAACATCATTCAGCATACCTGTGGATATCCTCATGCTATTCTGTTCAAAAGTGTATTTAATAAGCTCATAGAGCTTGTTTATACGCTGCCCTGTCTTTGCAGATATAAAAACAAATGGTACATAGGACATAAAACTGAAATCATTTTCAAGCTTTGTCCTGAACTCCTGCATGGTCTTATCGTCCTTCTCAACAAGATCCCACTTGTTTACTGCAACAACGCAGGCTTTTCCCTGCTCATGCGCGTAACCTGCAACCTTTGAGTCCTGTTCAGTAAATCCCTCTGTAGCATCGAGCATGATAACACATACATCAGCTCTGTCTACAGCCATATAAGCTCTGAGAACGCTGAAGTGCTCGACCTTTTCGGTGACCTTTGACTTTTTGCGTATTCCCGCAGTATCGATAAACACAAACTTTCCAAATTCGTTATCAATCACGGTATCCGTAGAATCGCGCGTAGTTCCAGCGATATCAGATACAATAACGCGCTCCTCTCCTGCGATTTTGTTAATAAGTGAGGATTTTCCCGCATTAGGCTTACCAATTACTGCAACCTTAATATGATCCTCATCATATTCGGTCTCATCACTGTCAGGCAAACTTTCATATACTTTATCGAGCATATCGCCGGTACCATGTCCGTGTACAGATGATATTGGATAAGGATCACCAAGTCCGAGATTGTAGAATTCATATAATTCCAAAGGAGGATCACCGAGATTATCAACTTTATTTACTGCAAGCACAATTGGCTTGCCGCTTTTTAAAAGCATCTGAGCGACAGCATAATCATCTGAGGTAACACCGCAGCGAATATCCGTAACAAATACGATAACATCAGCTTTTTCGATAGCAAGCTCTGACTGTCTTCTCATCTGCGCAAGTATAACATCATTGCTGTCAGGCTCAATACCGCCTGTATCAACGACCATGAACTCCTTGCCGCGCCACTCGCACTTGGAATAAATGCGGTCTCTCGTAACGCCCGGGGTGTCTTCAACTATTGAAAGACGTTGTCCGATCAATTTGTTAAAAAGTGTTGACTTTCCTACATTAGGACGGCCAACAACAGCAACTATCGGTAAAGACATCGCTCATAACTCCTTTCTTTCAATTAATTAACATAACTATATAATGAGGAAAAGCCATTTTCTTAATTTTCAATACGATTTATTAATACGTTACGCCCATTATAGCATCCAGCAACTCATAACCGTCACTGTTGGAAGAGCGTATTTTTATATTGAGTTCATTTTCAACATCATCGACCGTAAGGTCGTCAAGAAAAACATTTGAATCACGCCTGAGCATTGCAGATGAAAGCAAAAGCTCCTCACCAAGCTCCTTTCCTTTCAGCTGCGCAATAAGGTCACGAGCAGTTATAAGGCCTGTAACAGTAATAGTTTCTCCGAAAAAATCATTACGGATACAATAAACATTGCATTTCAGCAATGGAAATTTCTCCTCAGCCATTCTTGCAAGCATACTTATAGTATTGAACGGAGAATAGCCTGTTGCAATGGAAACGCAGCGTTCACCGCCCTCCCATTCAGCCATATCAAGCGCTTTTTCAAACTCGTCGATAAGAGAACGAAGCATTCCAACACCGTTCTCATACTGTGAAAAATCCTCATAAGCTTCCATTGGCGGAAGCTCTCTTTCTGCTATCAGATAGAACTCATCTGACGGAAAAACTGTTCGTGTGCCGAATTTTTTAAGGAATATCTGCTGAAATTCCTCGATTATATCTATGGTTTCCCCTGCAGTTTCCTTTGTAAAGCTAACAAGCGGGAAAAGCCCCTCCCTGAATTTTGTAAGACCTACAGGAACAACAGCCATACTGGTTATATTGGGCATAAGTGCGCCAAGATCAGTAAGTGACCTTCTCAGCTCTGCACCGTCATTGAGTCCGGGACAGCAAACGATCTGACAATTGAGCTTTATCCCGTTTTCGGCAAGCTGCCATATAAACTTAAGCTTTTCTCCGGCAAATCGGTTATGCATCATTTTTACTCTGAGCTCGGGATTTGTCGTATGGACCGAAACATTTATATTAAGCTTCATCTCAATGATTCGATCTATATCCTCCTGCTTCATATTTGTCAAGGTAACATAGTTTCCCTGCAAAAATGATAATCTTGCATCATCGTCCTTGAAGTACAGCGTTTCTCTCATTCCTGGAGGCATCTGGTCAATAAAGCAGAAAACGCACTTATTGCTACATGACTGTTTCTGATCCATAAGGAAAGTCTCAAATTCAAGTCCGAGATCGTCATACTCATCCTTTATAAGCGCAATGCTTAACATCGAGCCGTCTCTTTCAAGCTCGAGAGTAATATCCGTATCGGCAGCATAATACATATAGTCAAGGACATCTTTTATGCCATGACCATTGATCTTAACGAGAATATCGCCATTTTTCACTCCCGCTCTCTCAGCAGGAGAGTCATGCATAACGCTGTTGGTCTTAACCATATATCTTTTCCCAAAACTTAAAAAGGAGAGAAGGTTCATTCCTCCTCTCCTTATCTTTTT
>JAEEGL013216147.1_pt1 | contig 15308 bp, 13 predicted proteins | sample 9134231 | NCBI WGS metagenome assembly JAEEGL01 (sample SAMN16246548, study PRJNA631951) | gut metagenome | biome: gut microbiome; feature: rumen; material: fiber-attached | host: Bos | place: Iran: Karaj | collected 2018-10 | reverse complement strand
TTTTATTGTTGTTGTTGATAATTGCTCTACTGATGATTCATGGGTAAAACTGCTAGGTTATAAGAGCGAAAAAATTCATGTAATTAAGGCTGAAAAAAATGGGGGATATGGAGCGGGAAATAATGTTGGCTTGCGTTATTCCTCTGAGATTTTGAGAGCGGACTATTCGATTATTGCAAATCCTGATGTTTTATTTGATGAAAAATGCATAGAAAAATTCCTTCAAACATTTCAGAATGATTCTTCAGTTGCTGTTGTATCTGCCAAGCAGTCAAATTCTCCTGATTGCGCTTGGAAAAATTGCAGCACAATGCAATATGTCATGGCAACCAGTTTGTTTTTTGAAGTTTGGTTGAAAATACGTTCTTATCCATTAAAATATTTTAAGGGCAAAAAATTTGTTCCTGTATTTGCTGTTCCCGGCTCATTATTGATGGTAGATTTGAAAAAAATGCTCAAGTACGGCATGTATGACGAAGATTTTTTTCTCTATTACGAAGAACCGGTTTTGGCTCAAAAATTTGCAGAAGTTGGGTTAAAAACTATATTGCGATTAGATTGTTCCTATGTTCATAACCATCATGTTAGTATTTCTAAAACTTATGGTCGTTGGTCGCAACAGCATGTGGTTCTTTTGAAAAGTGCAGAACTATTTTTGCGGAAGTATAAAAAAGCGAATATTTTACAAATGGCATTTGCTAAGTTGTGGTTTGCGTATACAAAATTTGAATTTTGGTTGTATGATGTGTTTTGTATAGTGAGAAAAAAAGTATGAAAAAAATTTTGTTTATAACTCACGATGACATGAGTGGTGGCTCGGCAAAAAGTCTACTAGCTCAAATAAAGTATTTTGTTGAAAATAAAGTTATTGAACCGGTTGTTGTAACATGGACTGAAAATTCGTTGACAACTTATTTACTAAAAGTTGGGGTACAATGCTATGCCGTAAAATATGATTTTACATCTGTATGGACACGAAATAAATATTTGCACTTAATCAAGAAACCCTATTATCGGTTGTTTTACAATTATCTCGCGTATAAAACGATTAAAAAGCAGATTGACTTTTCAAAAATTTCCTTAATTGTGTCAAATTCTAGTGTTATTGATTTTGGGGCATATTTGCATCGGAAATTGCAGATTCCGCATGTTTGGTATTTGCGAGAGTTTGGTGATTTAGATTTTAATATTTTACCATATATTAAAAATCTCCCGTACTATATAGAAAAAAACTCTGATGGAATCATTGCTGTTTCAGAAGCCGTTGCTTCTCATTGGAGAAAACGAGGAATAAAGAGAAAAATCAATGTCGTTTATGATGGTGTAGTTGACAAAACAAATTTTCGAACTATTGAAAATAATAATTCAGTTGTAAGAATTTGCATGTGCGGAAGATTAAGTCCTGCAAAAGGACAAATCCTGGCTATAAAGGCTTTACTATTCCTGCCGCAGAATATTTTGGAACGAGTTCATATGGATTTTTTCGGAAAAGGCGAATCAGAAGAGAAACTACGAGCAATTGTAAAACAGAAAAATCTGGGAAAATTTGTTTCGTTTAAGGGCTTTTCTAATCATCTTGAAGAAAATTTAGATGATTATGAAATAGGATTGACATTAAGTGCCGCGGAAGCTTTTGGACGGACAACTGTTGAATATATGAATCATGGAATTTTTGTCATTGGTTCAAATACCGGAGGAACTCCAGAATTGCTGCAAAATGGAAAGTTTGGAGTTCTTATAGCTCCGAATAGACCCAAACTGATTGCGAAGGCAATTATAGATTATTTTAATAATCGCAATGAATGTCTTGCAAAAGCAATACAGGGGCAATCATATGCGTCTGAGAAATTTACTGTGAAAAAAAATGCTGAGCAAGCGTATTCTTATTATAAATCATTCATAAAATAGATTTTAGGCATTATCTTATGAAACGCTATATTTTCGGCTTGTTGTTCTTATGGACCATGAATATACTGAGTTTGTTTTTAATTCAGTGCATTCCAACATTTTTGAGAACATTTCCTTTAAAAGATCCTGAAGCAGTCATTTTTACGTTGACTCAGAATGTTATGGGTGGTTGGGATTTTTTCCTATATCTGTTGAGATTAAATATTGATGAAGCAAAAATACTCATTATAAGCATATTTGCTTTGTTTATTGCAAGCTGTATTATTGTTATATTTTTTGTAGAAAAGCGGATTTGTTAAAACGTAAATGGTTGTGTTCGATTAGAACCCCATTTGTGATTAGTCTTATATATAGCTTTTTTATAATGCTTTATCTGTTTGTTCAAATTTATTCAAATATTCCGCTGAAGAATTATGCTCTAACTTATGGACGTTTTCTTAAGCCATCTAAGTCTTCTACGTTGTATTCATCTGAATATGTAACTCCTGGGAAGGATTTGATTAATTTTAACAAAAAGAAAATTTAATTATCATAATGATGGAATCTATAGAATCAAATTTTCAAGATGAAAAACATGGTGGAAATATAAAAGAGAATCTATTCCAGAGTTGACGGATTTAACCGAATATAATCAATCTTTTTTGCCTGGGGTGTTGGCTACCCAAAAACGGGTAGCTGACACATGCTGTATGGAGATGATTTAGAATACAAGAGATTTTGGTAATAAATGATTAGAATTCCTTTCTAATATGAAGAGGAATCTTTCTACAAAGTAAATAAAGATATGGATATTTAGCAAATAACGACAGAAAAGTTTTATGAAATAAAGATACTTTGGAGAAACACTTTTCTTGGGTGTATTTTTGGAAAAGATGAAGGCGCTCGACTGCTTTAGAATGATTATTTTTATATTCAAACCAATAAGCGCATAGCAGTTGCCAACAGAGAGGTGAAATTAATAATGGTAATAAGTCTTTTTCGTTTTTGTCTTTGAAAAAAAGATAGCGTTGTTCAAGAAATTCTAAAACATCCCAAGGGTGCCGTGTTGAAACTATACTGTCTGCTCGTTGGTAATAGTAATAAAGAATCTCGGATGTATAGACTATTTTTTCTGACTTGTAAAAAAGAATGTATGTCGTGAATTCGTCTTCATGATATTTCCCTTTAGGAAAACGAAGTGTTGAAAAAAGATTTTTTTTGTAGAGTTTACCCCAAGAAACGGTAAATGCAATGTGGTTTTGGCTAAAGAGATGCTTCAAAGCTTCTTTGGAGTGACATGCATTAATTGTAATATTTTTTTTTGTTGGTTTAGAACATCCTTCGGTTCGAATGTTTTCACCGATGGCAATATCGGCATTTTCTTTTATCGATAAATCAAGCAACGTCTCAATATACGTTTCATCAACCCAGTCGTCGCTATCTACAAAGGATATATATCCACCTCTGCATATGTCTAAACCAGCATTCCTTGCGTCAGACAACCCACCATTTCCCTTATGAATAACCACTATGCGTTTGTCCCTTGCCGCATATTCATCACATATTTGCGGACAACCGTCAGGCGACCCATCGTCTACCAAGATAATTTCCAAGTTGGTATATGTTTGGTTGACGATGCTATCCAAACAGCGTCGTAGGTATGGCTCGACTTTGTAGATGGGGACAATAATGGATACTAAGGGATTTTGCATGCGGCTAACTCAGTTTTCGCTTTGAAATGATTTGCTCAATGTTCTTGATTAAATTGCCGTAATTTTTAAGTGCAGGATTGTCTTTGATTTTTTCGAAAGCTTTGCTGACGTTTTCAAAAATTTCAAAATAAGTGTCGCACACCGCTTTGGTTTTTAGTCCTATTTGTTCGGCAAGAATTGCGAGGTCTTCTTTATTGACTTTATTGATTTCGGCATGCTTGCCAATTTTCATGGAAAGCTTGTTGGTCAAGTTGGGGTAAGCCAATGTGCACACGGTGTCGTAAAGCGGGGTAAGTTTTATCGAATTATTCTTGTACATTATGGAATAGTTTTTACCATGTGCGTCGCAGTTGCCGATAATAAAATTGAACAGAACGTATTGTAAGAAAGAGCGCATTTCCAAAAGCGGAATGCTCGTTTTTTCTTTAAGGAGATTGTATATGTCTGCAATGCCGGGGCCTCCGTCATTTTGGTACTTGTATTCGCTCAATATGCCAAGTGCCTGGCATACATCTTCTTGATGAATTCGGGACAATTTACCGTCTTTGAAAATTCGGTCGTACCGTTCGATCAAGAGAAAGTCCGAACCCTCGGCGAGTTTAAGTTCTGTATTTGGGACCGGCAATCCGGAATGCTCGGCCAGCTTGATGCATATATACTCGTTGGCGGAAAGCGTTGATAATTCTCCGTGGCCGGAGGGCTTGATTATGTGCGTAGATGGGGCACCGTTGTGTGGTAGATAATATTCGCCGTCTTTGTATAGAAGGGGGAGCTTTTCCTGTGCGCCGGCAAGCGAAAGGCGGAGTTCTTCTTTGGCTTTGAGTAGCGGTCGGGAGTTGATGTTCTTTATGTACTCGGATAATTTTTTTATTGGAACAGGTTCGTAGTTGTCGGGGGAAAAATCGTAGACGTCTTTTGCTTTATTTGGTTCATCTTCTGGCAGGATTGAAATCATTCCTGCGCATTCGCCACCAAGTTCTTTGAGTAGCTTGAGCGTACTTGTTTCGGACACGTGGAGAAAGTCGGAAATTTTTCTTTTTACATCACCTTCGGGGAGCAATCCTTCAAAAAAGGGCAAACACTGCTTTTGAGAAAACTCGCCCGCGTTTAAAGGGAGCGAAAGGGATATGGGGGGGAGCCCCGCTTCAAGGTAAGAGGCTTCGTAAGAAAAGACGATTCCGTTCTCGGCCGTGGAGGACAGATGTCCTGCTAGGGATTCGCCAAAGTAAACGGAGAGCCTCATTTGTTATCCCCATTTTCAGTAATATGAATCTTAAGTCCGAGCGTTTGCAAAACTTGTAGGACCTTACCAAGATGCAGGGACTGTTTGCCGTTCTCCAGTTCCGAAAAGAAACGGAGCCCTACGCTACAGAATGTTGCACATTCGGCTTGGGTCAGGTTTAGTTCTTTCCGCCTTTTTTTTATTAAAGACGAAATGTCTTCAATTTTGTGAATTTCCATACCTTAAATATAATATTCCCGAACGGGAAAAACAATAGATTTGGTAGTGACGAAAGCCGAAATGTTCCCGAACGGGAATGTTTTGTGGTACAGAAATCGTTGTACTGTAATATACTACTTCTTTTTTTTGAAAAACCGCTCGCGAATGTTCGTGTTAGGTAAGTGGAGAAATTTCCAAATTTTCGCATATAGCGGGAGATTGTCGTATGGATTTACCCAGGATGCTGCGAAATGATGAATGGCGTGTGTTTGTTCTGTTTTGTTGATTTCGCCTGTTTGATAGGATTTGGGGCTAAAATAACAATTAGGTAGAACTGCAATGTGTTTTTTGAATTCTGTATTTAAAGCATCTTTTATTGACGATACGCTTTCTATGGTGTATCCATTTTTTTTTAGTGTATCTTCTAAGATGTTTGGAAGAGGCTTTAAATCCATTTTGTTATTTGTATTAATGAAATGTTTGTCTTGATAATAATTGAGGCATGTTTTTAGCCAGGATGCTCCTTTTTCGGCTCCAAAGCAAGCTGCTTCGAAGCCGTCTTGTCCATCCTGCCAGCAGATTGCAGATTTGAGATTAAGGAAATCATCGAATGATTTGAGAATCTCTACATCCATATCAAGATAAAAACCACCGTAATTATAAACAGCGTATAGTCTAATATAGTCGGCGGCAAAGGCGTATTTCTTTTTGTTAAATGCTTCTTGAACCCATTCCGAAGTTTTTTTATCAAAAAGATCAAAATTCCATAGCATAAACTCATAATCAGGAAGAAATTTCTTCCATGACTTCATATATTCTTGTAATGAAGTTGGTATAGGGTCGTTACTGAGCCAACAGTAATGGATAATCTTAGGAATCATAATGTTTTTTTGATTAACCTATTTAAGGTGTTTTTGTTATCAATAATTCTTTTTTTTGATATGTTCCAATCTATTTTTTGCATCAAAATATCCAAATTTCCTTTATAAATGCGCTTTTGTAAACCCATTTGCTCTAACAAGTCATAGATGCGCCCATTCATGTCTTTCATTAAATTTATTAATGGAAATGTAAGGAACGGCTTTTGGAATATAATCGAAAATGCAGTACCATGAAATGAGTTTGTAATGACGAATGACGCTCCTTTTATCAGTTCAAGCCATTCTTCAATGGTTGCAAAAATTTTATCGTTGAAATCCTCGTTGCGACCTTGACTTTCAACATATTTAATTTTTAGTCCTTGATGGTGACAAAAATCAAAGATTTTTGTCATTGACAATTCTATTTCGCCTCCCAACATATAGATGAACACATAGGGTTCTTCTTTTTTTGTAGATATATTTATAAAAGAATTGTAAGAATCAGCTTGCAACAAAAAAACAGGGTCTAAAATTTTTATTGCGTCGCTTCTTCCGCATAAGTTGCAGAATTGCATACCATTATCTTCTCGAACGGTTATAAAATCAAATTTCTTTAAATAGGGGATAAATGATTTGATTTCGAGTTTTGTGTATTTTCTATGTCCGATACTGGGGGCTATTGAAAATCGTTTTACGTTGGAGGGAACCCAACCTAATAGCCAATGATATCCTGCTCCAGACCAGGTTTGATCACTTCCTACGCAAAATGCATCAAAATTTTCTTCAAGAATGTCATCGTATGTTCCCGACATAATCAAAAAGTATTTTTTTTTGAACTCGTTAAAATGTCTAGGATATTTTTTTTCTTGATTATTTGTAATTGTAGACCAATGCTTAAATTCAATTTGTTTCTTTATTTCTGTAGATTCTATTGTTGATCCTTTTTTATTTGAGGAATGGATTTTGTAAAGTATGATTCTTTTTATGAACATCCAAAGGAGTTGAAAAGCCCATTTTATATAGCGAGACGGTGTTTTTCGCCATCCATTCGGCTCCACTAGAATTGCATTATGTCCGAGTTCTCTTAAATATTCTTGCGTAGCCAAATACTGCAGTACTTGGCCATAATTGTCGACTGTAAAATTAAACGTTATGATTCCGATTTTTGCCATTTGTGAACGAATGAAATTTTCTTTATGATAAATAATGAGAAAAAATAAAATTTTTGAAAAAATATGTACGAGTACTTTATTGCTAGACCCGTATTTAAACTCAACTTTAATGGGAAATGAAATCTATCATACATGAAATAGAATACTTTTGAATGAAAATTCTGGGGGGGGCTCTTTTTTAGAGCTATGTTTCCGTAACAAAAATCGTCAAAATTTGTTTCTATATAATTAGCGTGAGACTTAATACAATTATGTAAAGGTGAGCTCCATGATATTAATGCGCTTACTCCAATATCGTCAAAATAATCAGGATAATTTCGTTCTATTCCCCAATAGTCCGCTATCGTCATGTCCGAGCCGCTCTTCCCATTTCTAAAATGACAAAAATGGCATGATGGGCGTAATACAAAATCATGTAAAAACAATTGCATATATGGTTGTTGCCATGCATTTTCAATGATTTTTTTGCCAGAAAGCGTTATGCTAAAACTATATGAATCCCATTTCCATCCTGTAGACTTATCTTTGAAAATTATGTTTTCAATTTTTCCTTCCGATGAAATGTTTTTTAAATAGTCTTCCCAAATTCTTGGATTTGGCGCACCATGGCAGGCGACATCAACTGTAATTAAATTTGAATACTTTTTATTTAGAAATCTTAATAATCCCGCGATTTGGCAAGGTGTTCCTGAAAATAATACAGGAATTTTATCTTGCAAATCTTTTTGAACTTGTTTGAATGTTGTTCCTATTGTACTTTGGACGTACTTTGATCCTCGTAAAAGATGAAGTTCGGTTTCGGATTTAACTCGAATATGGTGCACATTCCAATTGTTATCAAATGCTGCGCCGTAAACAGTTCCGCCTTTTGCCAAAGTGTCTTTGGCGAGAATTGAAAAAACTCCGCCAGAGGAACTAGCCGTTCGTTCTTCGTTATTTTTGTTTTTTACTGCGTAAACATGGCTGGGAATACGCGGATCAAATTCGTTTTTTATGGGACATACTTTATCACACGCTTTACAATTTATGCACGCTTTTTCGTTAACGACTGGATAATCAAATCCAAGTTTGTCCCTGCGCATTGTTATCGCGTGAACAGGACACGTTTGTTCGCATGCAGAACATCCACAACAATTGATTTTGTTATCAATTCTTATCATATCTTAGCTAAAAATTCTCTTTAGAATAAGACGTCTGTCTTCTTTAGTCAAAATTATAATAAAACTGAATATAAAGCACGGAATGCAAATGGCTGCTGAGGCAATGAACAGATCAGTCCATGAATTTGGAACCGTTATATGACGAATCCTGTAGCAGGCGAAAAGACAAAGTGCCAAACAGAAAAGAGATTTGAAAATATCCCTAAAGAAAGTTCTTTTCGGTATATTCAAACAGTGCGCTCCATACATTGGTAAGAAGAAAAATCCGCGGACAACACCGCAAATAGAGCGAGTGCCGGCAAGAACGAATAGTCTTTTTTCTGGAGAATCGAAAAAAAACATGGAACCCAAGACGATCGCAAAAACAAGAAGATTGTTTACGACCGTGAAAATTGTCGGAACTTTGATTTTATTTGTTACTGTAAAAATGTTCCAAAGGGATTCTAAGGGTAAGGTGTATGGCAGGGCGAATGTCCCCAAAATAGTTAATCGTATTAGTTTAGATGAATCTTCTGTCGGTAGCCAGAGTTTAAAGAAACAATCTCCATAGATGTAGAGAAATACTAAGGGTACTACTGCAAAAAAAGATAAGAAACGAATAGATTTATGGATCTCTTTTAGAAGATGGTCTTTTTTGTTTTGGGCGTATAATTTTGTGAAAACTGGGGCGAAAACTCCGGATATGGTTTGGAAAAGACCGAGTATCAAAAAAGGAATATTTTTAGTTATTGCGAAAATTCCCATTTCAATGGTGCCAATAAATAAATTTGCAATTAGAAGATCTAAACCCTGCCCAAGAATGTCGCCCAACTTCGCAATTAGATTCCAAACACCTGATTTTAGAAGTTCCTTTATTTTCCCAAAATCGAAATAACTTTTTTTTATATGTAGGTCTGGTGTAAGGCTTGCTGCGAATCGAAAATTCGTGATGGCAGTGTATGCTGCGAGAAGAAATCCGGCAAGGCCGATATACCAAAGATGGATATTAAAAAAAGAGAAGCACAATACTATGGTTGATGCGTTTATCACAGTTCCTAGGATGTTTCGAATGTTTCCTAAATCTAGTCTGTTTTTTATAAAGAGAGAGACTCCCCACGTGTTTGATATTAGGTTGAAAATGTTGTTTAATGCTAATAATGCAAATAGCATTTTGACTTCAAAAATAAGAGTCTGAGGAATGCTGACGATAGATTCCATCCATATGATGAAAAATAAAGAAAGTAATGCAATGATTAAGCTAAGGATGATATTGGAAAAGAAAACGGATGTGTAGTATTTGTTGGCAGAGTCTATCTTGTTTTTACAGTATTCAATAGTGATAAATCGTCCGGCCATGGAATTTAAGGCTATTGAAATAAGTCCTGTATAGCTGATGATATTTGCTGTTAGGCCTATAAAACCATATGCTTCCGTTCCTAATGACTTGACTATGTATGGCGTTAAGAAAAAATTGATAAAAAATCCCGCAACAAATGCCGCGATTGCAGCTGTCATATTGAGTGAAAGTTGAGGGAATGTCATCATTATGTACGTGAAATTTCTTTTACTATGAATCTGTTTATTGCACAGTTATGCCTATGATAGTGCCGTTACGCCCGATGATGCCCACGACGTCACCCTGTTCCTTCTTGAGGTAGGGGCCCTCGCGGCGCAGCACCTTGGTCTGCCAGAACCTGTTCAGGTCGTGGCTGAGCGTCCCGGTGCTCACTAGCCCCAGGCGGTACTGCTTGCTAATGTTCTCAAAAACCATATGAACGAGCGCCACGGACAAGCTTACTTGGATATAGCTGGGTGATAATGGTTTCTGCAACTCAATGGTGATCATATTGTTGAATATAATAAAAGTGGGGCAACTTTATTCGCCATTTTTTCTAAGCAAATAGCTTTCATGTACCAAGTGACCGGCCATTTTGCCCAGTTCCGCGTTGAGATTGTTTAATCCAATGCTTTCTACGAGTGTTTTCTTGTCGCTAAAAAGGTCTGTGCCGAATCCTAGTCGGTTTTTCTCAATGTCAAAATTCATTGAACTTAGAATCGTTGGGAACATATCTATGTCTGAAAATGCTCTGTTTTCTTCTGACGTTGGCTTTTTTGAAGAGTTTATAAATATGTCAATCCATTTGCGGTTGGGGACGTCTTTTACTAAACGTGTTCCCATAAATAGGTGGTCGCCGAAGATTGCAATGGATGTGTTTTCGTAGAATGGTTTTGACTTTAATGAGTCTAGGAATTTGTTCAGTTCCCTGGATACGCAGCGGGCGGTTGCTTTGAGTCGTTCGTCTTCGTTATTTTCATCTTTAGCTTTTATACAATCGGGGTCGTATAGTCCGTGGGGAGAATGCGTGTCGATGGTAAAGAATGTTAGCGAGAATGGTTCTGATAGAGTGTCGAGAATTTGTGTTGCGAATTTAAAGGATTCTTTATCTTGAACATTTTTTCCGCCTTGTTTTACCATGTAATCTTCAACACCTAAGTTCATTCGTTCTATCAAATCATCGGGACCGTAAATTTCATCCATTTTGTGATCTGTAACGAAATTTCGAAATTCCTTGTAACATCCTGGATTTCCTTGAAAGAAAATTTGTCTGTATCCGTTTTCGTTTAGAATTTTATAAAGGCTTTTATAATGGTGCAATATGGGTGTTTTGTCATAATTGATAACGAACGGAATTCCTAAAGAACGAGAAAGCATTGCGGCAAAGGTCGCCCCGGAACCATACGAATCGATTCCTCCGCCAATATGATTTTTGTTTTTTCCAAAGTTTATGTTTTGCTGTGCGAGTTGTGTAATTTCGGGGATGAGGTTCGTGTCTTGGTTGCCACCGTGTGCTTTGTCGGAAAATGTTGTTTCCATGGATTCTATATAAATTAGAATTAGATTCCGCTTATGTTCTGGTGATGTGATTTTAACCGAATCTGGGTTGACATAGTTTTCGACAAAGAATTTTGAATATGATGCGCTTTTCTCGGGTTCGTTTTTTAGAATGTGTATGTATTCAGATATGGGAATATCGCTGATAAAAAGTGCGATGGTGGCTGCGAAATATACGCCAATGAAGATCAGTCTTTTTTTGATTCTGCTTAAAATAGCGTATAGAAAAATTGTAAGGACTGCTGTTATTATAAGTGCTTGGGGAATAGTCGTTGCCAAGTATTGTTTGATCATTGAATAGGCGAAGTCGTCGAATGGCTCCTGTAGGGTAAGCATCACTACATTTGCGTCTCTAAGTGGGAATGTGTTTAATGCCCAATAAATGCCTGCCCTAAAATGGACTGCAAAGAAGAGCAGAATAACTATGAGGGGTATGTGTGATGGCTTGAAATAGTCTTTCTTTTGGAATTCTTTTGTTTTCCAGTTTATTGCGATAAGGCTCAAGATGGCTAATATGAATGTCGGCGAAACTGAAAATGGCGTGATTTCAAAAAAATAGTGCTCTGCTATAAAAAAGAGACACGCAACTATTGCGACTGTTTTTAAAAGTAATACGATTATCTTTTTTATTCTGTTTCTCTGCATAAATCGGAAGAATCAAAGAAAAAATGAACTTCTATGAAAGGAATTTAATAAGTTGATGTATGTTGCCTTCTCTGCGAATGGTTTCGGTTGTGGTCTCGTAACGTTCGCATTTTTCATTTATAAATTTGTCCATTTGCAAAGCTGTTTTCATAGTTGTCAAAAAGAGATTCAAATAGCTTTATGTAGGCAAAAGTTTTCTTTTCTGTGCAATGATAAAGAAAATGAATATCATGTTTTTCAAGAATTGTAAGCAAATCATTTGCGTATGAATCAATAAATGACTTTTGTCGAGAACCATGTATTTCTTGAATGTTGTATTTTTTAAGTAGTTTTTGAAATTCATTTTCCTTATCTAAATCATCATTTGATAGCAATGCCATGTGGAAAAAAAATGGCTGATTTGGGTCTTGTAAATTTCCCCCAGAATTTCCTGATTCATCTATATATGCATACATAATTTTTTTTGCCTATGATACAGCCGTTCCTGCCGATGATGCCCACGACGTCGCCCTGTTCCACCTTGAAAACCCTATGAGCGAGTGTCACGGCCAAACTTGTTTGGCCATGGCCGAGCGATAAGGGTTTCTGTAACTCAATCGCGGTTGTCATTCTATTGAGTAATATAGATTATAAGGGACTGCCGAGAAGCCAATTCAGAAAAAATGTGCGAAAAACGCGGATTTTTGCCATCCCAGCATGTCCCTTAAAATTGGTATTACGGGTGCCCGCCCCGTGTTTGAAAAAATGTCGCGAAACTATTGACATGGGTGTCCCGAGAAATTATATTTAATAGTGAACAAATGTTCTAGTGCTCAAAATTTCAAACGCTGCGGTTTTTACGCTTGTCCGCAGGGAGGTGATGATAAAAATGTAGCTATTAAGCCAAATACATCAATAAAAATCGGCCAAATACATCAATAAAATATTGCCAAATTCATCAAAAATGTGTAATTTAATAAAAAATAGGCGTTTTTATGGAAAAATATAAAGAGCGAATAGTCGATAGACTCCTTTCCGAAAAACAGGAAGGGATGGGTGCCGTCCTTATAGAAGGCCCCAAATGGTGCGGCAAGACGACTACAGCGGAGCATGCCTCGCAAAGTGCGCTCTATATGTCGGATCCGGCGGAAAAGGAACAGAATCTGCAACTTGCCGTTGTTAGCCCTCAGACTCTTTTGGCGGGCAAGACCCCTCGGCTTATTGACGAATGGCAGCTTGCACCTGCCCTGTGGGATGCGGTCCGTTTTGAGGTAGATCACAGGGATGGACTTGGGCAATTCATTTTGACTGGTTCTGCAGTTCCGCCGGATACTCGCCAAATCAGCCACACGGGAACGGGGCGCATTGCGCGGTTCCACATGAGAACAATGAGCCTTTTTGAATCGGGGGATTCTAATGGCGGAGTGCGACTTGGTGAACTATTTGCGAATCCGTCGCAAATCTACGGAGTGAATGAGCTCTCGATAAACGATATAGCGTATCTGATTTGCCGTGGCGGGTGGCCAATAGCCTCGATGCAGAAGCGTTCTATCGCCTTGGAACGTGCATTTGATTATTACAATGCAATCGTGAAAGTCGACATTAGTCGTGTGGATGAGGTTAAAAGGAATCCTGAAAGGGCCAAGAGGCTGATGCGCTCATACGCCCGCCACCAGGGGAGCCAGGCTTCGTTGGCGACTATTGGTGATGACGTACGTGCGAACGATGGCGGTTCCTTGGCTGACAATACGTTGTATGATTACCTGAATGCTCTGAGGAAAATTTTTGTTATCGAAGATATGGAGGCGTGGAACCCTAATCTACGTTCGAAGACTGCCATTAGAACTGCCGATACACGGTATTTTAGCGACCCGTCCATTGGGACTGCCGCGCTTGGGCTTGGTCCCGAAGATCTTATAGCGGACTTGAAAACGATGGGACTGTTCTTTGAAACGATGTGTATTCGCGACTTGAGAGTCTTTGCGGAATCCTTGAAGGGAAACGTGTTCCATTATCGGGATAAGAGTGGCCTGGAATGCGATGCCGTTATCCATTTGCGAAATGGAAGTTATGGACTTGTTGAAATAAAATTAGGTGGCGACAAACTTATTGCAGAAGGTGTCAAGAACCTGAAATCTCTTGCGGAAAAAATAGATACGGACAAGATGAAGGCCCCGGCATTCAAGATGGTGTTGACGGGTGTTGGACGGTATGCTTTTAGACGTGAGGATGGCATCTATATTATCCCTATAGGTTGCTTGAGGGATTAAGCTCCAGGCTATACAGTCGTATGGCGGCCTAAAGCAGGGCCATTAATCCTACTTGATTTTTGCGCGTCTGTATCGGCCGAGAAGGTCGAAGTAGCGGGCGCGCGGCGAAATCTTGGCGGGTCGGCGATCGCTTGGGGCGGTTTGTTTCTTGAGGGCGGAGATGAGCGTTTCCGGGACTTCCATGATAAATTCGCGCAGGTATGTGTCGTTGTAGATTGCGACTGAGTATCCTGTAGTCCGTTTCTTGTAGGTTATATTGTTCGTGAGGGTGTCGCCCCTGTACTCCGCGCACCTGTATTCGTCGCTGGGCACGCCAACATAATAGAAAATCGCGGTTGTCGGGGATCCCGTTGCGTAATCGTAGAGCGTCCTTGACACCAGCGTGTCGTTTCGGAAAAAGTATTCGGCAAAGGTGCGCCTGCCGCTGGTCGGGTCGTAAGCGTCTTCGGATGCGTAGAGGTCCGTGGTCTTGTGAATAACGTTCTGCACGAGTTTGCCGTCGTTGAACATTTAGTACTTCTGGTACCACTCGTGGAGTTCTTCGGGATTGGGCTGCTCCCTGTAGTAGATGGAATCCATGTGCGGAGCGCCTTTTATGGTCAAGAAGTTGAAGGCATGAATCTCGTAGTATGCCTTTGTGCAAGTGTTCGCCGCGGCAAAAGCCGCAAATGCAAGCAAGCTAAACAGAGCACTTTTCATCACGACCTCACGTTTCTCATAGGGAAAGGTAGTAAAGCTGTTGTATTGGCGAATTTAAAATTATGCATATGCCAATCCTATGATTGAAAAAAATGTCGCTAACCTATTGACAAGGGTGTCTCGGGAAATTACAGTATAGTGTACAAGTAAGCAGCATTTGCGTATAAAAACAAATCTTGGACCACTAATTTCAAAATCGATTACGGGAGGGCGGGAAAAATGGATGAAAAAAAGATGATGCCGATTGCCGGATCCATTGATCTTAATGGATAAGTCGTATTTTATCAACAGGAAGGAAAGATCCAGCTACCTGTCAGAGTGGAAAACGAGACCGTTTGGCTCACTATAGAACAAATGGCGATTTTCACAAAATAAGTGTCGAAAAATGTTACCTTTTGTTACTTTTACGTGTGGAAAAATGTAATATGCGGCGAATTGCTCTAAAAAAAACTGCTTGAATGGAAAAGAAGCGCAAATCGTAAGCCCTTAATATTGAACGGGGCTCGCCAGGTCGGGAAAACCTGGCTTTTGCGTGAATTTGCCAAGACCGCATATAAAAAGGAAGCCTACATTGTTTGCAGAAAGAACGATTTGGTCAAACAGGTGTTTGC
>JAEEGL012039338.1_pt1 | contig 15308 bp, 10 predicted proteins | sample 9134231 | NCBI WGS metagenome assembly JAEEGL01 (sample SAMN16246548, study PRJNA631951) | gut metagenome | biome: gut microbiome; feature: rumen; material: fiber-attached | host: Bos | place: Iran: Karaj | collected 2018-10 | reverse complement strand
TCTGTGAAGATGCGGGTCTCTTTTTAAAGTCTCGCATGTCGAGAACTTTATCCTGACCCGTGTCTGTGAAGATGCGGGTCTCTTTTTAAAGTCTCGCATGTCGAGAACTTTATCCTGACCCGTGTCTGTGAAGATGCGGATATGATACATGGGTAAAACGATGTGCAACATGACGAATGCTCGTTTTGGCAGAAAAATCGTACATTTGCAGAAAACTTAACGTCTAAACTTATTAAGCAATGAAAACAATGAAAGAATCAAAGTTCCTGATGATGTTTTTGGCTGTATTGCTGATGCTGCCCGCCACGATGCTGGCCCAAAAACAGACCGCAAAACGGAAGGCCGCCAAGGCTGTCAAGACACAAGCAGCTGCTGAACAACAGCCGTCTACTGCCGATCCCAACTTCTACATCTTTCTGTGTTTCGGACAGTCGAACATGGAAGGTGCTGCTCGCCCCGAAGCAGCCGACCTGGCCAGTCCTGGCCCACGCTTTCTGTTGATGCCTGCCGTTGACTTTCCTGCCACTGACCAGCGTCCTGCCCGCAAGATGGGTGAGTGGTGTGAGGCTTCGGCCCCACTGTGCCGTCCCAATACTGGTTTGACACCTGCCGACTGGTTTGGCCGTACCCTGGTGGCTTCGCTGCCAGAGCACATCAAGATTGGTGTCATCCACGTGGCCATCGGTGGTATCGACATCAAGGGCTTCCTGCCCGACAGCATCCCTACCTATGTTGAGAAGAAGGCTCCGGGCTGGATGAAGGGCATGTTGGCCGCTTACGACAACAACCCCTACAAGCGTCTGGTGGAGCTAGCCAAGAAGGCGCAGAAGGACGGTGTCATCAAGGGCATCCTGATGCACCAGGGCGAGACCAATACCGGCGACCCCAAGTGGGCTGGCATGGTGAAGCAGGTGTACGAGAATCTCTGTGGCGACCTGCAGCTGAAGCCCGAGGAGGTGAACCTCTATGCGGGTAACATCGTACAGGCCGGTGGCCAGGGTGTCTGCATCGGTTGCAAGAAGCAGATTGACGAGCTGCCGCAGACCATCCATACCAGTCAGGTCATCTCGTCAGACGACTGCACGAATGGCCCCGACCGCCTGCACTTCGATGCTGCTGGCTATCGCGAACTGGGTTGCCGCTATGGTGAGGCCGTGGCCCGTCACCTTGGCTTCGAGCCCAAGCGTCCGATGAACCTGCCTGTGGCTAAGAAGATTGAGGTGCCAGCCGATGCCATCACCGCTGAGAACGCCATCCCTGGCAATGAGTTCCCGAAGGTCGACAAGCAGCGTCGCGCCTACTTCCGCATCCAGGCCCCGCAGGCCAAGAAAGTCATTGTCGACATCTGTAGCAAGAAGTATAACATGGAGCCGGATGGCAAGGGAGGCTTCATGGCCGTCACAGACCCGCTGCCCGTTGGTTTCCACTACTACTTCATGAACATCGACGGTGTGAACTTCATCGACCCCGCCAGTGAGACCTACTTCGGCTGTAACCGTGAAGCCGGCGGCCTGGAGGTTCCCGAGGGTCCTGAGGGCGACTACTACCGTCCACAGCTGGGTGTCGCCCACGGTCAGGTGCGCAGCATCTACTACCACAGCCCCAACTCGAAGGTGGGCGAGTGGCGTCACGCCCTGGTCTATACACCTGCCGAGTATGAGGTGGCCAAGAATGCCAAGAAGCGCTATCCCGTGCTCTACCTGCAGCATGGTATGGGCGAGGGTGAGACCAGCTGGATGCTACAGGGTAAGATGCAGCACATCATGGATAATGCCATTGCCAAGGGTGAGGCCGTGCCGATGATTGTGGTCATGGAGAGCGGTGACATCAAGGCTCCCTTCAACTTTGCAGGTGGTGCCTCTAACCGTCAGGGCCAAAGCGACTATGGTGCATCGTTCTATCCCGTGCTGCTGAATGACCTGATTCCTTATATTGACGCCAACTTCCGTACGAAGAGTGACCGCGAGAACCGTGCCATGGCCGGCCTCTCGTGGGGTGGCCACCAGACGTTTGACATCGTTCTGCAGAACCTCGACAAGTTTGCCTGGATGGGTACGTTCAGCGGTGCCATCTTCGGACTCGATGTAAAGACGGCCTACAACGGTGTCTTTGCCGATGCCGATGCGTTCAACAAGAAGATCCACTACTTCTATATGAACTGGGGGTCCGAGGACTTCATCAAGAGCCAGCCCATCGTCGACAGCCTGCGCGAGTTGGGCATCAAGGTCGACAGCTCTGTATCGGAGGGTACCGGCCACGAGTTCCTCACGTGGCGTCGCGGCCTGCATGAGTTCATTCCGCATCTGTTCAAGAAGTAATCGAGTGGTTTTTTGTCACGAATTAGCGAATTTGAGAATTATTCGTGTTACAGAAAATCTCTAATTCGCTAATTCGTGATATAATAAAGGTGGGAAACTTGAATTCGTAATTATAAAAACAAACATGGTAGTCATGAAAAGAAATGTTTTATTGATATTCGTGTTGTTTGCGACGGCTGTAGGGATGCAGGCTGCCAACAGCTTCGTTACATTCGGGCAGCAGGTTGGGGCAGTGTCGCTCCGTGACGCCACCATCGGCTACGGCGACAACGAGCCGAAGGCCGTGCAGATAGCCGCTGCCAGCCTGCAGCAGGACTTCAAGAGTGTCATGGGGTTCACCCCCATGAAAACTGAGTCGCCCACCATCCTCATCGGCACCGTGGGCTGCAACGCCCGCATCGACCAGTGGGTGAAGAGCGGACGGCTGGCTGACCTGAAGGGCAAGCGCGAGAAATACATCCTGACGACCATCGACGGTCAGGTGGTCATCGCCGGCAGCGACCGCCGGGGCACCGTCTATGGCATTTACGAGCTGTCGCGCCAGATGGGTGTGTCACCGTGGTACTGGTGGCTCGACGTGCCTGTCGCCCACCGCGACTACGTCGGCATCCTGCCTGGCAGCTATACCGACGGTGAGCCGGCTGTCGAGTTCCGTGGCCTGTTCCTCAACGACGAGGCCCCCTGCCTGACCTCGTGGGTGAAGAACACCTTCGGCACCAACTACGGCGACCACCGCTTCTATGCCAAGGTGTTTGAGCTGATTCTCCGTCTGAAGGGCAACCTGCTGTGGCCTGCCATGTGGATGTGGGCATTCTATGCCGACGACCCGGAGAACTCCAAGACGGCCGACGACATGGGCATCATCATGGGTACCTCGCACCACGAGCCAATGGCCCGCAACCACCAGGAGTATGCCCGCCGTCGTGGTGAGTGGGGAGCGTGGAACTATCAGAAGAACCAGGCAAACCTCGACCGCTTCTTCCGTGAGGGTATCGAGCGTATGAAGAATACCGAGGACATAGTGACCATCGGCATGCGAGGCGACGGCGACGAGGCCATGAGCGACGAGGCCGACACCAAGCTGATGGAGCGCATTATCAACAACCAGCGCAAGATTATCAAGGACGTGACCCGAAAGCCTGCCAACAAGACCACGCAGGTATGGGCTCTGTATAAAGAGGTGCAGGACTACTACGATGCCGGACTGCGTGTGCCCGACGACGTGATGATTCTCATCAGCGACGACAACTGGGGAGACATCCGCCGTGTGCCGACGGCTGCCGAGCGTACCCGCAAGGGTGGCTGGGGCATCTACTACCACGTCGACTATGTGGGAGCACCGCGTAACACCAAGTGGCTCAACGTCACGCAGACGCAGCAGATGTTCGAGCAGCTGTCGCTGGCCTACGACCACGGCATCCAGCGCATGTGGATTCTGAACGTCGGCGACCTGAAGCCCATGGAGTACCCCATCCAGCTCTTCATGGACATGGCATGGTCGCCCAAGGAGTACACCCAGCAGACCGTCACCGACCATACCCTCCGCTTCTTCCGTTCCTTGTGTGGCGATGCCATAGCCACGGAAGCGGCCTCCATCTACAATCGCAACTGCCAGTACATGGCCCGCGTGACCCCTGAGATGCTCGATGCCAGTACCTATAATGTGCAGACTGGCGAGTGGAAGCGAGTGCGTGACGAATATCTGGCTTTGGAAGCCCGTGTGTTGCGCTTGTGGGAAAATGTGCCTGCCGAGACCCGCGATGCTTTCCGCCAGGTGCTGCTCTTCCCCGTGCAGGCCATGGCCAACCTCTACGACATGTATTATTCGCAGGCCATGAACCAATACACAGCCAAGAACGGCTTGCCCGACGCCAACCAGTGGGCCGACAAGGTGGAGGAGTGCTTCCGTCGTGACGCCCAGCTGTGCCATTATTATAATAAGGTAATGGCTGGAGGCAAGTGGGATGGCATGATGACGCAGAAGCACATTGGCTACAAGTCGTGGAACGACGACTTCCCCCGCGACATGCTGCCAGCCACGAGCAGTGTGGAGGCTGGTACTCCGGGTGGATATACGTTTACGGCAGCCAACGGCTATGTGGCTATGGAGGCCGAGCACTACTATAGTGCCACAGCTCCAGAAGGTACGCTGTGGAGCATCTATCCCTACTACGGCCGCACACGCAGTGCCGTAGCGCTGACTCCGTATACGCAGTCTGTTGGCGATGCCACGCTGACCTACCGCTTCACGCTGCCCAAGGATGCGCCGAAGCAGGTCAAGGTACACGTTGTGGTGAAGTCAACCCTCGACTTCCTAAATGTCGGTGGTCATGAGTACACCGTCAGTCTTGATGGCTGTGCGCCGCAGACCGTCAACTTCAACAAGACACTGGTCGACCGCCAGCCGTATATGTATTCGGAATACTATCCCGCCGTGGCCCGTCGCATCGTGGAGAAGGTGGTGGAGCTGCCCGTCGGTACGTCAGGGCAACATGAGCTGACCCTGCATCCCCGTCATCCGGGCATTGTCTTCGAGAAGATTGTCGTCGACTGCGGCGGCTACCAGCCTCAACACCTCTTCGGCGAGGAGTCGCCTGTCGTCAGAGTTCGATGAAGCGGTGCTGGTAGAAGGCCTCGATGATCCTGACGATGGCCTCAGAGTGACGTGTCTCAATATATGAGAAGTCCTTGCCCGTCTGGATAGCTTTCAGAAACGATACAATCTCATAGCGGATTCCCTCGCCGTCAAGCTGGTAGTAGTACCGGCGGTTGTCGGCGGGGTTTTCGTATCGTACCTCGAAGTAGTCGGTCTTCCACCACGGGGCAGGAATGTAGATATAGCCCTTGGTACCTGATACCGTCATCTCGCCTTCCGACTTGACACCTACGCCGACCTTGATGGAGGCCACGGCATGAGGGTAGACGAACGACACCTTGGTGAAGGCGTCGAAGTCTTCCTTGAGCAGCTGGCTCGTCATCTGGAAACTGCTGTAGCCGGTACCCAGTATCTGGAGGATGGGCAGCAGGGCGGTAGGTCCCCAGGCACAGATGCTGTTCCACTTGTGGGTGAGCTGCCTGGGATCGCTGCTCTCCAGGTCTGACAGGCTGGTACACACGGCATCGACAGAGACGGGTGTGCCGATGACGCCGCTCTTGACCAGCAGCAGCATGCGGTTGTAGGCCGTTGAGTAGGCTGTCTTGATACCGTCTGACAGCACGAGGCCCTTTTCGCGGGCTATCTCGCTCAACTCGGCCAGCTGGCTCTCCTGGAGGGCTATCGGCGACTCGCACAGCACGTGCTTCCCCTTCAGCAGCGCCTCCTTGGCCTGCTGGTAGTGCAGGGTGGGCTGTGAGATGATGTACACGGCATCCGACTTGTCCAGCAGTTCCTGGTAGGTAGCTGTCTCGCCGGCCATCTTCTTCAGTTCGTTGGTCAGCGAGCTGTAGTCCTCGGAGTAGATGCCGCTGATGATGACACCATTCACGAAGTGGCTCTCTTTCTCAAACTTGTTGATGATGCGCGACTCGCCGACGATGCCGATGCGCAGCTCGTCTTTCCCTGCCCGTATCTCGGTGCTGGAGACCCCCGTCGTGCGCTCCAGGTACACTACCTTGCAGTACTCCTGCAGATAGTCGAACTTGCCCTTCCAGTCGGAGCCGACGGTGAAGATGTCCACGCCGTAGCGCTTGATGTCGTCTATCTTCTGACCCTCGTATTCCTCCACGATGATCTCGTCGGCGATGCCCGTGGCGCGGACCGCCTCGATGCGCTCGATGAGCGACTGCTGTACGTTGATCTTGCCACGTGCCTGGTCGAAGGTGTCGGCGGTGATGCCCACGATCAGGTAGTCGCCCAGGGCCTTGGCCCGCTCCAACAGCCGGATGTGTCCGTGGTGCAGCAGGTCGTAGGTGCCGTATGTGATAACTTTTGTCATGATGCTTGGTGGTTTTGTCTGTTGTCTATGAGAACTTCTCACGTCCGAGAAGCTTACGGAGGCGGCGGACAACGGAGCGTCCGATAAATGCCCAGTTGCCGTAGCGCATGTTGAGGAGCAGCTCCTCCATGGAGCGGCCCACCTTCACCCAGGGGCAGCCCCAGCCGTTAGCCCTGTAGAACCGCTTCCAGTAGCCAGCCTCCTCGATGACGTAGCGTGGATGGCGCAGCGGGAAGTCCAGCTCGTAACGCTTCATGGTGAACAGTCGCTTCAGCCGGTGTGGCAATGTCTTGAACTCTGAGTAGTGGGCTGAGTCAGCCGAGGCACCCACATTGTTGATCATGTTCTTCGACGGCATGACGGCCATGCCGCTGTTGAACAGCATGGTGGCCCAGAAGACGCTCTCGAACTGGGGACTGCCGCTGTCACGGTGGTCGCGGCACATCTTGACGAAGCTTTTACGATAGCCACGCTGACGGATGAGTGCCTCCAGCTGTCGCATGCTGAAGGCGTCGTCAAGGAACGTGTAGTCCTTGTCCCACTGACTGACCACCCTGCGCCACGATGCCCACCCCCAGATGCTGAAGGCCGAGGTGAAGAAGTAGTCGTAGGGCATGTCGGGCGTCACCTCGTCGACGTTGTAGCCGGCTACCATCGTGATGCGCTCGTCGTGCTCATAGCGGTCGAGCATCTCCTTGCAGAAGGGGAAGAACGACTGCGAGGGTACCACGTCGTCCTCCAGCACCATACACTTGTCTGCCAGCGAGAAAGCCCACTGGTGACTGGTGTAGCCTGCCACCATGCAACCTAAGTTCTGCTCCTGGTAGTTGCGGCGTACCTCGCATTCCCAGTCTATCTGCTCGTCGCTGACTATCTGGCGGCAGGCCTCGATGCCCGCCAGGTCTCGCTCGCCGCGTGGCCCGTCCTGAAAGAGGAACAGCCGCGAGGGGCGTGCCCTGCGCACTTCGTTGAACACCTGCTGGAACGTGTCGCTGCGGGTGAAGAAGAGCAGCAGCACGGCAATGTCGGTTTTATAGGGATGCTTGTTCATAGTCCTTTCTGCTTGAGGGTGATGAGTTTTCTGTATAGCTTGATAAGGGGACGTGCCAGCATGGGTGGCAGCCAGAACACCACGCGGTCGTAGAGGGGAATGCCGTCGGGCAGACGGCCTATTGCCTGCCGATAGTACTGGCGGCGCACCTCGTCGTGTCCGTCATGGATGAAGCGCTCGTATTCTTTCAGCTGGTGCAGCACGTATGCCGTGCGATACGCTTCCCATTGCGGTTCCAGCGTCTTGCGTAACAGCTGGTCGTATAGCTGCTCGCGCTCCAGGGTATGATGGCGGTTGTTGGGCAAGCCAAGTGTGTACAGATAGGCTGGTTCGCTGACGAAGAAAACCTTGGGATGCTTCATCAGTATCTTTACCTGCATCAGCTTGTCCTCGCCTTCAATGATGTCACGCGGCGTGTCGAGCACGTCAGCAAGCAGGCTGCGGCGAAAGAGGATGCTCCAAAGGACAGGGAAGCGGTTCTTGCCAGTGATGATGCAGCGGATAAGCGTGCGTGGATCGGCATAGTCTGGGTATACCATGGGCGACAATAAACCATGATGCGTACGAAAACGGGCTATCACCTCGTCAGCCCCGCTCCTTACGATAGCGTCGTAAAGATGCTGCATGGCGTGGGGCAACAGTCCGTCGTCAGCATCGACAAACATGACATACTCGCCAGTGGACTCCTCAACACCCCTGCGGCGGGCAGTTGTCACGCCGGCATTCGTCTGGTGGATCACCCGCAGCCGCTGGTCCTTCATGGCCCACTGGTCGCAGATGTCGCCAGAGCCGTCAGTGCTGCCGTCATCGACAGCCACCACCTCGAATGAGTCGTATTGCTGGCTGAGCACATTCTCCAGGCATTTGTCTAAGTATGCTGCCTTGTTGTATACGGGTATGATGACTGATATGTCCATGGGCTATCTGTTCTTCTTGAAGATTATTTGCAGGCACTCTTGGAGAATCACCACATTGAGCAGGCGCATGACGGCATAATAGAGTATGCCTGCCACGGCGATGCGAGTCAGCAGAAGTACCCATAGCTCGGCGACGGGCTGAGTAACGTAATAGGTGACAAGCATCACGGCAGCGGCAGTCAGAGCAAAAGGCATGGTGTCTCTCAGGGCGTCAAGCGTTGCCAGCGGCTGTATGCGCTGTAGTGCGAAATGCCAGCAGGCCGTGAACAGGATGTTCAGTGCCGAGAATGCTGCCACCATCGCCGTGATGCCCAATGGGGCAAAACTGAGCGTGAGCACGATTTGCAATACGATCTGTATGGCCACTAACCGCAGGTAGATGTCGGAACGCTTCCGGCTGATAATCAGGTTCTGATAGAGCATTTGCAGTGGTATGAAGGCGCCGCTGACACTTAATATCTGCAACAGGACGACGGAAGGCTCCCATTTCGTGCCAATGGTGACGACGATGAATTCGTGGGCCGTCAGTGCCAGTCCGAACATCAGTGGAAAGCAGACCAGCGACGTGAAGCGCAGCATCTTACGGAACACACGCTGCTGCCGTCCCTCCTCGCCGTCCACATTGGTCAGCACGGGTTGTGCCACCTGTGCCATCGTGTTTGAGATAAACGAGTGGCCCAGGGTGTTCCATTTGTTGGCCTGGCTGAACTGCCCCACGGTATTGATAGGCAGCATGTTTCCGAAGATGAACGTCTGCACCTGTTGGCTGACGACAGTGAGTATATTGGTCACAAGCAGCTTCGAGGAGAATCCGAACATCTGTCTGACTGGTCCGAAGTCAACAGGCAGTTTGGGCGTCCATCGGGTGAACCAGTACTTGATGGCTGTGCTTGAACCAATGAAGATGAGCTGTTGCCAGACCAGGCTCCAGTAGCCATAGTCATGGAAGGCAAGCCACATGCCTACCGAGCCAGACAGCAACAGGGACGCTATGGCTGCAATGGCCAGCTCGCGGTTGCGCAATTCTATCCAAAGCTTGGCGTTGGGTACGATGCCGAGTGCCGAAAGGGGGATGGCCAGAAATGCCAGCCGCGACACATCGGTAAGCATGGGCAGGTGGAAAAGAATGGATAGTAGCGGAGCGCAGAGGAACAGCAGGACATATATCGAACAGCCGGCTATGATGTTAAACCAGCACACCGCATTATAGTCACGAAAGGTGGGAGGCTTCAGGTTGGCCAACGCCTGGGAGAATCCTGCACTCTGCAGACAGCCAGCCAGCGTCGTGAAGATGGTGATCAGTGCCACGATACCGTAGTCGGCCTCTGACAGTCGCCATGCCAGAACGATGCCGAATACCAGGTTCAGCACTTGTGTGGTACCATTGTTGACAGCTCCCCAGGCAATGCTTTTTGCCGTCTTTTCCTTTAAATTATCCATTACAAAGTGCAAAAATACTACTTTTTGTTTGAAGTTCAAAATATTTTCTGTAAATTTGCACCACCTTTGTACACAAATATGGAGCAAGCAGCAGTAAAAAAGCCCCGTTTGGAGTGGCTCGATGCCCTTCGTGGTTTCACGATGATACTGGTCGTGGCCTACCATGTGGCAGAGATGGGCTTTGGCGAGTCCTGGCGCCACTCGTCGTCCATGCCGTTCCTCGTGCTGTTCCGCATGCCGCTGTTCTTCTTCGTCAGCGGATTCCTGGCCTACAAGGCTTCGCAGGTGTGGAACGCACGCAGCTTCGGGTCGCTGCTGTGGAAGAAGTTCAAGGTGCAGACCATCCCCACCATCGTGTTCTTCCTGTTGGCCACGGCCATCCTCAACCGACATTTCTGGCCGGCCTTCGAGGAGTCGTTCCACTCGCCCTACAAGGGTGGCTACTGGTTCACCATCGTGCTGCTCTACATGTTCATCGTCTACTATTGCTTCTCCTATCTGGAAAGCAAGCTGAAGGTACGCTCCTGGATTCCCGTCACCCTGCTGTTCATCGTGTCGCTGGCCTTTTACGAGAGCTGCTATCAGCCCAAGTATTTCTCGTGGGCCTTGGGCTACAAGGGTGCCAAGACAGCCAGCTACTATTTCCTGATGGACTCAAGCCTGGGGCAGTTGCTGCTTTACTTCCCCTTCTTCCTCTACGGCAACATCGTACACCGCTACTGGGACAGGTGGCAGCGGCTGATGGACTCGAAATGGTTCTTCCCCGTCGTGGTCGTCATCGTCATCTTCGCCACGGTCGACGCGCTGAAGTGGCACACCCTGCGCATGGCGTGGGCCATCGTGCCCCTGACGGTGGCCAAGTTCGGACTGCTCACCATCACGTTCATGTATTTCCGCCACTACAAGCAGTACTTCACGAAGTTCTCGCCGATAGGGGCATCGCTGCAGTACATTGGCCGCAGGACACTCGACATCTACCTGCTGCACTTCATCTTCATTCCCGATCTGCCGGGCCTGGGGTCTTTCTTCAATGCCCACTCCCACAACTTCGTCATCGACACCACGCTGTCGGTCGTCGTCGGCCTGCTGATCATCGGTTTTTGTATCATCACGTCAAATATCCTCCGCATCAGCCCCTTCTTCAAGAAGTGGCTGTTCGGACGCTCCTAATACAGTTCAAAGTTCAAAGCTCAAAGTTCAAAGTTCATGAGAAAGATAGAAGACATCCAGGAACTGCGCCAGATACAGACGGGCATCCTCGACAAGGTGCATCAGTTCTGTGAACAGCACAACCTGCGCTACTTCCTGTCGAGCGGGACGCTGATAGGAGCTGTGCGCCACAAGGGCTATATCCCTTGGGATGACGACATCGACATCTACATGCCACGCCAGGACTACGAACAGTTCCTGCAGACTTTCTACGACGAGGAGGGAGTCTACCGTGCCATTAATCCTGTCACAGAGCCTCATTACTACTACACCTTCGCGAAGGTGGTGGACCAGCGTACCCGTATGGTGGAGAAAGAGACGGAAGGCTATGAGATAGGTGTCTACATGGATATTTTTCCCGTAGACTATGTGACGGAAGACGTGCAGGAGCGGGAGCGCATCTTCAAGCGGAAGAAACTGCTTTACAAGATTCGTCGCTGCAAGATTTCCCGCAGCAACCCGCTCCAGTCGAAGCTGGCTTATTTCGTCTACAGACACTGGCCGCTATCGGTACGTCAGGTAGAGCGCCGCATCAGGCAGCTCATTGTACACGACACGCCGACACAAACGGTGTGCAATATGACAGAGGCCGGCCCGGCACTGAAGGGCTGTTTCCCTGCAGAGGACATTGCTTCTGCAGTAGATATTGAGTTTGAAGGGAAGATGTACAAGACGATGGTGGGCTACGAGGACTACCTGCAGCGAACTTACGGTGACTATATGACGCTCCCCCCTGTCGAGCAGCGTGTTACTCATCATTTCGAGGCTTACCGTCAATAATGCAAATGTTATGTAAATGTAAATTCCCCTGTCACCTTAAATATTAACGAAAATGTAAAACTGAAAATTCGTTAAAACACACACCAAATGAATTCTCTACGATATTTTGCATAATTGTGGCTTAACGACCGTTTGAAAAACAGCTGTCACACCAACTATACACCTCCACTAATTCATGAGAAAAAATTAAATGAGACTAAATATTCGTCAGATGATGTATTCCCCACTCGTAGATGAGGTCGATAGTGGGAGAAGGAGTACCCTTCTCGTGGGTCAGGCGGTGGACGATGGCGAGGCCGTAGGGGAAGTCCTCCGTGAAATAGCGGCTCTGGAAGTCGGGGATATAGCCTCCTTCTACCTTCTTCATGGGAGCCGCAATTCCCTTAAAGGCCTCGATGCTTCGTAGTTTGCGGGTCAGCGAGGAAGCGTCGGTACTCTCGTAGTAGTCGAGTACGGTGGCGATGCTGCCTTTGCGGACGGGCAACTGTGTGAGCAAGGCCTGTAGCTCACGGTCCATATCGATGTAGAGCTGTGCCGCCTCTTCGCTCCATTCCTCATAGAACAGGGGTATGCGGTCGTATACCACTCCCTCGTGCCAGTCTTTCCACAGCGAATAGAGCCGCGAGGGGTGCAGCAGCGGATTGCTGTTACTGAGGCTGGCTTCGTAATAGCTGCCCAACAGGTGGATGGGAGTCTGCAGCATATCGGCCAGTACGTCACGCAACAGCTCTGGTTGGCTGCTGTGTTCGACAGCCAAGTTAAGACTGTCCTTAAAACCCATCAGTCGGGCTTTCCGGCCATATTCTATGATGCGTGAAATGAACGGTACGCGCTGGAATCCGAAAAGCGGTTGTGTGGGCTGCAACAACTCCAGTGCCTCGAAGAAGAAACCTGTACTGCTCACCACGCTACCTACGGCGGCATTCGGTGGCAGGTGGTCTTGGATTTGAAGAAGTGTGTCGCGAATGGCATAGCCTGGCAGACACAACAGGACGATATCTGCTTCAGACACAGCCTGCTTGGCGTCACTATACAGACCATTCACTCGACCAGTAAGCGCTTCCCCTGAAGGGGTCTCAATAGTCAACGCCTGTCGCCAGCGTTCAGGATGACGGGTCAACAGGCATACCTCGTGCTTCTTTTGTGCAGCTACAAAGCCCGCAACGACGTGTCCGAGGTTTCCTCCTCCACAGATACAAATCTTCATAATCCCTTGTTTTACACAAAAGGAACCGTCCCTTTTGTGTAATTTAGTTCCTTTAGTCCTTCCACCAGCCGTGTGTTGTCCTCATGATTCCTGACGGCGATGCGCATGTACTGCTTGCTGGGGTTCAGGCCAGGCTTGCCACTACAGTCGCGCGTCAGGATGTTATGCTGTTTGAGCATATAGATGACTATCTCGCTGGCGTTATAGGGCGGCACGACCTCGCAGAGGAAATAGTTGGCCTGTGACGGTATGACGCGCAGCCAGGGAACCTGGCGCAGCTGGCATTCAAAGTCTGCACGCTCTTTGACAAACTTGTCGCTAGCCCGCAGGTAGTCCTTCTCGTGCTTGTTGTATATCTGCATGAAGAACTCGGCAAAGGAGTTGAGGTTCCAGATGCTGACCTCCTTCTTGATGCGGGCTATCAGCTTCTTGTCAGCAGAACAGAGGATGCCCAGGCGCAGCCCTGGCACACCATAGCTCTTCGAGATGCTCTTCATCACGGCCATGTGCGGATGCTGTTCCAGCGTCGCATCACTGAGCAGGGAGTTGTTGGCATAGTCGTCGCTGAAGTCCACAAAGCTCTCGTCGACCAACAGACGGATGCCTTTCTGCTCGCACCAGTCTGCCAGGCGCAGCACGTCGGCTTTGGGGATGAAGTTGCCTGAGGGGTTGTCCGGGTTGATCAGCATCAGCTGGCGGATGTCCTTGTCGCCGAAGAATGCCATCAGCTCGTCAGCTGTGTAACGATAGTCCTCGTTTTGGGGTACGAAGGTCACCTGCTGGTCAATGTGATAGCGATTGGGGTATTCCTCGAATGTGGGACGTATGAAGCCCGTCAGGCACTCCCCTCCCTTGGACGTGGCGGGGGGTGTTTCCATCAGTGCCTTGATCAGTTCTGCTGCTCCGTTGCCAGGCACGATGTACTCCTCGCTCACGCCAAAACACTTGCTGGCAATGAGTGTGTTGACCTTCATGCCCGAGGGGTATTCCGTCAGCAGCGTGTCGAAATTGGCACGCAGCTCGTCCTTCAGCCGACGACTGGGGAAATAGGGGTTTACCAGGTAGCAGAAGTCCAGCATCTGCGGAAAACGCCAGAAACCACCGTAGCGGCCGTAGTACTTGCGCAGCACGTCCTTCTCGTCGGCAAACAGAGCCTCGGCAATGTCCAGGTCCTGCTTGTCGTCTATCTCGTACCACTTTTCCGTCCCAATAGGCAACGCCTTCATGTCGTGGCTGTTCAGCAGCGAGATGATGCGCAGCACGTTCTCGTAGTATTCGTTGTTGCCAACGGCCTTGGTGTAGGCATCGAGGAACGGCACATACTTGTTTTTGGAGAACTCGCGGCTCAGTTTATAGATATTGACCGTCTTGTAATAGGAATCGACCTCGTTATAGTCGAAGGCATCCTTCGATATGAAGTTCACGATGTTCTGCTCGTCGTCGATGCGCACCATCGTACCGTCCATCCACGTCTCATACTTGGCGACGAGAGCGAGGTTAGGATATGGGTTCTCGACAATCATGGGGATGATACGGTCGCTGAAGATGAGGTCGCTCTCGATAAGCAGCGTGTCGTCTTCCTGTAGCTTGTCCTTGACGATGGACAACGAGTAGATGTTGTTGGTCTTGTCGTAAACGGGATTCTCGGCAAACTCAATTTTTAGAGGTGAGAGGTGAGTCGATTCGATGTACTCGCGCAGCTCCTTGCCTTTATATCCTGTCACTACGATCACCCGCTGCAGCTGCTGTTTAGCCAGCTGTCCTAACAGGCGGTCAATAAGCCGCTCGCCGTTTACGGGAACCATACACTTGGTGTTGTCCTTTGTATATTCACCCAGCCTGCGGCCCATTCCTGCCGCCAAGATGATTGCTTGCATAGTATTTTGCTTGTTTTTGCTGCAAAGGTACTAATTAGCAGACAAACCACCAAACAAATTCTTCTTTTTACTCACGTGGACTGTATGAAATGCCACGATGGTGACAAGTCCACTAGACAATAAATGCTGCCGACTGTGCCATAATTCAACACTATCTTTTATACAGAAGATGGCATTATGCCACCATTTCGATGGCAAAATCAAAACATATTTCTGAAACTTCCAAATTTTGGAGCGACTTTTTTATTCTTTCCCTTCTACAATTCTGATTTCCTCTTCCGTCAAAACAGCCAGAGTATTTGTATTTCATTTTATATCAATAAATTACGTGTTAAACGGTAGGAAAGTGAAACCATAGATTCTATGAACAACAAAAAAGTTAGAGATTTAACACTTTTAACTTTTTGAAAGCACAAAATAGATGAGAAAGTGCAGATTTGGGGGGCGTTATTATTGCTTATGCGGATAGTTTTTAGATGACGAGCCATTAATGCAACGGACTGTCGAGGCTTTCTTTAGGGATATACTGGATTTGATGTAAAAATTCGGGGACGAAGCATACGAAAGTGCTCCG
>JAEEGL010398008.1_pt1 | contig 15308 bp, 10 predicted proteins | sample 9134231 | NCBI WGS metagenome assembly JAEEGL01 (sample SAMN16246548, study PRJNA631951) | gut metagenome | biome: gut microbiome; feature: rumen; material: fiber-attached | host: Bos | place: Iran: Karaj | collected 2018-10 | reverse complement strand
TCTTGGCGCTGATGTCCTGGCTCTGGTATTTACCGCCCCATTCCTCGACGAGAAGGTTCATGTTGGCCAGCTCGGTCTTGATGCGGTCGGGGTCGGCACCGGGTTTATCAATCTTGTTGATGGCAAAGACGATAGGCACACCAGCCGACTGGGCGTGGTTGATAGCCTCGATGGTCTGCGGCATGATTTTGTCGTCGGCGGCGATGACGATGATGGCGATATCGGTCATCTTGGCACCGCGGGCACGCATGGCAGTGAAGGCTTCGTGGCCGGGGGTGTCGAGGAAGGTGATCTTGCGGCCGTCGGCGGTCTGCACCTCGTAGGCACCGATGTGCTGGGTGATGCCGCCCGCCTCGCCGGCGATGACGTTGGTCTTGCGGATATAGTCGAGCAGCGAGGTCTTACCGTGGTCGACGTGACCCATGACGGTGATAATCGGGTTTCGCGGCACGAGGTCCTCGGGTTTGTCCTCTTCCTCAATCTTGTGGATGGTGTTCACCACATCCTCGTCGGCGAAGTGGACTTCGAAGCCGAACTCGTCGGTGATGAGCTTGATGGTCTCGGCGTCAAGGCGCTGATTGATGCTGACGAAGATGCCGACACTCATGCAGGTGGCGATAATCTTTGTCACCGGCACGTTCATCATGGTGGCCAACTCGTTGGCAGTGACGAACTCCGTCACCTGCAGCACGTTCTGCTGTTCCATCTCGTGCATCATCTCCTCCTCCATCTGGGCGTGCACCTTCTGGCGCTTCTCACGGTTGTGCTTGGAGGTCTTCGACTTGCCCATAGGCGAGAGGCGGGCGAGGGTGTCGCGAATCTGCTTCTCGATTTCGTTGTCGTCTATCTCAACGACTTTCTTCTCGTCTTTCTTTTTCTTCTTCTTGCCACCGGCATCTTGCTGTTTGGCGGCGTTCTTCTGGCTTTCCTTGCGGGCCTTCTCCTTTTCTTTGTTCTCTTTCTTGGCCACTTCGGCGCCAATCTTCTTCACTTCGGAGGCGCTGACAGCTTCCTTTTTGGTGTGCTTGCGCTTGCGCTTGCTGCCCGGGGTGTCGGCACCGTCCTTGCTGAACTGGCTGAGGTCAATCTTGTCGAGTACCTTCGGACCCTCCAGTTTCTGGTACTGGGTCTCGATGAACTCGGGCTCCGGCTTGGGTTCGGGTTTGGGTTCCGGCTTGGTCTCTTCGACTGCGACAGGTTCGGGTTCAGGCATCGGCTCGGCCGGCACTTCCTCCTTGGCTTCAGTCTTCTTCTTCGGTTTGGCGGCAGCGGCGGGCGACACAGCGTCTTCTTTCTTCTCGCCTTTCTTGGCCTTTTTCTTCTTGTCGGGACGTGTACGCTGGTTGATAGCGCTCAGGTCCACTGTGCCCACCACTTTGAAGGGACTGTCGGGGTTGACGACAGGGGCCTCGTTCTCCTCCGGCTCCTCTGTCTCAGATATTTCGGGTTCTTCCTCGGCCTCGGGCTGTGGAGCGGGCGCAGGGGTCTCGGTCCGTTTCTTGGCGGCTTTGCCACTGGCTGCCGGTTTGGCTGGAGTAGCGCTCTTGGCGGCAGTGAAGCCTTTGATAATCACTTCTTCGGGCTCGGCTTCAGGCTCGGACTTGCTGCTTACTTCCACGACGCGGTCGCTACCGGAGGACATCAGCTCGATCTTGTCGGCTTCCTCTTTCACTTTGCGCTCGTCCTGGAATGCGGTAGCCAGCAGTTCATACTGCTCTTCGCTAATCTTTGTGTTGGGGCTTGGCTCCACCTGGTGCCCCTTCTTGGCAAGGTATTCCACGAGGGTCTGTATGCCCACATTGAAATCCTTGGCCACCTTGTTCAGTCTGAAACTTGCCATTCTGTCGAGTCCTTTCTTTGGTTAATTATTCAAACTCTGCGTTGAGTACTTCGATAACGTGGTCGATGGTCTCCTCTTCGAGGTCGGTGCGGTTGATAAGTTCCTCCTTCGGCAGCGCCAGCACGCTCTTGGCGGTGTCGCAGCCAATCTTGATGAGCTCGTCGATAACCCACTGCTCAATTTCGTCGTTGAATTCCTGCAGTGCCACATCGTCGTAGTCCTCGTCGCTGTCGCGGTAGACTTCAATTTCGTAGCCCACCAGTTTGGAGGCCAGCTTGATGTTGTAGCCGCCCTTGCCGATGGCCAGGCTCACCTGGTCGGGCTGCATGAACACCTCGGCCTTCTTCTCTTCCTCGTTAATCTTGATGTTGCTTATTTTGGCAGGCGAGAGGGCACGCTGTATCATCAGGTCCACACGCGGCGTGTAGTTCAGCACGTCGATGTTCTCATTGCGCAGTTCGCGCACGATGCCGTGGATGCGGCCGCCTTTGACGCCCACGCAGCTACCCACCGGGTCGATGCGGTCGTCATAGCTCTCCACCGCCACTTTGGCACGCTCGCCGGGCTGGCGCACGATGTTCTTGATGGTGATAAGGCCGTCGTAGATCTCCGGCACCTCGGCCTCGAGCAGACGCTCCAGGAAGATGGGCGTGGTGCGGCTCAGCACAATCACGGGGTTGTTGTTCTTCATCTCCACTTTCAGCACCACGGCGCGCACGGTGTCGCCCTTGCGGAAGTGGTCCGACGGAATCTGTTCGCTCTTCGGCAGTACCAGTTCGATTTTCTCCTCGTCGAGCACCAGAATCTCCTTGTTCCAGGGCTGGTAGACTTCGCCGACGATGATTTCGCCCACTTTCTCTTTGTACTTCTGGAAGATAAGGCTCTTCTCGTAGTCTTGAATCTTGCCCACCAGATTTTGGCGGATGCTCAGAATCTCGCGGCGGCCGAACTCGCTCATCAGGATGGGCTCCGAAAGTTCTTCTCCCACCTCGAAGTCGTTCTCGATCTTCAAAGCGTCGCTGAGGGCGATTTCCCGTGTTGGGTCGTTCACTTCTCCGTCCTCGACAATCATGCGGTTGCGGAAAATCTCCAGGTCACCCTTGTCGATGTTGACGATGATGTCGAAGTTGTCCTCCGAGCCGAAATGTTTGGCCAGCGCGGAGCGGAACACCTCTTCGAGGATGCGCATCAGCGTTTCACGGTCAATGTTCTTAAATTCCTTGAATTCCTGAAAGGAACTGCTCAAGTCTAACGTCTTCATATTGTTGTGTCTTGTTTTGTTTTCTTTTGGTGTTTGTGTTTAGAACTTCAGCGCCACCCGCACGCTCTTCAAGTCTTTGCGTTTTAAGTTGATGTCCTCTGGAGCTTTCTTCTTGCTGCCGGCGATGTGCAGGGTGATGCTCTCGTCGTCGGCGGCCGTCAGTTCGCCCTCCAGCTTCTCGCCGTCGAAGGTCACGGCTTCCACGTCACGGCCTATGTTCTTCACATACTGACGTGTCAGTTTCAGCGGGCTGTCGGCTCCTGCCGAGCTCACGTCGAGAGCGAAGTCCTCTTCGTCGCGGTCCAGCTGGCTCTCGATGGCGCGGCTCAGCTCGATGCAGTCGTCGATGGTCACGCCGTTGTCGCCGTCGATGTCGACATAGATGCGGTTGTCGGGGGTGATTTTCAGGTTCACGAGGAACTTATCGCACCCCTCCAGTGCGTTGCTGATAATCTCTAATATCTTGATTTTCTCTATCATAATCAACAAAAAGAGAGGTTCTCGACCTCTCTCATTCCGCTGCAAAGATACGCACTTTTTTGAAACTGGCAAAATTAATTTATCAAATTCTTCTGCGGAAGGTGGGGGTATGGAGAGGGTGGAGGAAGATTGTTTTGGTCGATACGGAAAAAAAGTGTATCTTTGCATTCGTAAACTGATTGCTATGGCTACTGTTAAGTGTTCAATACCAAAGGGTACGCGCGATTTCCTGCCTGAGGAGATGGCGCGCCGCAACTATATTTTCGACACCATCCGCTCGGTGTTCCGCGCTTTCGCCTTTGAGCCGATAGAGACCCCATCGCTGGAGAACCTCTCGACGCTGATGGGCAAGTATGGTGAAGAGGGCGACAAGCTGCTGTTCAAGGTGTTGAACAGTGGCGACTTCATGGAGGGCGTGGATTTCGGACAGGACTACCACAAGGTGGCGCCGCAGATATGTGACCGCGGCCTGCGGTATGATCTGACGGTGCCGTTCGCCCGTTTCGTGGTGCAGCATCGCGACCAGATTACCTTCCCCTTCCGCCGCTATCAGTTGCAGCCGGTATGGCGTGCCGATAGGCCGCAAAAAGGCAGATACAGAGAGTTCTACCAGTGCGACGCCGACATGATTGGCAGCACCTCGCTGCTCAACGAGCTGGAGTTGGTACAGATGATCGATATGGTGTTCGGAAAGCTGGGGGTAAGCGTGACGGTGAAGATCAACAACCGCAAGGTGCTGGCGGGCATCGCCGAGATGGTAGGCGCGCCGGACAAGTTGGTTGACATCACGGTGGCCATCGACAAGTTGGACAAAATCGGTCTCGACAACGTGCGAGCCGAACTCTCTGAGCGCGGCCTCACGGAGGGTCAGATAGCGGCTCTCGACCCGGTATTCTCGCTTAGCGGCAGTGCCGCAGAGAAGATCGCCGCTTTGGAGCGGATGTTTATCACTGTGGAGGTGGGGCGCAAGGGTGCAGAAGAGCTGAAGGAGCTGTTCGGCTATATTACCGCTGCCGGTCTGAAATGCAATGTGGAACTGGACCTGACGTTGGCTCGTGGCCTGAACTACTACACCGGCGCCATCTTCGAGGTGAAGGCCAACGATGTGCAGATTGGCAGCATCTGCGGCGGAGGACGCTACGACAACCTGACGGTCATCTTCGGCATGCCCGATGTGAGCGGTGTGGGTATCTCGTTCGGTGCCGACCGCATCTACGACGTGCTGACGGAGCTCGACGGCTTCCCCAAGGGGCTGTCGCAGGCCGCCACGGTGATGTTCATCAATTTTGGCGCCGAAGGACAGGCGGCCTGTGTGCGCATGGCGGCGCGGCTGCGTGCCGAGGGCGTCAGCGCGCTGGTCTACCCCGATGCCGCCAAGATGAAGAAACAGATGGAGTTCGCCAACCGCAAGGCGGTGCCTTATGTGGCCTTTGTAGGCGAGGATGAGCTGCGCGACGGCACGGTGACGCTGAAAGATATGGCCGCCGGTACACAGACCACGATGACGGTGGACGAAATGATTGGGAAACTGAAATGAAACGCCTGCTGCTCATAGCACTGCTGCTTCCGATGTGCCTGCTGTCGCGGGCGCAGGACACGTTGCTCACGGCTCCCGTGGCCGACAGTGTAATCGAAGAGGGTGAAGGCGAGTGGCTTCTGATGTATGATACTATTTACCTGTATCGTACTGATACGCAGACGGTCTACCGCACCGATACGGTCTATGTGCTGCGTATCGACACGGTGACCGTGCGGGTGGCCGACACGGCTGCGTTGAGCGCTATGAAGGATAAGGAGAAGTTCTACCGCGAGATATTGAGCAACAACGGTGTGGACAAGGAGAAGCTGGAGGCCGAGCGCAACTACTACATACACATGGTAGACTCGCTGCGGGCGGTGGTGCGCATTGCCGAAATCGAAGCTGTGCGGCGCGAGGAGGCCAACAAGTACCTCGAGGAACGTGCCCGCCTTGCCGAAGAGAAGAATGCCGCCAGCCTCAATAAAAAGAAGAAGGTTCGCCCCATCCAGGGTGTGGCTATGCGCTTCTACCGTACGCCTGACTGGGAGATCCGCCTCAAAGGCAGCAACACTCCTGGCATGTATGACAAGTATATCAGCAACCGCAACGCGGGCAATGTGGAGTTTGACTATGTGACCGGCGCCTCGGTGATGCTGTGGGACATGACGCGTTACTTCAACCGGAACCACACTTTCGGAAGTGATACGACGCGTAGGTCGATACGCCGATTCGACCAGGAGTTTTCCTACGACCTCGGTTTCTATGTGGGCTTCGGCGGAAGCAATTTGTTCAAGAACTTCTATGTGGGCGTGAGCTTCAAGTTTGTAGACTTTTTCTACTTGACGACGGGCGTGAATGTCGCCGAGTATCAGGTGCTGGTGGACGGCTACAAGAACGGCGACGTGATTGGAACCAGCCTCAGCATTGACGATGTGACAGCCAAGGCATGGCTGGTGAAGCCCTTCGTGGCCTTGAGCATCGACCTCGACTTCCTGTCGCTAATCAAGAAATAACCTTTTCTTTATAGCGCCGTGCTGAAGGTGGCTACGCTGATGCGCATGCCCGGGACGGTGGCGAGTGCGTCGGCGCAGGCGGTGAGTGTAGCGCCGGTGGTCATGACATCGTCAACCAACAGTATGTGTTTGCCAGCCAATAGCTCGGGCTTTCTTGTGCGGAAGGCGCCTTCGACATTGCCGCTGCGGTTACTGTGGCTTTGCAGGCTCTGCTGGCGTGTGTAGCGGTGCCGGATAACGGCGCGGGTGCATACGGGGCGCTGTATCACATCGGCGATGCCGCGGCAGAGCAGCTCGCTTTGGTTGAAGCCACGGCGCAGGCGTCGCCACCAGTGGAGCGGTATGGGGACTAGGCATTCGATGTCGTCGAAACGCCCGCTGTGCAGCAGTTCTTGCCCCATGAGACGTCCCATAAGCAGGCAGAGCTCGGCATTTCGGTGGAACTTCATGGCGTGCACCGTGCTGCGCACAGTATTGTCTTGACGGAAGTGGTACAGGGCGGTGGCTGCCTGGAAGGGGATGCGGCCGGTGAGCAGCCGCTCGACGGGGTTGCCGCCGATGCCGGAGTAGTGGGTGGCGGCGAGATCGGTGAGGCAGTGCATGCATACTTGGCGTTCGCCGTGGACAAGTACGTTGCCGCAGCAGGCGCAGGTGCCGGGGAATAGTGTCTGGAGAATGGCGGCGAAGGGCGACATGGTGTTCAAGGCATGAAAAAGCAGCTGTCGCCGTAGCTGAGGAAGCGGAAATCGTGGTCGAGTGCGTAACTGTAGCAATCGCGCCAGCGGTCGCCGATGAGGGCGGATACCAGCAGCAGCAGGGTGCTCTTGGGCTGGTGGAAGTTGGTGACAAGGCCGTTAATGACGCGGTAACGGTAGCCGGGGGCTATCATCAGCTGTGTCTCGCCGTGGAGGGTGGTGATGCCTTGGCGTCGCATCCACTGCAGCACATTGGCGTAGGCGTTGACATAGTCGAGACCATGGTCGTTGAGTTCGTAGGGGTCCCACTGGGAAACATGCATGGACTCGAGGGAGGGCTGCTCCTGTAACTGCACGCCGAACCAGTAGAGGCTTTCCAGGGTGCGCACCGAGGTGGTGCCTACCGCTATTAGCGGGTGTCCGGCATGAGTCACGATGTGTTGCAGGTTTTCTTCGGTGACAAAGACTTTCTCCACATGCATCTCGTGCTCTCCGATGGTGTCGGTGCTGACGGGCTTGAAGGTTCCAGCTCCGACATGCAGGGTGAGGTATTCGGTGGCAATGCCGCGCGCCTCGAGGTCGGCGAAGACCTCGGGCGTGAAATGCAGTCCTGCCGTGGGGGCTGCCACCGAGCCTTCGTGGTGGGCGTAGACGGTCTGGTAGCGGGTGGCGTCGCTCTCCTCGGCGTCACGGCCGAGATATGGGGGCAGAGGGATGACGCCTGCGTTCTCAATCACCTCAGCAAAGCTGTATCCGCCGGTCCAGTGGAAGTCGACCACCCAGGCGTGTCCTTCGGCGTCGCGCCGTGTAGCGGTGAGGGTGCAGGGGGTGTCGCCCACCATACAATGTCCGCATAGGTCGCCTTCGCGCCAGCGTTTGTTGTTGCCCACCATACAGACCCATGGGCAGTGTTCGCGCTGCTCGAAGGCTTCGCTCAGGGAAAGCTGGTAGGGTTCGAGGCAGAACACCTCAATCACCGCGCCGGTGGCTTTTTGGAACAGCAGACGTGCGTGGATGACTTTGGTGTCGTTGAAGACCAACATGGCATCCTGCGGCAGCAGGGCGGGCAGGTCGCTGAAATGGTGTTCGCCGATGGTGTCTCTGCGCAGAGAGAGCAACTTGCTCTGGTCGCGCTGCGCCAGAGGGTAGCGTGCGATGCGGTTGTCGGGCAGGGGGTAGTCGTAATCGGCTATCGGGATATGCTTCAGCTCGTCAAGCATGGCTCCGGCTAGTGAGTAGGGAGAGCAGGATGTACCATAGGATGGCGATGGCGATGCCGAAGATGCCGAAGAGGATGATGAGCACTGCGGCACCGATAAGCAGGATATACCTGACGCGGTTTTCCTTCCAGCCGAAGGAGCTGAACTTTAGCCCCATCAAAGGCACTTCGGAAATCATCAGCAGGCAGGTGACGATGCTGAACGCACCCATCACAATCAGTGCCGTGTTGGACAGCAGCAAGTGATTGATTCCCGGCACTGGCAGCAGGCAAATCTGCGCCCAGTCGGGGTGGACGACGCAGAGACCCAGCGAGGCCCAAATCAGTGCGTTGCTCGGTACGGGCAGTCCCAGGAACGAGTGACCCTGGCGGTCGTCCAGGTTGAACTTGGCCAGGCGGAAGGCGGCGAAGGCGGGCATCAGGAAAGCTATAAGCGCCCAGTATTTCCATCCCTGGAAACACATCAGCATCCGGAACAGGATGAAGGCCGGGGCCACGCCGGAGGTGACGAGGTCGGCCAGCGAGTCCAGCTCCTTGCCCATCGGCGAGCTCACCTTGAGCATCCGTGCGGCAAATCCGTCAAGGAAATCGAACAGGATACCGCAGAACATCAGCAGCGCTGCGCGGTGAAGGAAGCCGAGGGCTGCCATATATGCAGCCAACGCTCCGCAGGTGAGGTTGCAGAGCGTTAGCAGGTTGGGAATCTGTTTCTTCATTGTCTTAGTTGTTGTACAACTTGGTGATGGTGCGGAACTCATCGTCGTCCCAGTACTCCTTAAACTCGGTGTCCACGATGGCTTTACGCTTGTACTCGTAGTCGTCGTCGATGGAGGCTTTGAGGTTCTTCAGGCAGTTGGTCTTGTCACCCAGACGGGCATAGGCTACAGCACGCAGGTATTTCACGTCTTTGTTCTGGTCGAGGCAGCAGTCGAGGGTGCGGATGGCGGTGCCGGTTTCGTCGTTCATCAGCTGTGCAAAGGCGAGGTTGTAGGTGCAAGGGTTGCCTTTCATGGCCTTCTGAGCCTCGCTGTAGTTGCCACGCTTGAGGTTGAGGATGGGGATGTTGGCGTCGGCGTCGTTGCTGCCCTGACGTTTGGCCTCCTCGAAGTAGTACTTGGCGAGGGCGTAGTCTTTCTTGGCCAGGAACAGCAGGCCGGTGTTGTTCAGCACATCGGGGTTGTGGGGGTTGAGGTCGCGGGCCACATTCAGGTAGCGGTCGGCCTCGTCATAGTCCTCCAGGTAGAAGGCCACGGCGCCTGCGTTGTTCCAGGCGGCCCACTCCTGTGAGTGGTTCTCGGTGGCCCACTTGTAGTATTTCATCTTGGTGTCATAGTTGTAGTTGATGTATGCGGCATACATCAGTTCGTCGAAGCTCAGCTTCTCGGGCTTGGTGGAGGCCAGTTTAGCCAGCTCGGCGTCGGTCTTGCGAGCTTCACTGTAGTAGAGGGCAATCTGTGCACGGCGCAGGTTGGGGAAAATCTCATCCTTGAGCTCGGTGTAGGTCTCGGCCATGTTGCGAATCATCTGTTCGCGCTTCACCAGGTTCTGCTGCGTCTCCACGATGTTGATGAGGGCGTGGCGGTCCTGTATGTCGCTAGCTTCGACCATCACCACGAAGTGCACCCAGTCCTCGCCGGCGGCGCGGGTGGTGATGACCATCTGTTTCAGCTGCTGGTACTTGTAGTAGTCCACATCCTGCGGTTTCACCTTGGCGCGGCGGGCCATGACGGTCAGCACCTCGTCGAGTATCTTGTTCAACTGTGCGGTGGCCACGTCGGCGCGGTTCTTCGATACGCCCACGTTGTCGGTCTCTTCACCTTCGGGCGAAGCCCAGCCGGTGATGCTGATCTGTTTCGGCAAGCCCTGCTCAAGCATGATGCGTTTCAGCTGCTGCAGGCTGTTGTAACTGTCGAACTTCTGGTTCATCTCGAAGTTCCAGTCCAGCTCCGAGGTGCCGTTGAGGAAGTAGATGTCGGCGGTCTCCACGATGCCCTGGGTCTTGTTGTAGTTGATGGGCGAGATGGAGATGTTGCCCTTGATGTCAACCCACGACGAGGTGTTGTTCACACCGTCGGAGATGAGCACCGGCGAGAACTCTTTGCCGTGGTTGTCGCGCAGTATGTCGTCGCTGAAGCGGGCGTCCTCGTTGGTGCGTTTGCCCTTGTATCCCACCGGGGTCAGGGTCACGCGGCCCGTCTCCATGCCCGGCTTGAAGTCGAACATGTCGCTGTAGGTGAAGCGGCCGCCGTTGGCATAGTTGATGATGTTGCCGTCGCCGTCCATCTTCTCGCCCTTGAGGGTGAGGGGTTCCAGCGGAATGTTGCCGCCTTCCCACGAGAAGACGGGCTGGATGAACACGGCGCAGTTCTTCTTGAAGTATTTCTGAGGTATCTGGCCGGTGAACTTCACCACCACCTTGTCGTCCATCGTCTCCACAGGGTTGGGGTTGGCCTGATAGCGTACTTTGTTGCTGTTGGATTTCATTTTCGTCAGTCCGTTGCAGCCCGTGAGCAGCACCGAAACAAGCGTCAGTACGAAAAGAGTTCTTTTCATTGTATGTTGTTTTCTTTATTTATATACACCCTATCAATCACATACTCCGACACTTGGTGTGTGTCGGTATGTGGTCTGTCAAGTTGCAAATATACGACTTTTTTTTGATTTGCCAAAAAAAATCTCGTTTTGAAAAAATGGGGTTAGAGACGGCTGGAGCAGAAGCCTCGGACGGGGCACCAGGTGCAGCCCAGGGGTTGTTCGGGGGCTGCGAATTCGGTCTCGGGGTCGAGCAGCTCATTGAGTTTGGTGGCCAGCTTCTGCTCGAAACGGTCGAAGTGTTCGGGCAGCAGTTCTTCGGCTCCGTCCCAGTGGACGAGACTGACGTCCGCCTTCAAGTGGCGCAGGGGGTAGATGCCCGAGAGCAGCGGCTCGGTGAGGTGGTGTTTGCGGCTGTACATCAGTGCGTAGCACATCAGCTGGAGCCATTTTCCGGGCATGGGGCGACTCTCGAGGCTGTCGGTGGTGACGTTGATTTCTTTGTCGTCCAGGCGGCCGGTCTTGTAATCGATGACGCGTAGGCGACCGTTGAAGCGGTCGATGCGGTCGACGATGCCTTTAAGGTTGACGGGGAAGTGGGCGCCAGTGCTTTCGACGGGGTGGGTGATTTCCTGCTCAAGGGCCACGATTTCAATGCGGTTTCCCTGGAGGATGAGGTTCTTCTCGCGTTGCAGTATGTGGCGCACTTGGCTTTCGCCCACCGAGTGGAGGAAGCTGTTGCGGCCTTCCTGCGAGCGGCCGTGGCTGTAGAGTTTTTCGAAGGCCTCCTGCATCAGCTGCGGCAGCTGGTCGAGGGCTTGGCGCAGGCCGTCGGCGTCGACGGCTCGGCCGATATAGGGGGTGTATATGTGTTCAAGCACGGCGTGGACGCAGGTGCCGAGCTGTGAGGCGTCCAGGTCTTCTTCAACGGTGTCGGGCTCGTTGACATTGAGTATGTTGCTGTAGTAATATCGCAGTGGGCACTCCATGAAGTTGTTGAGTGACGTGGGCGAGAATCCGCGGGTGGCCAGCGTGCGCAGACGCTCCATGACGGCGGGGGTCTTGTGGTGGCTGTCGGTGACGTTGCTGCGGTGCAGGTTGTGGCCGGTGTCCACCACGGTATCGGTTACCTCGATGTGGCCGGGGAAGCGGACAGCCAGTTCGCTGCGCACCTGCTTGATGAAGCGGCTCTCTTCCCCCTTGCCCATACTTTCGGCCTCCGAGCTATAGAGTAGGTATACTTCCTCGGCACGTTGCAGCAGGTGGTAGAAGTTGTAGGCAAAGACGCAGTCTTTCTCCTCGTAGGTAGGCAGGTGGAAGGCGCGTTGCAGCTCGTAGGGTATCAGGGTATTCTGGCTGCGGCCCGAGGGCAGGATGCCTTCGTTGGCCGAGAGCAGGATGACACGCTTGAAGTCGAGGTTGCGGGTCTCGAGCATGCCCAGTATTTGGAGTCCCGAGAGGGGTTGTCCGAGGAATGAGATGCTGTGGCGGCGCGCGATGCGGGTGTAGACTTTTTCGAGGGTGCCGGTATCGGTGATGAAACTGTATTCGGCCTGCAGGCGGTCGAAGAAAGCCAGTATCTCGGCCAGTCCGCCGAGGGCCTGTTTTTCTTTGCGGTTGTTCTCGGTGATGCCGCCGTCGGCTATCAATTCGGCCATGCGGCGCAGCAGGGCCAGCACGCCGTCGGGGCCTGGCACCTCGTCGGGGAAGAGGAAGCTGAGGCGGTCGGTGCCGAGCAGGGTGGCGACGTCGGAGGCGTGGCAGCGGATGAGGTTCTCGCGCTCCAGGTGGCGCAGGGTGCGCTGTCGCAGGTCGTCCATGCCAAGCAGTCGTCCGATGTGGTGGTCGGAGAGCACCTCGACGAGGTCGGTATGGTAGTAGCCTTTGGCTGTGGCTTGCCGGTAGAGCGAGAGCATGCGCAGTACCAGCAGGTGGATGCCACTGTCGGCATAGGCGAACCCCATGGAGATATTCACCTTGTAGTCTTTGTCGCTGTCGGGCAGTGCGTTGAGGGTGGGCATGAGCAGGCTTTCGTCGGCCAGTACCACGGCGGTGCTTTCGGGGTCGAACAGCCAGTCGCTGTGTCCGGCCAGCAGCTGGCCGGCGTATTTGCATTGCAGTACGGCCTCGGGGCATTCCACCACGGTGATTTTCTTATGTCCCTGGGCAAACAGGGAGGTGCCACGCGGGTCTATCTCGGGGAATTCGGTGCGGTGCTTGCGCAGGAAGTGGCCAGCTTCTTGCATGGGGTCGGATGCGTAGTAGGGGTCGCCGTCGGTGAGCAGTCGTCCGATGCCGCGTCGCGCGTACTCGCCGATAATCATGCGTTCGCATTCGGTCATGGCGTTGAAGCCGACGAAATAAATCTGTGTGAAGGGGCAACCTTCAGCCAGTTCGCCGATGTGCTCGGCCACATGGCGGTAGGCCATGCCGCCGTAGGCTTCGCCGCGTGCTGTCAGCCGCTCACGCAACAGGCGGTAGTAGTCGTAGAGCGAGTGGTAGAACTCCAGGTAACTGCGTTGGAAAGGGCTCATCGCGGGGTCCTCGATGTCCCACTCTCCGATGGCCTTCAGGTCGTGCAGGTTGATGAAGAGGTTGCGTGCGTCGACGCAGTAGCGGTCTATCTCGGAGAAGTCGGAGAGCATGGTGTCGCCGAAGGCGATGAACTCTTCGAAGGTCTGGTATTTGCGCTTCTCCCCGCCGATTTCCATGTGAATACGGTAAAGCTCGAACAACAGGAATTCGTTGGGTACTATCTTCAGTCCGCCGAGGTCGGCCACCAGGTCGTCGATGACTGTGGTCCGAGGCAGGAAGAAGGTGCATCCCTCTTCGGCGGAGATGGCCTCGAAGGCGTGGCGCAGGAACAACTCGGAGCGGTGGTTGTTGAAGACCAACAGCACGCGGTCCGCATCGTTGCTGTGTTCGCGCAGTATCTTCCGTGCAACTTGCTTTAGGAACGTCTCCATTGCTGTGCCTGTTGCAGGGTTTCGGGCTTGCCCACGTCGAGCCAGTGCTCCGCATCGTGGAGGTAGCTGCCTATGCGGTGGGTGGCGCCTAGGGCGATGTATTGGTCGATGACAGGGTAGGGGTGGTCTGCCTCGGGCAGCAGGGCGAACAGAGCCGGACTTACGACGGAGATGCCGCTGAAAGCCAGTGCTTCACAGCCCTGTTGCGAGGGGCTCCCGTCGAAACGGTTGACAAGCAGTCCGTCGCGGAAGGCGAGCATGCGATTGGTTTGGCGGCGGCTGACACAGAGGGTTACAAGGTTGCCTTCGGCGGTGTGGCGCGTTTCCAGGTCGCGCAGGTTGATATCGGAAAGAATGTCTACATTGTGCACCAGCACGTTCTCCTGTCTGGAGAAGAGGTGTGCGGCGTGCTTAAGGCCCCCGCCGGTATCGAGCAGCAGGGTGCTCTCGTCGCTGATGTCTATAGATGCCTTCCAGCGACGGCTTCGTAGGAACTCGGTCACCTTGTCGGCGAAGTGGTGCACGTTGACCACGATATGGCTGATGCCCGCCGCTTCCAGCGTTTCTATGGTGTGTTGCAGGAGAGGCTTGCCGCCCACCTCGACGAGCGCCTTGGGGCGGTCGTCGGTTAGCGGCCGCAGCCGCGTGCCCAGCCCGGCGGCAAGTACGAAGCCTTCCATTACTCGACGGTGACGCTCTTGGCGAGGTTGCGGGGCTGGTCCACGTTGCGACCCTTGGCGGTCGCGATGTAGTAGGCCAGCATTTGCAGCGGGATGACGGCCAGCATAGGCACGAAGCAGTCGCGTGTGTCAGGAATGGTGAAGACGTAGTCGCTCATATTCTTCACCGTGACGTCGCCCTCGGTGACCACCGAGATAATCTTGCCCTTACGCGACTTGATTTCCTGGATATTGCTGACGATCTTGTCATACATGCCGCGCTTGGGGGCGATGAAGACGCACGGCATCTCCTCGTCCACCAGGGCGATGGGACCGTGCTTCATCTCTGCGGCGGGATAACCTTCGGCATGCAGATAGGAAATCTCCTTCAGTTTCAGTGCGCCCTCGAGGGCCACGGGGTAGTTGTAGCCGCGGCCGAGGAAGAGGAAGTTGCGGCAGTAGGTGAACATCTGGGCGAACTGGTCGATGTTCTTGTTGTTCTCCAGCGTCCACTGCATCTTGTCAGGAATCATGTAGAGCTCGTCGACCAGCATGTGGAACATCTCGTCGCTGAGGGTCTTTTTCTCCTTGGCGATGGCCAGACCCAGCAGGCAGAGGGTGATGACCTGACCGGTGAAGGCCTTGGTGGAGGCTACGCCGATTTCCGGACCCACATGCAGGTAGGTGCCGCTATGGGTAGCGCGGGCGATGCTGGAGCCGATGACGTTGCAGATGCCGTAGAGGAAGGCGCCTTTCTGTTCGGCCAGCTGGATAGCTGCGAGGGTGTCAGCCGTCTCGCCGCTCTGAGATACTGCGATGACCACATCGTCTGGGTAGATGACGGGATTGCGGTAGCGGAACTCCGAGGCGTATTCTACCTCGACGGGTATCTGGGCTGCCTCCTCGATGAAGTACTTGCCGATGAGGGCCGAGTGCCACGAGGTGCCGCAGGCGCAGATGATGATGCGGCGGGCGTTGATGAACTTGTCCTTGTGTTCGATGATGCCGCTCAGCGTGATGTCGTGGCGCTTGGGGTGTAGACGACCCTTGATGCAGGTGCGCAGGGCGTTGGGCTGCTCCCAAATCTCCTTGAGCATGAAGTGCGGGAAGCCACCCTTCTCCAG
>JAEEGL016540211.1_pt1 | contig 15309 bp, 10 predicted proteins | sample 9134231 | NCBI WGS metagenome assembly JAEEGL01 (sample SAMN16246548, study PRJNA631951) | gut metagenome | biome: gut microbiome; feature: rumen; material: fiber-attached | host: Bos | place: Iran: Karaj | collected 2018-10 | reverse complement strand
GTAAGGTAGGTAACGACGGCGGTATCGGCAACTATGCATACATGGGTCTCTACCGTGTTGCTGAGAAGTATGCCGGCCAGACCGCTGCCTTCAAGACGCAGAACGAATCTCTGGGTCTCAACTGGGAGTCTGAGAAGGCATTCTCCACGGCTCTCGAAGGCCGTATTTTCGATCGCACCGACTTCACTCTCGAGTTCTTCGACAAGAGAACCTATGATCTTCTCTTCGATGTGCCCGCTCCGTATTCACAGGGTGGTATCGGACACTCTTCGACCGATTGCTCCACGACGAAGAATATCGGTTCCGTCCGTAACCGTGGTGTGGAGATCACCGTTGACCACGCTATCATCAAGACCAAGGACTTCTCCTGGAACTTCGGTTTCAATGCCACGATGCTGAAGAACACCATCCTGAAGCTCCCTGAGGCTACCATCACTAACTATGACGGCCTCCAGAACGCCATCGTCGACGGTACCAAACTCATTGCTGAAGGCCACGGCCGTTATGACTACTGGCTCTATCAGTTCGTGGGTATCGACCAGATGACAGGTCTCTCCCTCTATGAGATTGATTCCGACAAGTACTATATTCTCGATGAGAATATCGTAGGCCAGCGTTGGAACGAAGACCTCAAGGACTTCGAAGACTTCAATAAGGATCAGGTTCCTGCACAGTACCGCGTTGTCATCGACGGCAAGGAGTATGTAACCCATACCACCTACGCCAAGAAAGACTGGTCCGGCAGCTCCATTCCTAAGATCTTCGGTAGCTTCAATACCTCTCTTCGTTACAAGGACTTCACCCTCTCCGCACTCTTCACCTATTCCCTGGGGTCCAAGTGCATCGACTATGCATATCAGAGCCTGACCAATGTCACCAATTCTCCTCATGCATACCATGTTGATGTGCTCAACGCATGGAAGGAGATTCCTGACGGCATGAGCGAAGATTCCCCGAACCGTATCGATCCGAACGGCTTCCCTCGTTCCGACGGTTTCTGGAATTCCTATACCAATGCTACTTCTACCCGCTCGCTGATTAGTGGTAACTATCTGATTGTTAAGAATATCAATCTGAGTTACAAGCTTCCCAAGAAGATCGTCAGCAAGCTGGATGTCAGCAGCATTATCTTCAGCGCTTCTGTAGAAAACCTCTGGTCCTTCACCGCTCGCAAGGGTCTGAACCCTCAGCAGAGCTTCTCCGGTGCTGTGTACGGCTACAACCTGAACACGCCGCGTGTAGGTACCTTCGGTGTCAAAGTTAATTTCTAATGCAAGATAAATGTTTACGAATATGAAAAAGTTTTCTATCATAACTCTCGTTCTTGCGTCTGCTCTCATTCTTGGCTGCTCCAAGAATGCGCTCGTTACCGAGCCTTCTTCCAGTACGGCTACCGCTACCATCTTCACCGATACGGAAACGGCTGAACTTGCTGTGAATGGTCTGAACCGTGTTATGTACTGCCAGTACAACGACTACAGTCAGGGCTTCAACGGTGAAGGTACCATCCGCCTCTATCATGGTGATTACATGGGCCATGACCTGATGGTTGTCAACCGTACCACCTACCAGAATACCCAGAATGGTGACTACTTCGATTCCAACACGGCTACTTTTGCAAGCTATGCTTGGTATTATTACTATATGTTGATCGGTAACGCAAACTCCGTCATCAACAATATTGACAACGTAGCCGGTCCCGAAGCAGACCGCAAATTCCTCAAGGCACAGGCTCTCTGCTACCGTGCATACGCATACAGCAACCTCGTGCAGCTCTTCGGCCGCCGCTGGTCCGACGGACCTGACAAGCCCGCTTGCGTGCTTCGTCTGATTGCCGGTGGTGATGACAAACTCGACCGCAGCACGGCTCGTCAGGTTTATGAGCAGATTTACAAGGACCTCGATGACGCTATCCAGCTCTTCACCGAGTCCGGTAAGGATCGTCCTGCAGGTGAATTCTATAAGATGAACCTTGACGTTGCACACGCAATTTATGCTCGTACCGCTCTTACCCGCGAAGACTGGCAGAAGGCCCTCGATCAGGCCAAACTTGCCCGTGCAAACTACCCGCTCATGAGCGTGGCAGACTACAAGGCAGGTTTCTGCAATCCGACCAGTGAGTGGATCTGGGGTCTGTACAATGTCCCTGATGAGACTATTTACTACTACTCTTTCCTCGCCTACATCGCTTACAACTCCAACGCAGGTAACGTTCGTACGACTCCGAAGGCGATTAGCAAGCACATCTTCGATCAGATTGCTCCGACCGATATCCGTCGTGGTCTCTGGCTTGACCCGGCCGGCTATGAATCTGCAATGAATGCGGAGACTAACCTCGCCAAGGCTCAAAAGAATACGAACGCTCTCTACAATTACGGCTTTACATACGCATCTGCTGATGGTCGTGTCGGCCTCTACAGCACGGCATCCGTGGCAGGTTACATGCAGTTCAAGTTCCGCTGCAACGAGGCTCCGGGCAACGGCCACCAGCCGCTCTTCCGCTCCTCTGAAATGCTGCTGATTGAAGCTGAAGCTAATTATCAGTTGAACAAGCCGACCGATGCTCAGGCTGCTCTCGTAGCGCTGAATGCAACCTCCGGTCGTTACCCGACCTACACCTGCACCAAGACCGGTACGGCTCTGATGGATGAGATCAAACTCTATCGCAGCATCGAGCTCTGGGGTGAAGGTTTCAACTGGTTCGACCTCAAGCGCTGGGGCGACAAACTCGAGCGCAAGGCAGCTGTCAACGGCGGTAACTGGATGTCTTCCTTCGCGGTTACCATCAACCCGAACGAGAAGAACAACTGGACCTGGACAATTCCTAAGCGTGAAACCGACTACAACAAGGGTATTCTCTCTGTTTCCAACATTGACTAATTCCCTGTTGTTTTCCTGATGGGCGGGGCGGCTTTCGGGCCGCCCCGCTTTTTTGTGCCTCGGGGCAGACTTTAAAATACTTTTTGTAAATTTGCCCAATTATAACTAAATTTCATGAGACTGTATCGTTACTTTCTGCTGGCGTTCCTGTCGCTCTCCATCCTTGCCGGATGCGGCTCAGGGCCCGTTTCAGACAATACTGATCCGGAGGTAGCGGCCGCTTCCGCACTGGCATCCCGCGTGCTCCCTGCCAAGGCGGATCGCTTTGTTTTCGAGACGCTCCCCTCAGCAGAAAAGGATTACTTCACGCTCCGTCAAGAGGGCGGAAAGATCGTAATCGGAGGCAACAATGCCGGCGCCATGGCGGTCGGTCTCAATTATTACCTGAAGTATTATTGTCACCGCGAGGTGGGCTGGTTCGTCTGGGATACCTTCCGGATGCCGCGCCGCCTGCCCAAGGTGGAGACCCCTGTCCGCATTGAGGCCCGCGTGCCGCACCGCTTCTTCTTCAACTATTGCACTTACGGCTACACGATGCCCTGGTGGAACTGGGCGCAGTGGGAGCATGTGATTGACTGGATGGCGCTCAACGGTGTAAACTTGCCGCTGGCCATCACGGGTCAGGAGTCGGTATGGTACAAGATATGGACCCAGATGGGCCTTTCGCCCGAAGAGGTGCGTGCCTACTTCACCGGTCCGGCGCATCTGCCGTGGCACCGCATGCAGAATATCGACCGCTGGGGCGGTCCGCTCCCCGAATCCTGGCTGGAAGGGCAGGAGGCCCTGCAAAAACGGATTGTGGCGCGCGAGCGGGAACTCTCCATGCGTCCGGTGCTGCCCGCTTTTGCCGGTCACGTGCCGCGCGAGCTGAAGCGCATCCGTCCCGATGCGCCCATCACGCAGCTGGAGGCATGGTCGGGCTATCAGGATGAATATGCCTGCAGTTTCCTCGACCCGATGAGCGAGCTCTACACGGAGATCCAGCAGAAGTTTCTGGCCCTTGAAACCGAACTCTACGGCACCGACCATATCTACGGAATTGACATCTTCAACGAGCTGATGCCCCCTTCCTGGGAGCCCAAGTACCTGGGGCGCGTGAGCCGTCAGGTCTACGAATCGCTGGAAAAGGCGGACCCGGAGGCCACCTGGCTGCAAATGGGCTGGCTCTTCTACAACGAGCGCAAGTATTGGTTGAACGACCGCGTGGAGGCCTACCTGACCTCTTTCCCCACGGAGCGGCAGCTGATGCTCGACTACTACTGCGAGCGGCAGGAGGTGTGGCAGCGCACCGAGCAGTTCTATGGCGTGCCCTACATCTGGTGCTATCTGGGCAACTTCGGCGGCAACACCATGCTGGTGGGCGACCTGAAGACCATCGAGGAGCGGCTGGAAAATACCTTCGTGAACGGAGGCGACAATTTCTGCGGAATCGGCTGCACCCTCGAAGGGTTCGACTGCAACCCCTATATATATACATATGTGTTGGAGAGAGCGTGGGACATGCCCCAGCACCGCTCGCTCGCGGAGTGGCGGGAGCACCTGGCCATCCGTCGCGCCGGCTGTATCGACGCTCCCAGCCAGGAGGCGTGGAAACTCCTGATAGACAGTATCTATACGGCGCCTTCCCGCCCGGGACAGTGCCCCCTCATCAATATCCGTCCCACCTTCGGCAAGTACCGTACCTACTATGCGAATCCCCGGATTGCCTACGAAAACGCCACCCTCTTCGAGGTCTGGCGGCTGCTGCTTGCCTCCGGCGGCCATGGCCCGGCCTTTGACTTTGATCTGGCCAATATCGCCCGGCAGGCCATGAGCAACCTCTTCCTCACGGAGTTCCGTGCCTACGAAGAGGCATACTCCGCGCGTGACCGTGAACGGATGACGGCCCAGCGGGAGCGGCTCCTGGGGCTGATTTCCGATGTGGATGGGATGGTGGGCTGCTGCCCGTACTTCCTGACCGGCATCTGGATTGCCGACGCTCGATCCTGGGGCGCTGACGCAGCGGAAGCCGATTATTTTGAACAGAATGCCCGCAATCTGCTTACGACCTGGAGCGACAAGGATATGCTCTTGAACGATTACTCTTCCCGCACCTGGAACGGCCTGACGAAGACCTTCTACGGTGAACGCTGGCGAATGTTCTTCGATGCAGTGGATGCAACTCTTGATGCGGGGGGAGAATTTGATGAAGAGGCCTTTGCGCGTTATCACACAGCCGTCACCGACTTTGAAAAAATCTGGTGGGAAGAGCGTGTGGGTGCCTTCCCGACGGTACCTACCGGTCCCGTACGTCTCCTGGCTTCAAAATTGTATGACAAATACAGCCCCTTACTTGAAACAAACAAATAGTACCATTATATGAGAAAAGTATTGTTTTTCTTCGCAGCGCTCCTGCTGCTGGCGGTCCCGGTTCTCAAGGCAGATGATATCTCCTTGTCCAAAGCTCGTCAGGCAGCAGAGACCTTCTTCGCTCAGTGTGGCGTGGATACCCGCGCCGGCAGTTCGCTGTCGCTGATCGGAACGGACCAGACCATCTCCGCAACCCGCAGCAGTCAGGCCCCCGCCTGGTATGTATTCAACCGGCAGGGCGGTGGATTCGTCATAGTTTCCGGTTCGGATGCCGCATTCCCGATCCTTGGTTATTCCCTGGAGCACACCTTCTGTCCGCTCGAGGAGATGCCCTCCCACATGCGGGAATGGATGGAGCTCTACAGCAACCAGATCAACGAGCGGAGGGCTTCGGGTCAGCACACGACGGAGAAGGAACTTGCCCGCTGGGAGTCCGCACTCACGCTGACGCGCGTAGAAGGCGCTCCCGCATCGCTCGACCTGCAGACCGCGGATTGGGGCCAGGGTGCTCCGTTCAACAGGAAATGCCCGCTGGATTCCGCTGGCAAGCGTTCGATCGTGGGTTGCGTGGCAACGGCTATCAGTGAAGTGATGTACTTCCACAAGTCACCGGCACATGGTACCGGAACGCTTCCGAAATATACCAGCAAAGGCATTACGGTAGGTCCGCTGACGCTGGGAGAAGAATACCTGTGGGACCATATGCTGCCCAAATACAAGGATGTCGCTTATACCGATGCACAGGCAGATGCCGTTGCGACGCTCTGCTACCATGTGGGCGTGATGTGCAAGATGTCCTACTCTTCCAGCGCGTCGGCTGCCTCTACCGGCACCGGTGTGGAAGGGTTGATGACCTACATGGGTTATGATGCAGGTGCCGTTCGCCATTCCCGCAGCTACACCACCTTGGATGAATGGAAGGCGTTGCTCAAGGGACAGCTGCAGGAGGGATATCCGGTGCTTTTCGCCGGTAATTCCGGTTCTGCCGGCCATTCCTTTGTCGTAGACGGTTATGACGCGGCCGACCGCTTCCTGATCAACTTCGGATGGAACGCCTCCAGTAACGGTTACTACCAGTTGGATGCATTCGGCAGCTATACGGTTTCTCAAACGGCTTATCTGGGAGTTAAACCCGATGCCGGCGGAACCACCCAGATTCATTTCTACATGCGTCCCACCACCCAGAGCAGCGTCAAGTACAACGGTATCACGCCGTATGGCGGTACGGTTGCTACGGGCGGCACGTTTACCATCCGCTTCGGCGCCGTTTACAACTATGGTTATCAGTCCGCAGGTTGCAAGATTAACTTTGCCCACACGGATAAGGACGGCAATATCAAGATGATGATGCGATCCTCGGATATTTCCCTCTCTTCGCTCGCCTCCGGTTCCTATACCTGGTGGACCAGCTACCAGTCCCTGAAGACGACGGCTACCATCGAGCGGGGCGACAAGGTGGTTCCGATGTATCGTGCCACCGCTTCCGACCCGTGGGTGAAATTCGGTTACAGTCAGGAAGAGAGTTTCACGCCGGAGATGTATCTGCACATCCGGGATTATTCATCGATTGCGTACGATAAAGCTTCCCGTTCCTTCACGGTGTATACCTTCGCCAATACGATCTGGACGCTGTTCAATGCACTGGGAGAGCAGGTGGATGACGGTAAGATAGCCGCTGGCGGGACCAGTTTCAAATTGAACTGTTCGGACTATCCTGCCGGGACGTATCGTCTGAATCTGACCCTCAGCACGCAAACCGCAGATATTACCCTGACCTTCTAATGAATAATCGCAATACAATGAAACATACTACATTCCACTCCGTTATCGCCGTCTTCGCGGCCATCACCGCACTGGCATCCTGTGCGCATGTGGAACCGCTTCCCGGCCCCGGAATCGACGGCGCGTCGCGAAAGCTGACTGTTACCTGTGCGCAGACTGAAGGTGCTTCGCGAACCGACATCAACGACGTTACGCCGCTGTGGCAGGCTGGTGATGCGCTCTGGGTTTCCGATGGAATCCGCTCCGTCCGCGTGACGGTTCCCGATGCGTTTGCGGGCAAGAATTATGCGGAACTCACCATCCCCGGTACGCTCCGCGCAGACACGACCCTTTGGTTCCTGTATCCTTACGATGAAGATGCGGCCGTATCCTCCGGAAAAATAATCGCTTCCATTCCGATTGTTCAGGATGGTATCTTCGGTCACGCCCACCGGGCTGTAGGTTCCTGTGAGCCTGCTGAATCGACCGTTTCGTTGAAGAATGCATCGGCGATTCTCAAGTTTTCGATAGACCGTGAGGACTTGGCTGTCATGCAGTTCAGCAACAGCACCGTCTTTTCCGGATCGTTCAAACTGACGCCGACGACCGGAGCCAAGTATTCCAATAATTCACCCTATTCGCTCAAGACCATCCGCGTGGATTTCAGCGGTAAGGGTGACCGGTACATCTCCTGTATGGCCGCAACCATGGCCAAGGGAACCCGCTTTACCTTTGTGACCAAAGACGGTCGACTGGGGAGCATCACGACTTCTGCCTCCAACTCACTGGCCAACGGCTCGATTTACGATATGGGCGCGCTGGATGACCGAATCGTCTTCAACGAGACGCCGGCCACGACCCTCGGTACCCAGGAGACGGCCAACTGCTATATTGTTTCCGAACCGGGCAGCTACCGACTGCCGATCGTTCAGGGTAACAGCTCCGCCGCTGTGGTCGGCACGCCGGCTTATGGCGAGCTGCTCTGGGAGACGGTGAACACCAGTGCGACCCTGACCAAGAATACCGTGGTTTCCGACGTGGCTTACTATGACGGTTATCTTTACTTTGCCGTTCCCGAAGCCATCAAGGCCGGTAATGCGTTGGTGGGTGTCGTCGATGAGACGGGCGCTGTCCTCTGGAGCTGGCACATCTGGATTCTCCCGAACGGCTATGAGGATCAGACCTTTGCAGAAGGCGATCCGAACCCCTTCAGCGACGCAGTTCTGATGGACCGAAACCTGGGCGCCCTGTCGGCAACTCCGGGAGCAGTCGATGCGAACGGTCTTCTCTACCAATGGGGCCGTAAGGATCCCTTCCCGGGTGCCGGCGTGTTGAGCGGAACGACGGCTGCCAAGGTCGCCGGGACGAGCATTACGACGGCTGCTCAGAACACGGACAACGGAACGGTAGAGTTTGCGACTGCGAATCCGACCAAGTTTGTCTATAAGTCTTCGGGCGACTGGCTGGTCAACTCCGACGCATCCCTCTGGAATGCCGGTGCAAAGACGATTTATGACCCGTGCCCCGCTGGTTACCATATTCCCTTTGCCAATGCCATTTCGGGCCTGACGACGGCGAATACCCCTTGGGATGATCTCAGAAAGGGACGCTCCATCACCATTGACGGACAGACCATCTGGTTCCCGACGCCCGGTACCCGCGCTTCCGGCAGCGGCAGTCTGCAGAACGCCGGAACAGGTTGCTACTTCTGGTTCGACAAGAACGATACCGCGGGACAGAATGCGTGGAGAGTCGGCTCTGATACGATCGGCGTTGCCCCGAAAGCACAGCCTCAGGCTGCCGGTTTCTCGGTCCGTTGCCAGAAGTATGTGGTCAGCGGCGAAGAGCAGACCGTTACCATCGGTCTGAATTTCGAAGCGGCCGGTACCTATTACTCACCGTACCTTACGGCTGATTCTTATGCATCGGCCAAGGTGTTCTGGGGCGATGAGACTTCTGATGCATTGGGTGTAGAGACCTTCCTGAAGCACCTCTATTCTGCAGCAGGAGCCTATTCGCTAGTCGTGAAGGCCTATGCGGTCTCGGGCTTCAAACTGAAGAGTCTGGGCGATGTTACTTCCATTGATGTTTCCGGTTTTTAATGAGGAGAAAGCTATGAAAAAGCAATACATTACCCCCGATATTCTCATCCAGAACATGGAAACCGAGCAGGTGATTGCCGCCAGTGAGGTGAATGGCAATCTGCCTGGATTTACGCCGGGAAACTTTACCTGGTAAATCAAGGAAGATCCGCAATCTGCGCGACCACGCGGTTTAACAGCCGGACAACTCCCTGCAGCCATTCTGCAGGGAGCTCCGCCGGCGCTCCGGCCACTGATGCCAGCAGGGTGATGACCGTCAGATAGAGTGTCGCCGTAACCAGAGGCAGCGTCAGCAGATTCGTAATCAGAAAATAGACCGGGAAGCTCCGAAAATAGAGCCAGACCGGGATAAAGGTAGCCGCCTGGCAGGAAATGGCCAGTGCGGCTCCGTTCCATATGGCGGTTAGGGGCGGAATGCGGCTGCGAAGCATTCCCCGGAGACAGGGATAGAGTCCGAAGATTCCGATACAGGCACAGAAAGAGAGCTGGAACCCGATCTGCCGCGGGGCTTCCGGATGAAGCAGGGTAATGAGGAGCGCACTGATGGCCAGTGCATTCCATCCGTCTTTGGGGCGGTTTGCCAGGGCGGCGCCTTCGTAGAGGGTAATCATCAGTACCGCCCGCGAAATGGAGGAACTCATTCCGGATACCAGCGCAAAGAACCAGAGAAGACCGAGCACCACAATCGATCGGACGCAGCGCAGCCGCCGGTTGCCGCCCAGCGGAAAGAAGAGGGCGATGAGCAGTTTGTAGAGAATGCCTACGTGAAGGCCGGAAAGTGCGAGCAGGTGAGATGCCCCGCTCTTCCGGTATGACGCTCGTGTGGTGCGGTCCAGTTCCAGTTTGTCCCCGATGGCCAGGGCTTTGACGACCGCTCGCTCGCCGCCGCTCGGCAGCAGGTTTTCCAACCGGCGGGAACAGGCGCGTTGGGCAGCCTGACAACGGGCTGCAATCCTTCCCTGCGTGGCCGTTCGACCGGGCATCCGGGCGGTCTGGAGGGCAGCGGCTCCCAGCAGAAGGAAAGTGAACAGGATGGGGATGAGTTGACGCCGGAATAAGGCGATGGCCGCACATCCAAGCGCTGCGGCGAGGTATCCGCCGGCGGGGAGGGGAAGCCATCCGCCGAGCAGGTCTCCGAAGAGAAAAGCCATTGCGCAAAGAACGATATGCCTACCTTGCCTCATATCCTTTCAAAGATACAAAGAAGGTGCAGTTTTTCACCCAAAAATGGTTAACTTTGCGCGGTTTAATCGATTTTTAACAAAAATACCATTCATATGATCGTATTAGTATTGAATTGCGGCAGTTCTTCGTTGAAGTATCAGGTACTCGATATGAAGAGCGATGACAACTATTCCCTGCTTGCAAAGGGGCTCGTAGAGCGTATCGGCGAAAAGATGGGCGCCCTGACCCATCGCGTTCCGGATCACGACAAATACACGGTAGAGATGCCGATTCCCGACCATACGGTGGGTATCAAGGCAGTGCTCGACCTGCTCGTTTCCAAAGAGCACGGAGTCCTCAAATCCCTCGATGAAATCCAGGCTGTCGGTCACCGCGTGGCACACGGCGGCGAATACTTCAAGGGCAGTTCGCTGATTACTCCCCAATCGCAGGAAGAAATTGAAAAACTCTGCGTGCTCGCTCCGCTCCACAACCCCGCAAACCTTCTGGGTATCAAGGCTATCAAAGAGCTGATGCCGCAGGTTCCGCAGGTGGCCACCTTCGACACCGCCTTCCACCAGACGATGCCGGATTACGCTTACACCTATGCAATTCCCTACGAATACTATGAGAAATACGCGGTACGTCGCTACGGCTTCCACGGCACGAGCCACAAGTTCGTAGCCGCCGCTGCCGCTGCGTTTGCCGGTATCGACCTGAACAACTCCCGCATCATCACCTGCCACCTGGGCAACGGTAGCTCCATTACCGCAGTCAAGGACGGCAAGTGCATCGATACCTCCATGGGTTTCACGCCGCAGGAAGGCGTGCCGATGGGCACCCGCAGCGGTACCGTCGACCCCACCATCATGTCGTATGTGGCTGAGAAGGAAAACCTCACTCACAAAGATGTGGAGAAGATTCTCAACAAGAAGAGCGGTCTGCTCGGCATCTCCGGCGTCTCCTCAGACTGCCGTGATATCGAAGAGGCTGCCAAGGCCGGCAACGTGCGCGCTTCCCTCGCACAGGATGTGCTCTGCTATGCCATCAAGAAGATTATCGGTGCCTACACGGCTGCCCTCGGCGGCGTAGACCTGATAGCCTTCACCGGCGGTATCGGCGAAAACTCCGCGCCCACCCGTTTCGCTGCCATCCAGGGTCTGGAATACCTCGGCATCGAATTCGACGAAGCCGTCAACAAGACCATCCACGGCACCGAGGCGATGATCTCCAAGCCCACCTCCAAGGTGAAGGTCTGCGTGATGCCGACCAACGAAGAGCTGGTGATCGCCCGCGATACGATGAACATTGTCAAATCACTCAAATAAATAAAACCACCATGATCAAAAATTTTGACGAACTTTTCGAAGTGCTCCGTTCCAAGAGCAAAAAGCGCCTTGTTGCCGCATGGGCAGTTGATGACCACACTGTAACCGCTGCCGGCAAGGCTGTCCAGCTGGGTATCGTAGAGGCTACGCTCGTCGGTGACGCCGACAAGATCGCAGCTGTCTGCAAAGCAGAAAACATCGACCCGGCGCTCTTTACCATCATCGACAACAAGGACGAACTGAAGTCCATCGCACAGGCTGTCTCGATGGTCCGTAACGGCGAAGGCGACATCCTGATGAAGGGTCTCTGCAGCACGGACAAATATATGCGCGGCATTCTCAACAAGGAGAACGGTCTGCTTCCTCCGAAGGCTGTCCTGAGCCACGTTTCCGTTGTCCAGAATCCGAACTATCCCAAGTTCATCATCGTCAGCGATATGGCTGTGATTCCGGCACCGGACTTCAAGCAGAAACAGGCTGAGATCAAGTATCTGGTGAACACGGCAAAGGCGCTCGGTATCGAGAAACCGAAGGTTGCTGCCGTTGCTGCCACCGAGCAGATGCTCGACGGTATGCCCGCTTGCGTTGAGGCTGCCCTCCTCGCTAAGATGGCTGACCGCGGCCAGATCGGCGGTTGCTACCTCGACGGCCCGCTCGCCCTTGACGTAGCGCTCTCCAAAGAGGCTGTCGCTATCAAGAAGCTCAAGAGCGAAGTAGCCGGCGATGCTGACTGCCTCCTCTTCCCGAACATCGAATCTGCCAACGTCTTCTACAAGGTCAATACCCAGCTTTGCCCCGGTGTCCGCACCGCTGCTATCGTAGCCGGTGCTGCTGCTCCGTGCGTGCTCTCCAGCCGTGCCGACAGCATCGACACCAAACTCAACTCCATCGCGCTGGCTGCAATGACCGCCAAATAGCCTGTGGCTGAGAAGATTCCTTTGGAGCTTGGGACCGAACCGGTCGGCAAGCTGCTCAAAAAATACGCGTTGCCCGCCATCATTGCGATGGCGGCTTCGTCCATTTATAATATGGTGGACAGTATTTTTATCGGGCAGGGTTGCGGACCGATGGCCATCTCCGGCCTGGCGCTCACCTTCCCGCTGATGAACCTTTCGGCGGCGTTCGGTACGCTGGTCGGTGTGGGCGCGGCCACCCTTACCTCCGTGCTGCTGGGACAGAAGAACTACGATACGGCCAAGCGGGTGCTGAGCAATGTCTTTATCCTGAACGTGCTCATCGGCCTGATTTTTACGGCCATATCGGTTGGTTTCCTGAATCCCATCCTGCGCTTCTTCGGGGCCAGCGACCAAACGCTTCCCTATGCGCGCAGCTATATGATTCCCATCTTGTTGGGCAATATCATCACGCACCTCTACTTTGGACTGAACTCCATTGTCCGCGTGTCGGGCCACCCGCAGAAGGCGATGGCCGCCACGCTGCTGACCGTGGGCATCAATACGCTGCTGGACCCGCTCTTCATCTTCGTTTTCAAGATGGGCATCCAGGGTGCCGCCATCGCCACCATCCTCTCGCAGAGTATCGCGCTGGTCTGGATCCTGCGCATTCTCAGCGACAAGCGTGAACTGCTGCACTTCTCCCGCGATACCTTCTCGGTGGACTGGGGAATCGCCCGGCGCTCCATGTCGATTGGCCTGGCGCCCTTCCTGATGAATGTGGCCTCCTGCTTTGTGGTCATCTTCATCAACAACCAGTTCAAGCATTATGGAGGGGACCTGGCCATCGGTGCCTATGGTATCGTCAACCGGCTGGTCTTCATCTTCCTGATGGTGGTGATGGGATTTACGCAGGGCATGCAGCCCATCGCGGGCTACAACTACGGTGCGAAGCAGTATGACCGCGTGATGCGGGTTTTCCACCTGACGGTCCTCTGTTCGTGCGTGGTCACCTCCGTGTGCTTTATCGTAGGCGTCTTCTTCCCGCGGACGGCCGCCTCGCTCTTCACGCAGGATGAACAGTTGATCTCGATGGCGGCCCACGGTTTCACAATCGATGTGCTGCTCTTCCTGATCATCGGCCGTCAGATTGTGATTTCCAACTTCTTCCAGAGTCTGGGACTTGCCCGCAAGGCCATCTTCCTTTCTCTTACACGGCAGCTGTTGTTCCTGCTGCCATTCCTGGCGCTGCTGCCCCGCTGGTTCGGGACCGACGGCGTCTGGTACAGTATGCCGGCCTCCGACCTGGCGGCGCTCATCGTTTCTGAAGCGATGCTGCTTCGCCTCAAGCGACAGTTCCGAAAGGAGGCTGAGACAGACGTTCAACCCAAGTAAACCGCAGCTATGCAAAGATCAACGTTTATCCTCACGATTGGCCGGCAGATTGGTGCCGGCGGGCTCAGGGTAGCCAACCTTCTCTCAGAGCGTCTGGATATCCCGATGTACGACAAAAACCTGCTTGCCGAGATGGCCAAGGCCAGCGGCTTCTCCACGGAAATCTTTCTCTCTTCCGACGAGCGGCCCCGCAAGCGCGGCCTTTCGGCGCTTTTTTCCGGCAGTCGGGCCATGAGTCCCCTCAACGAATCGCTTTCGCAGCGTGCCGTGCTTGGTGACGACAACCTCTTCTCGCTCCAGAGTGAGGTGATGCACTCCCTGGCTGCCAAGGGTTCCTGCATTTTTGTGGGACGTTGTGCGGACTATATCCTGCGTGACTGCCCTAACCTGCTGAGTGTCTTCATCACGGCTCCGCTCGATGAACGGGCTGCACGTGTAGGTGCTGACCACGGCTTCAGCCTTCCCGTTGCACGCCGTTTTGTCTCCGTGGAGGAAAAACGCCGTGCCGACTACTATAACTACTTCACTTTCAAAAAGTGGGGTGATTCCTCCAGCTACGACCTCTGTATCTCGGCCGCCGGTGAGGATGGCCGTGATCGGGCGGTTGAACTGATTCTCTTTGCCCTCCGTCAACGAGGCTTCATCAAATAAACCATGCTGCCATGGCTGACGAAAAGATTATCTTCTCGATGAACGGTGTGAGCAAGATCCTGCCGCACAACAACAAGGTCATCCTCAAGGACATTTACCTCTCCTTCTTCTACGGTGCCAAGATCGGCATCATCGGTCTGAACGGTGCCGGTAAATCAACGGTGATGAAGATCATCGCCGGCATTGAGACTCCTACACGGGGCGAAGTGGTCTTCGCGCCCGGTTATTCCGTGGGATATCTGGAGCAGGAACCGAAGCTCGATCCCTCCAAAACTGTAATCGAGGTGGTTCGCGAAGGGGTGCAGGAGGTGATGGACCTGCTGAACGAATACAACGAGATCGGCCTGAAGTTCTGCGAACCGATGTCGGACGACGAAATGAACCGCCTGATCGAGCGCCAGGGCGAACTGACCGACGCCATCGAGCATGTCGGCGGCTGGGACATCGATTCCAAGCTGGAGCGGGCGATGGATGCCCTCCAGTGCCCCGATCCGGATGCCTCCGTGGCTACCTTGAGCGGAGGTGAACGCCGCCGCGTGGCCCTCTGCCGCCTGCTGCTGCGCGAACCGGACGTCCTGCTGCTCGATGAGCCCACCAACCACCTCGACACCGAGAGTATCCAGTGGCTGGAGGCGCACCTGCAGCAGTACAAGGGCACCGTCATCGCCGTCACGCACGACCGTTACTTCCTGGACAACGTGGCTGGCTGGATCCTGGAGCTCGACCGCGGGGAGGGGATTCCCTGGAAGGGCAACTATTCCTCCTGGCTGGAGCAGAAGAGCGCCC
>JAEEGL012340983.1_pt1 | contig 15309 bp, 13 predicted proteins | sample 9134231 | NCBI WGS metagenome assembly JAEEGL01 (sample SAMN16246548, study PRJNA631951) | gut metagenome | biome: gut microbiome; feature: rumen; material: fiber-attached | host: Bos | place: Iran: Karaj | collected 2018-10 | reverse complement strand
GTTAAGTTTAACGGCAATAGGTATTTTTTCTGGTGCAAAGGTACAGCATATTTTTTATATGTGCAATAGTTGGAAACAATAATTGACGCAGAGTATAGAGAAAATGCACATTATTTACGCAAAGTTGATTTTTTGACGCTCAATATTTGCGTATTCGAAAAAATAGTAGTACTTTTGCAGCCGCAAAGGAATACCTTTTCCCTGTAGCGGTTTTCCCGCTTAACGGGAACACCTAGTGTAGTAATTTTGCGCCGAATTTCAATGATGAGACAAAAGTGGGTACATAGTCTGTTTGCCGTGGCGATGCTAATCGCTTTCGGTAGCATGATGGTGATCAAAGATCATCACCACCATGACCATCATTGTGCTGCATGTCTGCCTATCGCCGATGTGACGGTGGCAGAAGCCGATGATTGTCCCATTTGTCAATTCTCTATAGCTCCGCAGTTGGCGCAAACGGCCGTTGTGGCTGTTGAGGCTCCGATGAGTTTTGTCCTTCTGCGCAGTTTCTTTCTTTTTTCTTACACCGCCGTTTCGACGGATGTTGTTTCTCTGCGTGGTCCTCCCGCGTGCTGAATACTTATGCCCGAGGCTTAAGACCTTGGGCTCGATAAAACAAGTATTCATCATACAAACGGCACAAAATGTTACATTCCATTTTAGGCGCCGTATTGTTGTCCGTAGGCATGGTGGCACCGCTCGATACGAGCGATTTCCACTTGAGCGAAGTGACGGTTACCGCCACGCATAGGCATGTTAATCCTATTAGTTCGCAGACCAGCATAACTGTGGAATCCGACCGACTGAACCAACAAGTACCGACTTCGTTGGCAAAAGGTCTGGATGCCATCGCCGGTGTGCAGGCTTCGTCCATCGGATCCGGTCAATCGAGACCGGCCGTTCGTGGTATGGGATTCAACCGCCTGGCTATCATGCATGACGGTATTCGCCACGAAGGGCAACAATGGGGCGATGACCACGGACTGGAGATAGATCGGTTCGCGGTGGATCATATAGAGATTGTCAAAGGCGCGTCTGCGCTGTTGTACGGCTCCGATGCTATTGGAGGCGTGTTGCTGCTATCGTCGGGAGCGAAGCCTCAAAACGCTTTTAGCGGTAAGGCTTGTGTCTTTGCACGTAGCAACAATATGCTTTTCGGCGCATCGGCATTGCTGAACGGCAAGAAAGAAATGCCGGCAGGCGGTACGTTCTATTGGCGGGCCAATGCTACGTATCAGGACTATGCAGACTACAGCGTTCCGGCAGACAGTTTCGAGTATTATTCATATCGTATTCCTTTATATAAACGCACGCTGCGCAATACTGCCGGTCGCGAAGCGGACGCTTCGCTTGTGCTTGGATACACCACGTATCACTGGCATAGTTGTATTCGTATCTACGAGACCTGGGCGCAAAGCGGATTCTTTGCTAACGCGCACGGGTTGGAAGTGCGTTTGTCGGATATAGACTACGACCGCAGTCGGCGTGATATAGATTTGCCGTGTCAGGAAGTGAACCATCTGAAGGTTCTCTGGCACTCGGCTTTCAGTCACGACAACTGGGGTATCGAAGTCAACGCGGCATGGCAGCACAACTTGCGTCGCGAGGAATCCGAACCGGTGTCACACGGCTATATGCCAACGCCGCCGGACGCACTCGAACGACAGTTCAGCAAGCATACAGCCAGTTTGCAGACTGCGGCCAAATGGAATGTGGCAACTCATCACACATTGCGTCTCGGCTTGCAGAGCGAGTTGCAACATAATAGAAGGAGCGGGTGGGGATTTATCATCCCGGATTTCGAGCAGTACAGCCTCGGCTTGTATGCCGGCGAAGAGTGGCGCGTCAATAACCGATGGACACTCGACGCGGGCGTGCGCTACGACTATGCGCACATGCACATCCGTTCTTATCAGGACTGGTACGTAACGCCTGTAGGCGATACGACGGTCTATAAGACTCGTTCTGCAGAGACGATGCGCGATTTTCACAGTTTTACATGGTCGCTCGGAATGCGTTACCAAGCTGACGGTTGGCTCGTCAGAGCGAACATAGGCAAGGCTTTTCGTACGCCGATAGCCAAAGAACTGGGAGCGGACGGCATCAACTACCATATCTTCCGTTATGAAGCGGGAAACAGCGCATTGCAACCGGAAGAGAGTTATCAGGCGGATGTGTCAGTTGCGTGGGAGAATCGTTTTGTGCATGTGCAGGTTGATCCGTTTGTGGGTTATTTCCCTAACTATATCTATCTGAATCCGACGGCCGAGTATCGCGAAGGGTTGCAACTGTATCAGTACAATCAGTCGCGGGTTATCCGTGCGGGCGGCGAAGTGATGTTGACTGTTCGACCCTGGACTCATCTGGATATCAATCTGCAGGGAGAATACTTGTTCGCGCGGCAGTTAAGCGGTGACAAAGCCGGCTACGGACTGCCGTTCTCGCCGCCATGGCGACTGATGCCCGAGCTGAAGTTCCATTGGGATCCAATCGTAAATCGTCAATCGTCAAATCGTAAATGGAACGGCTATGCTGCTGTGAATGTGCGTATCTGCGGAGCACAATATGATATTGTGCCTCCGGAGAAACCGACGGACGGATGGTGGACGTTCAATCTCAGTGTGGGACAGCGTTTCGAACTGACCAAATGCGCAATGAACATCAGTTTGCAGGCGGACAATATACTGAATACCAAATATTATGACCACACCAGTTATTACCGGCTGATAGATATTCCCGAAGCGGGATGGAATCTGTCGGCCATGTTGAGTGTGGAGTTTTAGCAACCCTATTAAAAAACAATTACAACAATGAAAAAGTCAATTTTTAGTCTTACAATGGTTCTTGTACTCAGTCTCGTTTCATGCAATGACATTAAGAACAAACCGGCAGTAAATATCAACGAAGCAAACATCGAAGGAACCTATATCTGCGTTGAGGCAGACATCGATTGTCCGAACAAAACACAGTCTATCCGCATTGAGATATGCGATGCAGAGAACGGTCAAATCAAGTTGGCAAAGGACTTTACGGATAGCAAGTATGTCGGCAAACTGAATATTCCTGAGTTTCACGAGCACATCGACATCAACGACAGCAAGGTACAGGAGAACGATCTGTTGCGAATGATAGTAACCGACCAAGAGAAATTGCAGACCGTAGCAACCAAAGCGCTAACTGCAGAAGAAGAGGACGAAGATTAATTCTTACAAATGAAAAGGACACTGATAATAGCATTGCTGCTCTGTCTTGTACCTTGCTGCGCCATGGCGTTCGACTTTGAGGTGGACGGAGTGTATTACAACATCACCGATCGTGCCAAGCGAACGGTGGAAGTGACGCACTGGGAAGAAAAGACCGGCGAAAGAGGCAAACCGATGCGCGTGCAACATCATCACTGTTGCGGACACGATCATGCCAACGAGCAACTTACGCCCGAACACCTCAAACTGATCAAGTTGGACGAAGAGGCTGTGCAACGTGAGCGTACGGCGTATATAGGCAAAGTGAATGTGCCTGCCGTCGTTCGTTACAAAGGCGTTAAGTACAAGGTAGTAGGTGTCGGAGACGGCAGTTTCTACAGCCGTGAGCGATTGACGGAGATAACTCTGCCGTCCACTATCACCTATATAGGCGAAGGTGCTTTCGAGAACTGCTCGGCGCTCAAAGAAGTGCAGATACCTGCGGCAGTTACGCGTATTGGCTTTGCTGCTTTTCGTCGCTGCTTGGCGCTTACGACGCTGACGTTGCCGAGCGACCTTCGCACGCTGGATATTTACGCTTTTGCCTTCTGCACAGGTATCACACAGGTGCAAATGCCTGCTACACTCGACCGTTTTCCGGGCAATGCCTTTTTTCATTGTGTCCGCTTGAAATCTATCTTCATGCCGCACGCTGTACCTCCGATAGTCGGGAATGACTACGGACTGAAGATGGATTTTAAGAATATGGTTTTTTATGTGCCGGAAAAAGTATTGCCTTTGTATCAGAAGGACGAATACTGGTGCAAACAAAACGTACAACCGATTAACAACAGAAAGAAATGAAGAAGTATCTGTTTATGAGTCTTTTCGTGGTATCTGCAACTGCGATGACTGTAGCGCTCCATTCGTGCAACGAGCAGAAAGACCTGACTCCGCCAACCATCAGCGAGGCGGATTTTCTGCCGGCAGATTGTGATATCTATTATCTCGAAGATACCATCTATGTGCATTTTGTGTGCGAAGATGACGCAGAGTTGGGCAATTACAATATCGAGATTCACAATAATTTCGACCATCACACGCACGGTACATCGAGTGTCGACTGCGACGAAGAGCAGCACGAGCATGGCAATGTGGAAAAAGCATGGGTGTATAACCAGGACTTTGTCATTGCGCGCGGACTGAAGTGCGACACGGTGATTCAGAAGATACCCGTGCCGGCAGATGCGGCAGAAGGCGACTACCATTTCATGCTTCGTCTGACCGATAGAGCAGGGTGGCAAACGCTGAAAGCAGTAGCGATACACTTACACAAACCATAGAATTGTCTTGAAAAAGTCGGCATACATTTGTGTATGTCGATTTTTATTTGTATTTTTGCAGCGGAAAACAACAAACCAATTTATACCGATATGAGAAGAATACTGTTTTTTGTATGTGCGGCGTTGGCACTCAACATGTGCGACAACACGCAGGAGCAGCTCAAACAAAGAGCTGCAGAGTTGTGTCAGTATATACCTGACCATGAGTTGAAAAAATGTTCGCGGTACTACATGACCGAAGATTTCTATAACGTGCTCGACACGATGTTCAATCTGCCTGCGCACGAAGCTATGGACCATGAGTGGCTCTACTATTTTGTGACCGGCAACGGTGGTACGGTGCCTGAGTATGAGGTGATTGGCGTTGAACTGACCGACGAGAATCATGCGGTAGCCACAATCCGTGTGCGCCAGACATGGGAGGACGGATATCAGTCGGAAGACAATGGAGAAGACAGATACGAAGAACATAGTCTCTACATGGAGCGTGTCAACGAAGAATGGTTGATATCGGACTTCGACGGGCACAAGGCGGATTGTATCAATTATATTGCCAATAACAAGAAGGAGCAGGCTGTGCGTGCGGCTATCTTTGATTATCTGGTGAGCGAGATAGGACCGAAGTACGAGCAGGGCGATTTGTGCTTCCCGACATTGATGATAGTGGCAGAGGAAGAGGTGGACTCGATACAAACGATGACTGTTTGGGGCGATTTCTGGGTAGAATGGTATAACCGCGGAGAAGAAGAGTCATTGCAGTTTGTCTCCGGAGGCAACCATGCCGGACGCCTGACTTTGATTAAAGATGGCAATCAGTACGCAGTCAAATCGTTTGAACAGACTGTGGACGGTGCTAAGAATGAGGCAAGCGCAAAACGTATCTTCGGTAAGCACTACGAAGTATATCAAGGCATGCACTCTAATCAGGACGTGCGTGACGCTGTTCGTCAGGAACAGATGGACGAGTATTTCTCCAAGTGATGAAGACGATAGAAGTAGTAGCGGCGGTGATACTTGACGACGAAGGGCGAGTGTTCTCTACGCAGCGCGGATACGGCGATTGGAAGGACTGGTGGGAGTTTCCCGGCGGAAAGATAGAAGTCGGCGAAACACCGCAACAGGCGCTGAAACGCGAGATACGCGAGGAACTGGATGCGGAGATAGAGGTGGGCGAACTGATTCGTACCGTCGATTACGATTATCCGCAGTTCCACCTAACCATGCATTGCTTTCAATGCAGACTGAACGGTTCGGTCACACTCAAAGAGCACGAGGCGGCTAAATGGTTGTATAGAGATGATTTGTCGTCTGTGCGTTGGTTGCCGGCCGATGAAGCAATAATTGCTGATATCCGAAAGTGCCCTGATTTGGATACAAATATGCAATAATTAGATAACAAAATCACGAAATTTGGCATACACTCTTGTGTATGTCATTTTTTTTTGCTACCTTTGTCGCGTTTTTTTGAAAAAACTATCATTTAACATTTAATATTACACGAGATACTCTATGAAACACACTATTCTTTGGGTGGCAGCAATGCTACTGGCAATGAGCGGTACGCTGAATGCCGCCGACAAGAAAAAGCCGGTGGAGAATTCGGGACAGGGACAGTACGTGCGATGTATTGCGTTCTATAACTTAGAGAACCTGTTCGATACGATTCACGACGAAGGAAAGAATGACTACGAGTACCTGCCGGATGGCGGTATGAAGTGGACAAGCTACAAGTACGAGAACAAGATTAAGAAAATGGGCGAGGCAGTAGCAGCCCTGGGAACCGATTATGATCCGCGCGGTGCCGCATGTGTCGGTGTAGCTGAGGTGGAGAATATAGGATGTCTGTATGACTTGTGTGCAGAGACCAACAATACTTACGGTCGCCGCTATAAACCTATTTTGCAAGAGGGTCCGGACCGCCGTGGTGTGGATGTGGGTTTTCTGTATGACACGGTGCTTTTCAAACCGACAAAAGTGAATGGGTTTGAGTTGAAAGCGCACTATGCCGACGGCGGCGAGATCAAGACGCGTCTGCAATTGTGCGTCTCAGGTTATCTGTTGGGCGACGGCAAACCGGAGAAGATACATATCATCGTCAATCACTGGCCGAGCCGCTACGGCGGAGAATTGTCCAGCCGTCCGGGGCGCGATACGGCCGCTATGCTTTGTCTGAAGATATGCGACTCGATTTATGCCAAGGAACCGCAAGCGAAGATAATCATCATGGGTGACTTGAACGACGATCCGTATAATCATAGTTGCAAGGATGTGCTCAAAGCACGCAAACATCGTGACGAGGTTGAACCGAAAGGATTCTTCAATACCATGTGGCAGATTCTGGATAACGGAACGGGTTCGCTGGCGTACAACGGCGGATGGAACTTGTTCGACCAGATTATCATCAACGAGCCGTTGATGAACACCAAGTTGGAATCGGGCAGTTGGACCTACTGGAAACCGCAGATCTTCAACAAACCGTTCTTGACCGTACAGGAAGGTAAGGACAAGGGCACGCCGCTACGTACAACCAAAGGCGGAGTATGGCAGAACGGCTACGGCGACCATTTCCCGACGATGATTTATTTGATACGTAAGAAATAAGACCGCTCTATTAAAAACAAAAAAAGCTATGACACAACATCTAAATAGAAACGCTACACCGATTAAGATGCGCAATTACGGCCGTATCGTGCAAGATATGATTCAATACGCTGCAACGTTGGAGAACCCGCAGGAGCGCAACTCGCTGGAGGTGTACATCGCGCAATGTATGCGTCAACGTAACTTGGTGTGGAATCGTGACCAAGAGTCCGGTATTAATCGTGTGCGAGAGGATATCATCCACCTCTCGAATGGTCAATTGAGCTGTGATTCGCCCGCTTTCGAGCGCTTGATGGCTCAGCCTAATCAGCCTATGGGAAACCAGAAAAAGAAGAAGAAACAAAATTAATTAATATTTTAATTAATCAGTCAATTTAATCAAACAACAATTAATCAAAGAAGTAAGCTAACAGCTGAAAGCTAATAGCCGATGTCTATGGAAACAAATGAATTTAAAGTCTTTGCCGGTTCACAAGGCGAAGCATTGGCGCAGCGCATCTGCGACGAATTAGGCTGCCAATTGGGCAAGTTGCACATTGACCGTTTTTCTGACGGCGAGTTCTGTACCTATTTTGAGGAGTCTGTCCGCGGTCAGTCGGTCTATCTGGTTCAATCGACCTGTCCGTCGAGCGACAATCTAATGGAATTGCTCCTGATGATTGACGCTGCAAAGCGTGCAAGTGCCTACAAAGTAATTGCCGTAATACCGTATTTCGGATGGGCACGTCAAGACCGCAAGGACAAACCGCGTGTGTCAATCGGAGCAAAACTGGTAGCGAACATGTTGCAGGTAGCCGGTGCAGACCGTGTGATTACAGTGGACCTGCATGCCGATCAGATCCAGGGATTCTTTGATATCCCGGTAGATCACGTTTACGGTTCGAACGTATTGGCTCCTTATGTGGCAGCGCTCAATCTGAAGAAACTGATTGTCGCATCGCCGGATATCGGTGGTTCGAAACGTGCGTCTAATTTCGCGAAGAAGTTGCACGTGCTGACCAACCGCGAGGTGCCTATGGTGATTTGCTACAAGAATCGTCCGGACTTCAACAAGGTGTCAGAGATTCGTGTGCTGGGTGATGTTTATGGCAAGGATGTTGTCATCGTGGATGATATCGCCGATACTGCAGGTACATTGTGCAAGGCTGCAGAGGTGATGATGGCAGGCGGAGCCAAGAGCGTGCGTGCAGTTGTAACTCACGGTGTGCTCAGCGGTCACGCAGTAGAGAATATCAACAACAGCACTCTGGAGGAACTGGTTTGCACCGATTCTATTCCAAAGGATATCGATTGCCCGAAACTGCATATCGCCAGCCTGGCAGTGCCTATTGCACAGACCATTCGTGCTATCCAGAATCACACCAGCGTTAGCGAAATGAATGTGAAGTAAGGCGAGAGTTTTTTAATAAGACAAGAGTGAAAGATTTAAATAAATATTGTATTTACTTGGTGGCAGGCATTGTCTGCCTCCTAGCGTCATGTGCAAAAAAGCCGGTCAAGGAAACTCGGCCGGCTTTTTGCGCTGACTCAGCATATAGTTATATCGAGAAACAGATGGCGTTCGGTCCTCGTGTGCCGAATAGTGCAGCGCATATGCAGTGCGCAGTATGGCTGATCGAACAGTTGCGTGCGTGCGGTGCAACGGTGGAATTGCAGAAAGGTCAGTTGCCCGACTATCGTAACAATCCGCAGCAGATATTCAATATCATCGGTCATTTCTCCACGCCGGAGACTGCCGGCCGTCCGCGTATTCTGCTGACTGCGCACTACGACACACGTCCTTGGTGCGATGAAGAAGAGCAATACGAAGACCGCCAGTACAATGTGCCCGGAGCCAACGATGGCGCCAGCGGAGTGGGTGTGTTGCTTGAGGTTGCCCGTCAGTTGGGAAACAAGATCGCAGACTCAACCTTCAAGACACCTGTGGATATTGTCTTCTTTGATTGCGAAGATATGGGTACGCCGCAGTTCTATACCGGCCAGGAGCGTGAGAATACATGGTGTCTCGGTTCGCAACTGTGGGCTGCTAACTATGCCAATATACAATCGGCAGGTGGCAATCTGGCTCAGCAGTACCAATACGGTATTCTGCTCGACATGGTAGGCGCGCCGGACGCATTCTTCCCGAAGGAGATGTACTCGACCCAATATGCTTCTAATTACCAACAACAGATATGGCGTGCGGCTGAGCAACTGGGCTACGGAGCTATGTTCAGCAACCAGCAGTGCTATCCTATTACAGACGATCACTACTACGTGAACGCCGTAGCCGGTATCCCTTGCGTGGATATCATCCACTACGATGTGCGCAATGCTACAGGTTTCCCGTCCTGGTGGCACACACGTCAAGATGATATGGAAAACATCTGCCCTACGACGCTACAAGCGGTTGGTGAGGTGGTGATGAGCCAACTATAAGCCATTAAGGCAACTTAACCATATTCCCCGATGAAGCGTACACTGCACATAGTAGGTGTGTCGCTCGCCAGCCTTCTGCTGGTGGGCGTCATTTTCGTTGCAGTGTTGCTGAATAACAAGGTAGAGACAGCGCTGACCCGACTGATAACGAGCGAGTTCGCTCGTTCGTTGGGTTCCAGCGCACATGTCGGAGGAGTGGAGTATCATTTTCCTGTACGCGTGCGCATAACGGATGTGTACGTGGAAGACCAGCAACGCGACACATTGGCATACATAGGCGAAGTGTACGCACACTTCCGCCCGCTGGCGTTGTTGCGCGAAGATGCAGTTCGTTTCTCGCAAGTGCGTGTCAACGATGCCGTGCTTAATGCCTATATGCTACCTGACAGCGTGTGGAATTATCAGTTCCTTGCCGATGTGTTCAAGAACGACAATCCGTTGCACTTGTCCGTCAAGGATATTCGCGTAGACAATCTGCGCGCGAGAGTGCAAGACTGGAACGGCCACATTGAGACCGCTCGAATGGACCTGAACGAACTGACCGAGGAGGTGTTGGATGCCGAGGTCCGCGAACTGAGAGGACGCTTGCGTCGGAAGAACAACGACAAGACTTTCACTGTCGAAGGTATGCAGGCGCATGTCATCTTCAACGATACCATGCTGGCTACGCCCAAACTGTCGGTCAAACTGCCGCGTTCATATTGTAATCTCAGCGGTATCGAGGTGCACTATCCTGCCGGTGATACACTTTATTTGACCCAATCGGCACACGATATTGATTTCAAGGTGCAACTGCACGGGGCTTGTCTGGTTCCTGCTGATCTGGCACTGTTGGTTCCCCAGTTGGCCGGTCTGCAGCGCAGAATATGTATGCAGGGCGAACTGAGCGGCCGTCTCGATTCCCTTTGTGCCAACGGACTGACCGTGCAGTATGACAATCAGGAAGTTTTTTCCGGCGATCTGTATGTTAAGGGTCTGCCCGATATCAACAATCTGTATCTGCGTGCCAATTTCCAGGATATATACACGACTGCTCCTATACTGCAGGATTTTCTCTCTCAACTGACTCGCAAATCGATCACTCTGCCTGCCCAGTTGCACAATCTGGGCGGTATCCATTATCGTGGTCTGGCTGTGGGCTATCTGCATGATATACACCTGCAGGGTGCTTTCCGTACCGCCTTGGGAACGATCACCACGGACGGTACTTTCCGTAGCGATTCCACCTTCAGCAATGTTGATTACGATGCTGCGGTCGAGACGCGCAATTACCAATTCGGCACGTTGCTGGGTGTGCCCGGGCTGGAGTCGGCTACCATCGATGTGCGCAGCAAAGGCCGTCTTGCGGACGGACAGATGAGAGGCAATATCAAGGGCAAAGTGAGCGACCTCATCTATCGCGGATATGTCTACGACGAGTTGACCATCGACGGCCGCTACGCGCCGACGCGCTACGAGGGTCGTTTCGGTATAGATGACAAGCATCTCAAGTTGACCTTCAACGGTTTGGTCAATATCAAGGAGAAATGTCCGGAGGTCAATTTCGATATCAACTGCCGTCATTTCGATTCGGCGCCGCTTGGTATAGCCTCGCTGGGTTCCGATCTGCGCACCCACTTCAAGTTGTCGATGAACATGAGCGGCGGCAACCTCGATCGCATGAGCGGTCATGTTGTGCTCGATTCGCTCTTCCTGGCAACAGCCAAAGACTCTATCCAGATGCAGAAGATGACTTTGCTTGTCTCCGCTTCGGCTGACAACAGCAAGGCTATGACGCTCAAGAGCGACTATCTGACGGCACAGGTGGACGGCATATTCCGCTACGTCGATATAGCACCGGCTATGCAATCGCTGATACACCATTATTTGCCATCCGCAGTACAGGCTCCGGCCAAACAGCCTCAGGATGTGCATATTAATTTGTTGGCCAACGGCCATCGTCTGCGCGATCTGCAACGACTGTTCACTGCGCCGTTGGTGCTGAGCGACCATCCTACGCTGGATGCGTCGGTGGATATACCTCAAGAGGGCGAACCGCATGTGGAGATGATCTTTCATGCCCCCGGCGTGCGTGCGATGAACACACCGCTGCACGACCTGACTATTATTGCCGGAACGGTTGAGTCGCTGATCCATAACAGAAATATGTCCGGCTCGGGCCAGTCACTGAGTGTGGCGGCTGAGGCTCATCAGATGCAAACAGCCTTCTCCTGTCTCGCATTCCGTGATACGATATTGTCGCACGTCACCTTGCGTCAGCAGGCTGAGTTGGACGCGCAGTTGCCCGAGGGATGGCGCAATCTGACGCCGCGTCAACTGCAGCGCGCGTTGAGCAAACTCGATTGGCGTGACCAACAACGTGCCTTACTGAATGCACAGCGTGCAGGAGCCTATGGAGGCGATCTGCACATGATTACGCATTTCACTACGTATAACAAGAAACCCTTGATTGATATGCATATCCGACCGAGTACGCTCATGTTGCGTGACTCGCTCTATAGGGTAGGTGACAGCCATATTTCCTATTGCGTAGCGGATACTTCGCTGCAGGTGGAGCATTTCGCTTTTGAGGGTAGCGGCCAGCATCTGTTTGCCCACGGAACGGGTTCTCCGCGTGCGTCGGACGTTCTGTCAGTGGATCTGAAGGGTATCGATGCCGCGTACGTTGTTCCCTTTGTTCTACCGGTTCAGACCATCATGTTCAACGGCTTGCTGACGGGCACTGCGGATGTGACTTCCGTTTTCCGCAAGCCGAGTATGGATGCTAAGATCCACGTGGATTCGATGGGCCTGAATAACTGCTATTTCGGCAACGCGGATGTCGATCTGCATCTGCGCGACCAACTGCGATTCCACGCAGATGTATTTCGCGGCAAACGTAAGATGGTGGATCTGAACGGAGAGGCTTCTCTCTTTGATCGTTCAGGTCGATGGAAACTGGATATGCAGGCCGACTCGGTACCTCTGGCTTTTGTCAACCACTGGACATCCACTGTCATTGACAACCTACAGGGACATGCCAGCGGACATGTGTGTGTAGGCGGTAAGAAAGAGAGTGTCTACGTACTCGTCCGTGCGGCTGCACAAGAGGCGTCGGTGACATTACCTTGGACGGGTTGCCGTTATACGATTCACCGCGATAGTATCATCATGGACACAACGGCTATACGTTTCCCGAATGTGCACCTGACTGATGCAGAGGGTCACCCGGCTGTGATCAACGGAGGTATTTATCACGAACAGTTCCATGATTTCAAACTGGACTTGCATGTGGATGCACGCGAAGCATTGGTGTTCAACCTACCGGACAAGGAAGGAGAAATGCTTCAGGGACGCGTTTATGGTACCGGACATGCCGATATAACGGGCGATGAAGCGAATATATATGTCAATGCCGATGCTGTGACTGCGGGTAAGTCGCGATTCCGTCTCAGTCTCGATAATACTTCCAATGCGTACGAGTCCAACTTCATCCATTTCATTACGCGTGCCGATAGTGCGACGCTGCAGCAAGAGGAAGAAGAGGCAGAGCCTGTTGAGACTGACCTGGACAATATTGATATCGTTATAAAGAAGAAAAAGAAAGAGGACGACTCTGAGTGGAAACGTGCGGCTCGCTGTTTGCTCACATTGAATATAGAGGTCAACCCTAAACTGCTTTGCCAGTTAGTGCTCGGCGAACGTACGGGTGATATGATTCAGGGACGTTGTAACGGAGCTCTGCGAATGACATACGACACCGAGACCAGCGATGTGCGCTTGCTTGGAACACTTGATATAGAGCAAGGTACGCTCAGTTATACGGTTGCTAATGTTATCCGCCGCGAGTTTAATGTGGCAGATGGTTCCACTATTGTCTTTTCCGGTGATGCAACTAATCCGCAACTGGATGTGACGGCCCAGTACAAGGTGACGGCGAACCTCAAGGACCTCTTTGGTGATGAGATCGAACAAGTGGGAACGACACGTAGTAACATACCTGTGCTCACATGCCTGCACATGACGGGTATGCTCAGCAATCCTGTGCTCAGTTTCTCGCTCGATCTGCCGTTGAGCGACCATACTATCCAGCAGCAAGTGCGCCAGGTAATCAATACCGACGAGATGCTGATGCGTCAGGTTATTTACTTGCTTGTCTTCGGTCGTTTCTTCACACCCGATTATATGAGCCAGGCGCAGTATGCAACACTCAACTCCACCTATTCGTTGCTCAGTAGTACAGTGACGGGACAGATCAACTCATGGTTGGGCAAACTGACTGATGTGCTGACGCTGGGTGTGGCTATTCGTCGCGATGGCGAAGGAGCAGACGCCAGTCAGGAGTACGAAGCGCAGTTCCAATTGCACCCTGTTGATCGTCTGGTTATTAACGGCAACGTGGGTTATCGCTATAATGATGTGTCCAACCAGCCGTTCTTTGGTGACCTGGATATTGAACTGCTCTTGACCGAAGACGGTCAGTGGCGTTTGAAGGGCTACACTCATACTGTGGATAAATACTCGCTTCGTCAAGCTACTACTATGCAGGGCGTAGGTTTCATGTGGAAGAAAGATTTCGATGTTCCTTCCAAAGAAGAGCGTGCTGCCAAAAAGGAAATCAAGAAGAACAAAAAAGAGAAGAAGTAATCATCTGATTTTCCATCTCTCAAACAATCATAATCAAAGCCGATGGTTTTTCAACCACCGGCTGATCTCAGAAGGATACTATACCCTCGGTATATCTGTTCCTTATGGGCTACTTCTGTCCCCTTTTATCAATATTGAGCCTTGTCGTAAACCTGATCAGCGACATCGCTACCTGCGATGTGCTCAATGATACAGAAGGCGAAATCGGACGAGAGGCCCGGACCTTTGGCCGTGATAATATTCTTGCTCTCTACAACCAAGCCGCCTACATAACTCTCGCCAAGCGGTTCCTGACAGCCGGGATAGCAAGTAGCTTGCTTACCCTCCAGGATGCCCAGTTTGCCCAATACCATCGGAGCAGCGCAAATGGCAGCAATCGGCTTTTCGGCTTTGTTGTGTTCTACTAGCAGTTCGCATAGCGCGGAGCAATCGCCCAACTTGGTTTGTCCGCCCGGAAGAATCAACATCTCGGCGTCCGAGAAATCGACATCACCGATCAGTCCGTCCGCCTCGACAGCAATGTTGTGCGCACCGAGAACCATCGGGTTACCGGTGATAGAAACCGTTGTCAGAGCAATATTGGCACGACGTAAAAGGTCGATCGTCGTTATTGCCTCGATTTCTTCGAATCCATTGTCCAAAAATAAGTAATTCATCTCGCGTTCGTGTAGTTTAACGATTAATTGAATTTGAAATTATAGGTGATTGTTCCGATCTGATCATGATCGCCCTCGGTGAACTTAGCCTTTTGGGCTGCTTCGAGTGCGAGTTCCTGGGTTTTCTTGTCCGAGATTGTTCCGCCCTTGATCGACGCCGACACAACATGTCCGGCTGCGTTAACGCGTATCTCGACAATAACACGCCCCTCTTGGTTGAAGTTGTTTGACGGCTGTGGCAGCGAACCCTTCAAGCCGCGGCCCGACAGCGACCAGTTGGCGCTACCCGAAGATCCGTGGCCGATAGGATTACCCTTCTGGCCGTTACCTTGTCCGTCGCCCGAACCGCTGGTATTGCCGGTCTTGCCGAAGAGCGAACCCATTGCGTTGGCCTTTGCTACGGCCTCGGCTTGCTTGGCTTTCTCTGCCGCCTCAGCAGCCTCACGCTCTTTGCGTTCTTTCTCTATGCGGGCTTGTTCTTCT
>JAEEGL012314782.1_pt1 | contig 15309 bp, 14 predicted proteins | sample 9134231 | NCBI WGS metagenome assembly JAEEGL01 (sample SAMN16246548, study PRJNA631951) | gut metagenome | biome: gut microbiome; feature: rumen; material: fiber-attached | host: Bos | place: Iran: Karaj | collected 2018-10 | reverse complement strand
TTTTAATGAATCCATATTATTTCGATTATTTCTCCTTATATTTTCGTTATTTTTCTACAAATATATCTAGTTAATATAATACCATAAGTAAAAATAAAAGACAATAAATTATACTGTGTTAAAAAGAAATATATTAAAATTTAAAATAGTATGGAAGTAGGAATATAAGCTTTGTCTGGAGGATATACAAGTTCATCTTTTGGTTTATTAATCTGTTTTATTGATGTTATTTCAATAAGAGGAATTTCTCCATGATAATCTCCTTTTGTAATTGTACCTTTTATTTCTATCCATGAATTATCATTAAAATGACTAGCATTATCATAATTACAAAGAAAACCAACCACCAGTGTATTGTTTTGAGAATCGATAACCATATCTCTAGCAAGAACAAATTGATTATTATTAAAATCATATACTCTATATACATAACCAGAAAACTCTATTTGTTGACCAACGTAATTATCTAGATTATCATAAACTGTTTTCAATACATTTGTATAATTCCCGAGATGTTATTTTTACAATCTGAGGTCTTGATATATCATCATTAACAGTCATAACTGAATTTGCTTTAGTAAATATCTTTTTAGTAACCAAGAAAAGTATAAATAAACTTAAAAGAATGAAAACAATGATAATAGATTTAAAAAGAATATTTCTTGGAATTTTAAAATTAAAAATAAACATAAGAACCTCCTTTCAATTGTTGTATAGGTTATAGTATGAGAAATTAAAAAAAATATGAATAATATTTAAATAAAATATGAATAACAATTGAACTGAAATAATAAATAATTAATAATTTTCAATCAATTTGAAAAAATATCAATATGTGGTTGAAAAAAAATTTTATTTAATATAAAATCTATAAAGAATTTCATTTTTACTTAAGGAGGTTATATGATTACTTTAGAAGATGTAGTGAAATCAGATGAAGTGAATGCCTTAATTGAAGGGTCACAACAACAATTAAATGTTTTGGGATACACAGAACATTCTAGAAGACATGTTGGTATTGTCTCAAAAAGAGCAGGTGCTATTTTAGAAGCATTAGGTTATCCAAAGGATAGAATTGAACTTGCTAAAATTGCTGGTTACTTGCACGATATAGGCAACTGTGTCAACAGATTAGATCATGCTCAATCAGGTGCATTGCTTGCATATGATATTTTAAGAGATATTGGAATGGATGCAAAAGATAGAACAGAAATTATGATGGCAATAGGAAATCATGATGAAGGAACAGGTACAGCTGTAAGTGATATTTCAGCAGCATTAATATTAGCTGATAAATCAGATGTACATAGAAGCAGAGTTGTTAAACAAAATCCATCAGCTTTTGATATTCATGATAGAGTTAACTATGCTGTTACTGATTCAGATTTAATAATTGATGCAGAAAATAGAAGGATAACATTAGATATCACAATTGATACAGATATTTGTCCAGTACTTGATTATTTTGAAATATTTATGGAAAGAACAATGATGAGCAAATATGCTGCAAAATTTTTAAAAGTATGGTTTGAGTTAGTTATAAACGATACTAGATTATTGTAGATAATATTTTATTATTATATATTTATATTATTTAATTACAATGCTAAAAGCATTGTACATAAGAAAAGGAGGCTATTACATTGAAAAAAACAAACGTATTAAAAATAACACTAATAATTTCAATAGTAATTCTATTAACATTAATTGCATTTGCAGGAATCTATGTAAAGAAAGCAAATCAATATGTAAACAAAGTACCAGAATTTAAATTAGGAATGGATTTAAGTTCAAAAAGAGTAATAACATTAAAACCAGAAACAGGAACAAGAACAACTATATATGATGAAAATGGTAATACAGTAAGTAGTATCCCTGAAGATGCTGATGAATCAAAATACACAAAAGAAACTACTGAAATAAATCCTGAGAGTGTTTTAAATGAAAAGAATTATGAAAAAGAAAAGGCAGTAATTGAAAAAAGATTAGATAATTTAAAGGCAGAAGGATATACTTTAAGACTTGATAAGAATTCAGGAGATATTATTGTTGAAATTCCTGATAATGATAATGCAAGCAAATACGCAAGTGCGTTAACTGCAACAGGAAGATTTGAATTGGTTGACGAAGATACTAAAGAAGTTGTACTTTCAGAATCATCTCTAAAAAAAGCAAAAGTTATATATTCTAATGATGAAGAAAGAAATACAACAGCAGTTTTCATAGCATGTGAACTTGATAAAGCAGGGAAAAAGAAATTAGAAGAAATGCGTAATACTTATGTATCAACTACAACAAAAGTTGAAGAAACTGGTGAAGAAAAAACAGTAGAAAAAAAGGTTGATTTAAAAATGGACTGGCAAAGCAGCAATGGTAGTTATGCTCTAACTGATCGTGGAGAGTACTCTCTTAAAGCGTTTACAGCAAATGGAATTTGTTATTTGCCAATTGGTGAATCAGATAAAAAGGATAAAGTACAAGATTACTATGATGTAGCATTTGTAATCACTTCTGCATTAAATTCTGGAAAAACAGAGGTTGAATATAAGATAGATGGTACTGAAGTTCTAAAAACAGATATAACAAAGAACCAAATGATTATGGCAGTTGGAATTATGCTTGCAGTATTTATTGTAGTACTAATAGTAATGGTTATAAAATATAAAGCACTTGGTGTATTAGGAGCTTTTGCTAATATTGGAATGGTTTCATTAACAATTATCTTTATAAAAATAGCTAAGATAACAGTAACAATTTCATTTATACCAGCAATGATTGCAATAACATTAGTAAATACATTGGTAATAATTAAATTAATAAATAAGATAAAAACAGCTGAAAACAAAAAGAATGCTTTCTGGAAAGGAATTCTAGAAACAGTAGATTATTTTGTTGTGTTACTTACAGTAGCAATAGTATTTATATTTATGGCTCAAGAAGCAGTTGTTTCTTGCGGAATGATTATGTTCTGGGGAATAATCAGTATGTTTGTTGTTAATTTATTAGTTACAAGAACATTATTAATAGAAGGAAGTAATAAATAATACATTTATCCAAATGAAGGAGTGAGTAAATTGAAGAATATGAAAAAAATAATGTTACCAGTAGTTATTTTAATTATAATGGTAGGGGCAATAATAGTTGCTACAGCAGGATTTAAATTTGATCTAATGTATCAATCTCATAAAAGAATTGAAATATATATAGATAAAGATTACAAAGTTGAAGAAGTAGCAGATATGGTAAAAGAAGAAACATCAAGTGATAATATTATTAAACAAGATATTGAAACATTTAATAAAGATATAGCATTTGTTGTTAAAACAATTTCTTCAGAACAAGAAGAAAATTTAGAAAAAGCAATTAATGAAAAATATGAATTAAAGGATAAAGACAGTGTAGTGGTTGTTAAAGAGCCTCATTTCAGACTTAGAGATATAATGAAACCATATGTTTTACCTTTAATATTATCAAGTGTTATTATCTGTGCTTACTTTGCAATAAAATATAGAAAAACAGGATTAGTAAATAGTCTATGTATTCCAGCTGGTGCATTAATTGTAGCACAAGCATTATACTTTAGCTTAATCGCAATTTTGCGTATACCAGTTTCAAAACTAACGATGCCAATTGCTGTTCTAGTATATATAATAACAGCTTTAGTTGTAAGTGTTGAATTACAAAATGCAAAAGATGAAAAAAAGGCAAAATCTAGAAAATAAAAGATTTATAATCAGTTTCATAGAGATTTAATGAGTAAGGGCCGACGCCCTCGATGGCCGTAGGCTATAAACATATAGAATTATTATAATTATTGTGTTATAATTTCTAATGTTAATATACTAGGGTTATTTGAGGATATCGACCCTCTTAAATTTCTTTAAAGGAGAATTACAATGAAAGACAAGATAAAGAATAAAATGAAAGTAACTCATATTATGATTATTGCATTGGGTATTATATTAATAACTATTGGAGCTTTTCATAATAATATATGGTTTGATGAAGCATATTCTGTAGCAATATCAAGACATTCATTTGGAGAGATTTGGAAGATAGGAGGAAGCGATGTTCATCCTGTTCTTTACTATTGGATGTTAAAAATAGTTTCACTTATTTCAAGTGAAATAATGGCATTAAGAATATTTTCAATTATTCCAATTGCTATATTAGGTGTACTAGGATTTACTCATATAAGAAAAGACTTTGGTGAGAAGACAGGTTTAATTTTTTCTTTTCTAGTATTTTTCTTACCAACAATGCCGATATATGCAGTTGAAATAAGAATGTATTCATGGGCTTTATTATTTGTTAGTGTACTTGCAATTTATGCATATAGATTAACAAGTGAAAATACCTGGAAAAATTGGATTATTTTCTTCTTATCAAGTTTATGCAGTATTTATATACATTATTATGGATTAATGGCAGCTGGACTAATAAATTTATTCTTGTTTATATATTTTATAAAAGAAAAGAAAAAAGACTCAATTATAAAAATATTAGTATTTGGAGTAATACAAATACTAGCTTATATTCCATGGATAATGTCTTTATTATTACAATTAAAACAAGTATCTAAAGGATTCTGGATTGGATTTACATTCCCAGATACACTTATGGAATTATTAAGTTTCCAATTCTTTGGAAATCTAAGAAAAGTTTTAATGTTTATTTTATCAATAGCTATTTATGCATATTTGATTTACATATACATTAAAGAAAAGAAGAAAAACACAGATTTAAAACCTGTAAAATTTGCATTACGGAATTTATGGAGCAGTTATACTAGCAGCTATTATAATGACAGTAGTTTTAAGAACATCAATAGTTTATTATAGATATTTATTTGTAATAACAGGATTGTTTATTTTTTCATTAAGTTTTCTTGCATCAAAAATTGAAAACAATAAATTATTAATAGGTATTGGCATAATTATAATTGCATTTACTTTGATAAGCGAAGTAAAACTAATAGAAAAAAATTATGGAAAAAACAACATGACTCAAATAACATATTTAAAAGAAAGATTACAAAAAGACGATATAATTTTATTTGTTACTGATGGATCTGGATTTGTAACATCAGTATTTTGCAAGGACAATAAGAGTTATTTCTATGATATAGAACACTGGGGAGTAGCAGAAGCTTACAAAGCTTTTGGACCTCAAATGGAAACAGTAGAAAACCTTGATTTCTTAAAAGAATATAATGGTAGAATATGGATAGTTGAAGGAGAAAATACTAAATTATTTGATATAGTAAAACAAGAATATAATATTAACTTTGTATCAAGTACAAGAATAGATACAGATTATAACAATTATATATATACAATAACATTAGTAGAAAAATAAGGAGGAAGCATGTTTAAAAAATTAGCAGCAAGTGTAAGAGAATACAAGAAAACAGCTATAATTACACCAATTTTTGTTGCTTTAGAAGCAGGAATGGAAGTTATTATTCCATTTATAATTGCGATAATTATAGATGATGGAATTGGAAAAGGAAATCTTAGTATTGTGTATACTATGGGATTTGCTTTGATGGGTTGTGCAATATTGGCATTAATCTTTGGAGCTTTGGCAGGTAAATGTGCTGCGAAAGCTTCTGCAGGATTTGCAAAAAATTTAAGACATGACCTGTATTATAAAATACAAGATTTTTCATTTGAAAATATAGATAAGTTTTCAACATCAAGTATTATTACAAGATTAACAACTGATGTAACAAATGTACAAAACTCATTTCAAATGATTTTAAGAGGAGTTATAAGAGCACCATTAATGTTAATATTCTCACTCGTAATGGCGTTTATGATTAATCCAAAATTATCATTAATTTATATAGCAGTAACTCCTATCTTAGTGTTGGGATTAACTTTAATATCATTAAAGGCACATCCACATTTTAAAAAGGTCTTTAAGATTTATGATAGACTAAACAGTATTGTACAAGAAAATGTTAGAGGTATAAGAGTTGTAAAATCATATGTTAAAGAAGATGCTGAAATAAAGAAATTTGAGGAAACATCAAAAGACATTTATAATGAATTTTCAGCAGCAGAAAAAATCTTAGCATTTAATGGACCTTTAATGCAATTAACAGCATACACAGCAGTATTATTAATCGCATGGTTTGGAACAAAGTTTATAGTTAAAGGGGTTATTTTAACAGGTCAATTATCAACACTTATTACATATACAATGAATATACTTATAGCTTTAATGATGTTATCAATGCTATTTGTTATGATAATTATTTCAAAAGCATCTGCTGATAGAATTGTAGAAATTCTTGATGAAAAAAGCAGCTTAACAAATAATGAAAAAGCAATAAGAGAAATTAAAGATGGATCTATAGAATTTGAAAATGTTGATTTTGGATATGTTAAAGATGATAAAGAAAAGCTTTGTTTGAAAAATATAAATATTAAAATTAAATCAGGTGAAGTTATTGGAATTATAGGAGAAACAGGTAGCTCTAAAACATCAATGGTACAACTTATTCCTAGATTATATGATACAGAAGCTGGAACCGTTAAAGTTGGCGGAATTGATGTAAGGGATTATGATTTGGAAACACTAAGAAATGAAGTAGCAATGGTTCTTCAAAAAAATGTATTGTTTTCTGGAACAATAAAAGAGAATTTACGTTGGGGAAATGCAAGCGCAACAGATGAAGAAATAGAAAGAGTTTGTAAGTTAGCACAAGCAGATGAATTTATTGAACAATTCCCAGATAAATATAATACTTATATAGAGCAAGGGGGTACTAACGTTTCTGGTGGACAAAAACAAAGACTATGTATTGCAAGAGCTTTATTAAAGAAACCTAAAATCTTAATTTTAGATGACTCAACTAGTGCTGTAGATACAAGAACAGATAAATTAATTAGAGAAGCTTTTAAAAATGAGATTCCTAATACTACTAAATTAATAATTGCTCAAAGAATTGCTTCTGTTGAAGATGCTGACAGAATTATAGTTCTTGAAAATGGAGAAATAAATGGAATAGGAACACATGAAGAATTACTAAAAAATAATGAAATATATAAAGATATTTATTTCTCTCAAGTTAAAGGAGGCGATGACAATGCGAATTAAGGGAAAAGGAAATATACCTTCTAAACTTGAAATCAAGAAAGATACTGTAAAGAGATTATTACATTATATATTCAAAGAACATAAATTTAAATTTATGTTTGTATGTTTATGTATTATTGTTAGTGCTATATCTGGAGTAATTGGAACTTTGTTTATAAGAGTTTTAGTAGATGATTATATTACTCCATTATTGCAAGTAGAAAATCCTGTTTATACAGGACTAGCACAAGCAATTTTAATAATGGCACTAATTTACTTGATAGGAATAATTACAAGCTTTTTATATAGTAGGATAATGGTAAGAATTGCACAAGGCGTTTTAAAGGAAATAAGAGATGAAATGTTTGAAAAGATGCAAAAACTTCCAATCAGATATTTTGATACTCATACGCATGGTGATGTAATGAGCCATTATACAAGTGATATTGATACTCTTGAACAAATGATATCTCAAAGCTTACCACAAATGTTTTCATCATTAATAACAATAATAGCAATATTCTTTGCAATGTTATTTTCTAACTTATATTTAGCATTAACTGTTATTATATCAGTGGCAATTATTATGAAAGTATCTAAATTTATCACAATGAAGAGTGGTAAATACTTTATTAAACAACAACAAACACTTGGAAATGTAAATGGATATATTGAAGAAATGATTAATGGACAAAAGGTTGTAAAAGTATTTTGTCATGAAGAAGCTGCAAAAGAAGATTTTGATAAATTAAATGAAGGTTTATGTCATAATGCTGAAAAAGCAAATACATTTGCAAATATATTAATGCCATTGCTTGGAAATCTTGCTTATTTACAATATATTGCAGTTGCAATGGTAGGTGGTACTCTTGCAATAAAGGGAATAGGTACTATAACAATAGGAATACTAATATCATTCCTTGAATTAAGTAGATCATTTAACAGACCAATAAATCAAATTTCTCAACAGTTCAATTTAATTGTTCTAGCTTTAGCAGGAGCTAGTAGAATTTTTGAACTTATGGATGAAGAACCTGAATATGATGAAGGATATGTAAAGCTTGTAAATGCAAAGATAGAAAACGGTGTAATTGCAGAAACAGAAGAACATACAGGTAAGTGGGCATGGAAACATCCTCATCATGATGGAACAACAACATATCAAGAATTAAAAGGTCATATAGAAATGGAACATGTAAACTTTGGATATGATGAAGATAAAACAATATTACATGATATTACATTATATGCAAAACCTGGTCAAAAGATAGCATTTGTTGGAGCAACAGGAGCTGGAAAAACAACTATTACAAATCTATTAAATAGATTTTACGATATAAAAGAAGGCAAAATAAGATATGATGGTATCAATATCCAAAAGATAAAGAAAGAAGATTTAAGAAAATCTTTAGGTATGGTTTTACAAGATACTAATTTATTTACAGGAACAATAAAGGAAAATATAAAATATAGTAAACCTGATGCAACAGATGAAGAAGTAATTAATGCTGCAAAACTTGCCAATGCTCATCATTTTATATCATTACTTCCACAAGGATATGATACAATGATTGATGGAAGTGGAGAAAACTTATCACAAGGTCAAAGACAATTACTTTCTATAGCAAGAGCTGCTTTAAATGATCCACCAGTTATGATATTAGATGAAGCAACATCAAGTATAGATACAAGAACTGAAAAGATTGTACAAGAGGGTATGGATAAACTTATGGAAGGTAGAACAGTTTTTGCAATAGCTCATAGATTATCAACTGTAAGAAATTCAAAGGCAATTATTGTTTTAGATCATGGTACAATTATAGAAAGAGGAACTCATGATGACTTGATTGCTCAAAAAGGAAAATACTATCAATTATATACAGGAGCATTTGAGTTAGAGTAGAGAACAAAAAAAGATGTTAAGAATAATTAATTTCTTAACATCTTTTTTATAGTTAACTAGTTAGAAAAATCTAAATTCGTTATTATTTGTTATCATCTTTATTTTCGTCTTTGTCTTCGTCTTTTAAACCTTCTTTTATACCTTTAGCAATTTCTTTTGCAACTGCTCCATAAGTAGGTGCCATTGTTTCTGCCATTGTTTTTCCTATATTAGCAACTGTAGGTGCCATTTTCTCCATACCTTCTTGAGCTACTGGCATAATTTGTTGAGCACGGTAAGCCATAATTTCTCTTCTCTTAGTTGATAAGAAAATCATTAAAGAAAACATAAGTGATGAAAGAATTGCAAATCCTCCGAACATATAAAAAGAAGTAATACCAAATTTTTCAGATTTCTTTTCACTATCATATTTACTATATTTATAATCTAATTCTCTTATTTCTTTTTCAATTTTTTCTTTTTGTTCTAGTAATGTTGCATAAGTTTGGATATATACGGATTCTGATGAACTGGCCCATGCAGAGTTATTCAAAACTCGTTCAATTATTTCTATTCCTTCTTTGTCATCTTTTATACTATTTTCTAATTCTTCTTTTTTGTCTTGTCTTTCATAGTAATCATCATCAAACCCGTTAAATTCAGCTCTATCAATTTTTTTAATTTCATTTTCAACTGGTTTTATTTTGTCTTGTAATTCTATTTTTTTATCACTAAGAGCTTTTTTCTCATTTTCAATTTCAGTTTCAATTGCAGATTTTTGATTTGTTAAAGAAGTTAATTCAGCAGTTTTATCATATTTAGCATATTTCTCATCAATTTTTTTACTCTTATTTATTCCAAACATAATTAAGCTTATACCAACAGCTAATCCAATTATCAAAATGATAAATGCTACAAAAGTAATTTTACCTTTTGTTTTTTGATATTTTTCTTCGTTTAAAAATTCTTTCTTTTCCATTATACATAACCTCCATAAAAGATATAAAATTAAAACTTATAAAAAATTTGAAAGCTAAAACTTATTATATCATATTTAAAGAACAAAGTAAATAAAAGAGGCGGTAATCTATAAATAATGATACATATAAAATAAAAAAATAGTAAACGCAATGTTTACTATTTTTATGGCTGGGCTGGCTAGATTCGAACTAGCGCATGCCAGAGTCAAAGTCTGGTGCCTTACCGCTTGGCTACAGCCCAATATATTTAAATAAAATGGGGTGGAATATGGGACTCGAACCCATGGTCTCCAGTGCCACAAACTGGCGCGTTAACCAACTACGCTAAATCCACCATGAAAATCGGTTCATAAACCGTGCACATAATAGTATAATCTTTTTAGTATATTTTGTCAATGCTTTTATTGTGAATTTATTAAAAAAGTTTTATAGACTATTGCAAAATCTGAATAAAGTGTTATAATGTAGTAGTTATTTTATATATCATGAAAGGATTGAATTAAAAAATGAGTATGAAGTTTGAAAAAACAGAAAATGCAAATGAATTAAAATTAGAATTTACAATAGAGGCTGAAAAATTTGATAAAGCAATGAAAGATGTATATGCTAAAACAGCTAAATATTTTGCTATACCAGGATTTAGAAAAGGTAAAGCACCAATGGCTATGGTAGAAAAACAATATGGATCTGAAATATTCTATGAAGATACATTCAATGAATTATTAGAAACAGAATATCCAAGAGAAATTGAAGAAAATAAATTAGATGTTGTTAGCAGACCTAAAATAGAAGTAAAACAAATTGGTAAAGGACAAGATCTTATTTTCACAGCAATTGTACAAACTAAACCAGAAGTTAAATTAGGAAAATATAAAGGAATAGAATTAAAGAAAGTAGAGTATACTGTATCTGATGAAGATATCGATTCTGAATTAAAAAGAATGGCAGAAAGAAATTCTAGACTAGTTGTAGTTGAAGATAGAGCAGTAGAAAAAGATGATATAGCTGTTATCGACTTTGAAGGATTTGTTGATGGAGTTGCTTTTGAAGGTGGAAAAGCAGAAAACCATGAATTAACAATAGGAAGTGGAGCATTTATTCCAGGATTTGAAGATCAAGTTATAGGAATGAAAGTTGATGAAGAAAGAGATATTAATGTTAAATTCCCAGAAGAATACTTCTCTCAAGAATTAAAAGGTAAAGATGCTGTATTCAAAGTTAAATTACATGAAATTAAGAAAAAAGAACTTCCAGAAATCAATGATGATTTTGCAAATGATGTTAGTGAATTTGATACATTAGATGAATTAAAAGCAAGTATCAAAGAAAAATTAACAGCAGAAAATGAAAAGAAAGCAAAATATGAAACAGAAGACAATGCTATTAAAGCAGTTGTTGATAATGTTAAAGTAGATATTCCATCAGGAATGATTGATCTTGAAATAGACAATATGGTAAATGATATGGAAACAAGATTACAATATCAAGGTCTTAAATTAGAACAATACTTAACAATGATTGGTAAAACAATGGAAGAATTCAGAAAAGAATGTGAAGAACAAGCTACAACATCTGTAAAAACAGGTTTAGTTTTAAATGCAATTATTGATAGTGAAAAAATAGAAGCAAAACCTGAAGCTGTAGAAGCTAAAATAGTTGAAATGGCTAATGCTTATGGAAAGAGTTCAGAAGAATTAGAAAAGAACGAACAATTTGTTAAATACATCAAAGAATCTCTACAAAGAGAAGAAGTTATCAACTTTATCGTTGATAATGCTAAAATTAAATAGTTTATAAAAAAATGAAACTGTTTAATTAATTTATATTCAAAGGAGGAAAAAGTATGTTTCAAAACACATTAATACCTTATGTAATTGAACAAACTAATAAAGGAGAAAGATCTTACGATATTTATTCACGTCTTTTAAAAGATAGAATTATAGTTTTAAGCGAAGATGTTAATCATGCTTCAGCAAGCGTTATTGTTGCTCAAATGTTATTCTTAGAATCAGAAGATCCTGATAAGGAAATATATTTCTATATTAATAGCCCAGGTGGATCAATTACAGATGGAATGGCAATATATGACACAATGAATTATATTAAATGCCCAGTAGTTACAATAGCTGTTGGATTAGCTGCAAGTATGGGATCATTCTTATTAGCAGCAGGAGAAAAAGGAAAAAGATATGCTACACCAAATGCTGAAATATTAATACATCAACCACTTGTATCAGGAGGAATTTCTGGTCAAGCAACAGAAATAAAGATTCATTCAGATCACTTAATAAGAACAAGAGAAAAATTAAATAAAATATTAAGTGAAAAAACAGGAAAACCAGTTGAACAAATTGAACATGATACAGAAAGAGATAATTGGATGACCGCACAAGAAGCTTTAGAATATGGATTAATTGATGGAATAATGGAAAAAAGAGCTTAAATACTTAGTTATAAGGATAAACATATAAATTAAGATATAAAGAAAAAGAATGACAATTTTGTCATTCTTTTTCTTTATATATAATGATATATAATCTTTAAAACTTATAAGTAATAATATATAATATATTTTTTTAATATACATTTAAACTATTGACTAATATAATATATATTGATATAAATATAAAATAAACTAATTATAAATATTAGTTTTAGAATAGGAGGATACGATATGCCAAAGAAAAGCGATACAACTACTACTTCTAGAGGAGTTAGATGTTCTTTTTGTGGAAAATCACAAGAAAGTGCTAAAAGAATAGTAGCAGGTCCAAATGTTTATATTTGTGATGAGTGTATAGATTTATGTAAAAATATAGTAGAAAATGAATATTATGAAGATGATCAATATGTTATAGAAGAAAAAGTAGATACATTACCAAATCCAGCAGAAATAAAAGAGATTCTTGATCAATATGTAATAGGTCAAGAAAATGCTAAAAAGACTTTAGCTGTTGCTGTTTATAATCATTATAAGAGAATTAATAATGAGGAAGAGGAAGACAATGACGTTGAGATTCAAAAGAGTAATGTATTACTTTTAGGCCCAACAGGTTGTGGTAAAACACTTCTTGCTCAAACTTTAGCAAGAATTCTAAAAGTACCTTTTGCAATTGCTGATGCAACAACATTAACAGAAGCAGGGTATGTTGGAGAAGATGTTGAAAACATATTATTAAAATTAATTCAAGCAGCTGATTACAATGTTGAACTTGCTGAAAAAGGAATTATTTATATTGATGAAATAGATAAAATAACAAGAAAATCAGAAAACCCATCAATTACGAGAGATGTTAGTGGTGAAGGAGTTCAACAATCATTATTAAAAATCATTGAAGGAACAACAGCATCTGTACCACCACAAGGAGGAAGAAAACATCCTCATCAAGAGTTTATTCAAATTAATACAGAAAACATATTGTTTATTTGTGGTGGAGCTTTTGAAGGATTAGACAAGATCATAAATGATAGAATTGGTAAGAAAACAATAGGATTTGGAGCTCAAATAGAAAGTAAAAAAGAAATAGATAAATATAAGATTTATGAACAATTACTACCACAAGATTTATTAAAATTTGGATTAATACCAGAATTTGTTGGAAGACTTCCAATTGTTACAACATTAAAAGAACTAGATAAAGAAAGCTTAATTAAAATTGTAACAGAACCTAAGAATGCTTTAGTAAAACAATATCAAAAATTATTTGAATATGATAATGTTGAATTGGAATTTGAAGATGATGCTTTAATTGCAATAGTAGAAAAAGCAATTGAAAGAAATACAGGGGCCAGAGGATTAAGATCAATAATTGAAGAAATAATGAGAGATATCATGTTTGATATTCCATCAAATCCAAGTATTGAAAAATGTATTATAACAAAAGATACTGTTTTAAATGGTGCAGAACCACAATTAGTAATTAATGAGAATAAAAAGCCTAAAAAACAAACAAGAAAAAAGAAAATAACTCCAACTGAAAATAGTGAAACTGCATAAAAAGATTTAAATATTAATATAAATTTAAAAAATTAATAAAAAACAAATAAATATAATAGAAAAGTATTGCATTTGCAATGCTTTTTTGTTATAATATTGTCTGTTATAATACGCACACAAATTCATAGCTTATAATCTAGTGCTTGATTTTCAAGTGATTGTAAGTGATTTAAAGATTTGTGGAGGTAAAACAAAAAGGAGGAATTTAAAATGGCAGTAGTTGCAATGAAACAATTACTAGAAGCTGGTGTACACTTTGGACACCAAACAAGAAGATGGGATCCTAAAATGGCTGAATATATTTTCCAAGCTAGAAACGGAATCCATATTATCGATTTACAAAAAACATCAAAGAAAATCGATGAAGCTTACAAATTTATGAAAGAAATTTCAGAAGAAGGAAAAACAGTTCTTTTCGTAGGAACTAAAAAACAAGCACAAGAATGCATGAAAGAAGCAGCTCAAATGTGCGGAATGTACTATGTTGATCAAAGATGGTTAGGTGGAATGCTTACAAACTTTGGTACAATTAGAACAAGAATTCAAAGACTTAAAAAATTAGAAGCTATGCAAGAAGATGGAACTTTTGAAGTTCTACCTAAAAAAGAAGTTATTCAATTAAAGAAAGAAATGGAAAAACTTGAAAAGAATCTTGGAGGAATCAAAGATATGGAAGAACTTCCAGGAGCATTATTTATAGTTGATCCTAAGAAAGAAAGAATAGCTATCTTAGAAGCTAGAAAATTAAATATTCCTATAGTTGGATTAATTGATACAAACTGTAATCCAGAAGATGTTGATTACCCAATTCCAGGAAATGACGATGCTATAAGAGCCGTTAAATTAATAGCTGAAGTTATGGCTAACGCAGTTATCGAAGGAAGACAAGGTGAAACTTTTGAAGTTGGTCAAAATGATCAAGAACAAGTAAGTGAAGAAGTAGCTCCAACAAGTATGGAAGAAGTTGTTGCAGAAGCAGAAGAAACAGCTACAGAAGAATAGTAAACTAAGGAGCATTAAATCAATTGATGCTCCTATTATATTTATTAAGGGGGATTTTAAAATGGCAGTAACAGCAAGCGTTGTTAAAGAATTAAGAGAAAAAACAGGTGCAGGTATGATGGACTGCAAAAAAGTTTTAACAGAAACAGATGGAGATATGGATAAAGCAGCTGAATTATTAAGAGAAAGAGGAATAACAAAAGCAGCAAAAAAATCTGATAGAATTGCAGCAGAAGGTTTAGTATATTGCTATGTATCAGATGATAAAAAAGTAGGTGTAGTATTAGAAGTAAACGCAGAAACAGATTTTGTTGCAAAAAACGAAGAATTTAGAAAATTTGTAGCAGATACTGCAAAACAAA
>JAEEGL011951098.1_pt1 | contig 15309 bp, 12 predicted proteins | sample 9134231 | NCBI WGS metagenome assembly JAEEGL01 (sample SAMN16246548, study PRJNA631951) | gut metagenome | biome: gut microbiome; feature: rumen; material: fiber-attached | host: Bos | place: Iran: Karaj | collected 2018-10 | reverse complement strand
CCGGTGAGCACGGACAATATCTACACGATGCCGGCGGAAGGAGGTGAAGTGGTTGTCACGGCTTTCTACCCTGCGAACAGTTACTTCTATTCAAAGGGCCTGAATGACTATTACATCCTTTATAACGAGGATGAGGCCACCCGGCAGCACTTTACCATTGACAAGCGCAAAATTAATACTTCACAAACTCAATACACTTTCCAATCCGGCCCGAACACCGGACGGGACTCTCTTTGGCTTCGGCTGGATGTATATGACACGACCGATGTCGAACAATTCGGCATCACTTATGTCTGGAGTGTCCTCCATATCGTCCAACCGCCGATGAAATAAAGATATTCTGCCGGGGCAGAAGCTATTTCTTCGCTTCTTCCGGGGTAACTTCTTCGGCCTCGTAGCCGAGTTTGACGATGGCGGCGGCGAGTTTGGCCTTGTCGGTCTTGTCGGCGTCGTACTTGATCCAGATGGTGCGGTCGTCAAGGTTGACCTTCATGTCCTTGATGCCTTTCTCGTAGGGAAGGTTGGCTTCGACCTTCTTGACGCAGTTCTTGCAGTCGATGGTGGTGACGAAGGTGACTTCCTGGATGTTGGCCTGTTTCTTCTGTTTCTTGTCCTGTGCGAAGGCGGCGGTGCCTGCGATGAGCAGCAGGGTCAGTGTGAGGATGAGATAACGTTTCATATTAATTTGACTTGATTATTTCCATAAAGTATAACGGACGCCAAGGTAAAATTTGCGGCCCATGAGGGGACCCCAGACGTTGGTGGCGTCAAAACGGTTGTACAGCGGCATCTCCGTGCCGATGATGGCGTCGTGCTGGCGGTAGCCGCCGATATTCTCGGCGCCCACGTACACGTCGAAACCCTTGAACTTGCGGGTGACCTGGGCATAGAACATCGGATAGACCGGCGAGGTCTCCATGCCCCATTCCTGAGCCGCATATTTCGTCAGGCGCATCGGGCCGTTGAGCTGGGCCGTGAAATCGAAGGTCCACTTGTTCATCGCCGTGGCGTACTGCATGTTGAGCACGCCCTTGAAGCGGCTGGTCATCGGCCGTTCCACCAGGCCCTGCTTCTGGAGCGTCACTTTTGCATCCGTGTAGCGGAAGGTGGCGGTGATGTTGAACCGTTCGATGGGGTCGACCGAGAAGTCCGCCTGCCAGGTGTTGGTATAGGACTTTCCGTCGAGGTTGTAGAAGCAGATGACATCCGGTCCCATTTCAGGATCCATGACCACCTGCTTGTTGAAGTCATTGTGGAAGTAGTCGAAACTCAGGTACGTGTCGGTGCCTTCCGCACCGAAGGGCAGGTAGAACGTGATGTTGCCGCCCCACGTCCATGCGTCTTCCAGCAGGTCGAGATCGTCGGCAATGAAAAAGTACTTGTTGCTGGAGAAGATGCCCAGGTAGTCGGTGAAGATGTTGGCGGTGCGGTAGCCGCGGCCGCCCAGGGCGCGCAGCGTCACCCAGTCGGCCGGCGACCAACGGACGTTGGCGCGCGGTGCGAAGAGCCAGCCGTGCAGCGAGTTGTACTGCAGGTTCAGGCCGCCCACGAAAGTGAACTTGTCTTCCACCGTCAGGTTGTATTCGCCGAAGCCCGAAATGGCGTTCTCCCGGCGGCTGTAATCGTACCAGGAGGGGTTTGTCGCGTATCTCTCGGCGGCCGGGAAGAGCTGGCGATACGTGTATCGATAGTCGTACCCGTAGCCCTGGCGGATGTCGTCGAACTGCCAGGTGGCGCCCAACTCAATACGGTGGTATTCGTTGAACTCGTTCTGGTAGATGAGGTTGGCGAAGGCTGAGTTCTGGGTGGCGTCGTAGTCCTTCATTCCGAAGAAGGAATCGAACTCGTGGTGGTTGAAATCGGCCACGAGAGCGATGTTGGCGCTGTTCTCTTCGTTGAGCGGCACACCGATCTTGAAGTAGCCGTCCGCGCCGCGGTTCTGGATGCGGGAAGCCCAGATTGCGTTCTGGAGATTGTAGACGTTGTTCTTCGTGCCCTCCATCTGGCCGCCGAGGCGGTCGTCGTAGAGGAAGCGGCCGCCGAAGCGGATCTGCAATCCGCTCGGGGCGTAATAGAGCCAGCGGCTGGTGAAGTTGAGGTTGAGGTCTTGCGGCTCGTCGCGGAAGCCGTCCTGGTTGTGGTCCATCTTCGAGGCGGTACCGCCAACGTGGAGCATGTTGATCATGCTCCATTTTTCGTTGAACTGGATGGCCGAGGCAATGTTGCCCTCGAACATCGCGTCGGTGCTGCCGTAAAGCTGGACGAAGAGCGGTGTCTCGTCGGTGGGCTTGCGGTGCTCCATGTTGATCTGGCCGGTGATGGCCTCCAGGCCGTTGATGACGGACGAGGGGCCCTTGGCAATCTGGATGCTCTCGAGCCACTGCCCGGGAACGAAGGACATGCCGAAAGGCGAGGCGATGCCGCGCATCACGGGCCGGTTCTCGTCAAGCATCTGGGTGTAGGTGCCCGAAAGGCCGAGGAGTTTGATCTGGCGGGCGCCGGTTACGGCGTCGGAATAGCCCACCGTCACGCTGGCGGAGTTTTCGAAGCTCTCGGCCAGGGCGCAGCAGGCCATCTTGCAGAGGCCGGCCGCGGTGATGACCTCGGTCTTGACGCTCTTGAGTTTGGGCAGCGTGGATTGCTGGGCGGTGACCTTCGAGGCGTCGAGGTCGTTCTCGCCGGAGAGATAGAAGCTGGCCGAGGTGGTGCCGGGCTCGACGACCACCGTGTCGCGCGTGTAGCCGACATAGGTGGCTACGAGCGTTGCTCGTTCTTTCAGGTTGAGGGAGAACCGGCCGTTTGCGTCGGTCTCGATGAGTTTCTGGCGCTCCAGGTGATAGACCTGGGCGAAGGGCAGCGGTTCGGCGCCGCCGTCGGCTTTCCGGTAGAAGACGCTGCCGCTGAAATTCTGCGCTGCCGCGGAACCCGCGGCAAGGATAAATAGAAGTAAAAGGATTTTTTTCATATTGTCTGTCTGTTAAGGTATAACGATGCGGGAAGCTCCTTGGGGAGCGTCCGCATCACATACGCCAGACAGACAGGAGGGAGAGGGATGTGGCTTCGGGCAAGGGCGGGGCGTCGCAGGGATGCGCGGCCAGGTGCGCCGGAAGCAGGTCGGCGAAGCAGGGTGTCACCACGACGGCCGGAAGGCCGGCATCCAGGTCGGCGGCGGTGCGGTCGATGCCGCTGTCGCTGTCCTGTGCATCGGTCAGGACGAAGACGTGCGTGGAGCAGCAGCCGTCATCGTGGTGATGCTCGTGGTCGGCTTCGTGACTGTGGTGGTGGATGGCTTCGCAGGAAACGTCGCCGAAAAGCCAGACGAGGTGCCGGCTTCCGTCTTCATGGCAGAAGTGGATGCCGATGCCCATATATCCCAGGATGTAAGCCAGGGAGATGGTGAGGCAGAGGATGTTTCTGGCGGCGCGTTTCATTTGGTGCAAAAGTAAAGATTAATGACTATATTTGCAAGATAGAACCCTGAAAATCATTATTTATTAGGATATGAAACCTTTCTGGAAAGTCGTTTTCGGCGGGTGCCTCGGCACGATTATCGCCTTCCTGCTGGTCAACCTGATTTTCTTCGGAATCATTGGTTCGGCCATCTCTTCCCTGAGCAAAGGCTCGGAGGAATCGGTATCGGTTCCCAAGAATGCCATCCTCAAGATTGACTTCAAACAACCCATCTCCGAGCGCGGCACCGAGTCGTTCTCCTTCAATCCGTTGGCAATGGACGCCAGCATGAGCGAAGGCCTCTCCCTGCTCGACGCCATCCGCGCCCTCGACGCGGCGGCGGCCGATCCGCAGATCCGCTTCGTGTACCTGAAGCCCGACGAGATGAATATGAGCATCGCCCACGTTGAAGAGCTCCGGACTGCGCTGGAGCGTTTCCGCGCCAGCGGCAAGCCGGTGATTGCCTACTGCCAGAACCTCTCGGGCGGTAACTACTATCTTGCTTCTGTGGCCGACAAGGTGATTCTCAACGCCTACGGCGATGTAATGATCACGGGCCTGAGCTCCCAGCTCATGTACTACAAGGACCTGATCGACCATCTGGGCATCGATATCCAGCTCATCCGCCACGGCAAGTACAAATCGGCCGGCGAGCCTTATATCAAGAGCGAGATGAGCCCGGAAAACCGGGAGCAGTACGAGAAACTGCTCGGCTCCATCTGGGCGACGATCGCCGAGTCGGTCGCTTCGCGCCGCGACTTTACGGCAGAGCAGTTCAACGCCTGGATCGACAATCTCGAGAACGCTACCGCCGAGGAGGCGAAGGCGAATGGCTTGATCGACGAGCTCTGGTATGACGAGCAGGTGCGCGAGTACTTTTGCACCCTGTGCGATGTCAAGAAAGCTAAAGACCTGAAATACATCTCGTTCAAGGACTATGCGAAGGCCCGCGTGCGCACGAACCTGCGTGCGAAGGACAAGATCGCTATCATCTATGCGGACGGCGAGATCGTGATGAACGACATGGACGAGGGCAACATCGGCAACAACTTCGCCAAGGTTATCGCCGGTGTCCGCGAGGATCCGCAGGTGAAGGCCGTGGTCTTCCGCGTGAACAGCCCGGGCGGCAGTGTCCAGGCTTCCGCAGCCATTGAGCACGAGATTGCCAAGCTCAAGGAAGCCGGCAAGCCGGTGGTGGCCAGCTATGCGGAATATGCCGCATCGGGCGGATACTGGATCAGCTGCGGCGCCGACAAGATATTCAGCGACAAGACGACGCTTACCGGTTCGATCGGCGTGTTCGGCCTGATCCCGAGTTTCGGCAAGGCGCTCAAGAAGAATGTTTACCTCAATGTGTATGAGGTTTCTACGCATAAGCACGGTTCGCTGGCCAACGGCATGAATCCGCTCGATCCCCAGGAGGAGGCGGTGATGCAGGCTTCGATCGACCGTACCTACGACGATTTCGTGAACCGTGTGTCGAAGGGACGTGGCCTGACTTACGAAGCAGTGGATGCTATTGCGCAGGGCCGCGTGTGGGCTGGAACGGATGCTATCGGCATCGGCCTGGTCGACGAACTGGGCGGCCTGGAAGACGCCATCAACTATGCGGCTTCGATGGCTTCGCTCGATACGTACCGGCTTGTCGAGTACCCGGAGGTCCTTCCGATGATGGACCGCTTGCTGGCTTCGGTGAACGAAACCGGTGCCGGCACGGAACAGGATGTGAAGACCGTGGCCGACGCGTTCTCCTTCGCGGGCAACTGGCTCCTGAACCTCGACGGCCCGACGGTCGTTTCGCGGATGCCCTACTTTGAGATTATTCTTAAGTAAATGAAAATGAGGTTGCTGAAACTGACGGCCATGGCCGTCGTGATGCTGCTGCCCGTGCTTTCCGCCCGGGCCGACGACTGGTATGTGAGTGAAAGCCGGGGTTCCAACCGCAATGAAGGAACGAAGGAGAGCCCCTTCCGGAACATCCAGAAAGCCATCAACGAAGCGGCGGCGGGCGACGTGATCCGGGTGGCCGAAGGCAACTACTTCGGCTTGCTGGACTGTGGCAACATCAAGATCAACAAGGGCGTCTCGATCTATGGCGGCTATTCCGCCGACTTCTCGGACCGGGACATCCTGAAATACCGGACGTTCATCCAGCCCACCGCCACGTCCAACGGCTCGGCGCAGGGGCAGGGGACCGTCCAGATCGACGTGCGGGAATCCGGCACGCAGGTGCTGCTCGACGGCCTGATTATGGACCGCGGCAATTCCGTGGCATACAATGCCAACGGTGAAGGCCAGCCGGCCGGCGTGGAGACGGCGATGATGAATCCCATCGGCACGGCCGGAAAGGGCGCGCCGGGGGTCACCGACGCGAAGGTCTACACCACCGAGACGGCCATCGTCTATATCAACACCGGTGCGAAGTGCGACGTCACGATCCGTAACTGCGCTTTCCTGAACGGCCCGCATTACGGCCTGCTCGGGTCGACGTTCGGCACGAGCGTGACCATCGACAACTGTGTTTTCGTCAACATCCGGATGGCCGCCATCGAACTGCGCGGTGCCTCCTCGGCGAAGAACAGCCGGACAGTGGTCAACAACTGCACGATCCTGTTTTCCTGGTCGCGCCTGAAATACTTCGATGACATGGGCTACGGGTTCCGGTTTATGCCCCGGACCGACAGCCGGCTGACCAGCAACATCATCGGCTGCAGCATTGCCGAAGCCGTAGACCGCGCGCTGGTGGACGGCACCGCATTTGAGACCACCTGTGAGAATACGCTGTTCTTCCTCAATCGTCCCGACGACGGGTCGCAACGGGCCGGTACCGGCAACCGCGAGGTCGATCCCTCGATCTTCGGCGACCGGATCAACGCGCCCTACCTGGCGGGTTTCCGTGCTGCAACCGCGGAGAACCCGACGGTGAAGATGTTTGCCAACCATTACCCCGTGGAAGATGCGCTGAAGCTGTTTGGCGCCGTGTCCGGCAACGGGGCGCAACGCCCGGAATAACCCATGATGAAACGGACTTTCCTGCTGACGGCCATACTGTTGGCCTTCCTGCCCCTTCTGCCGCTCCGGGCGCAGACGTGGGTCCGCGTCAACCAGACCGGATACCGGCCCGGAGACGTGAAGGTGGCCGTTCTCATCTCCACGGAGGCGACGAAAGGACAATTCAAGGTATGCGACGCTGCGACGGGGGCGGTTGTGCTGCGCGGAAAGGGCAGCGCGGCGGACCCCGCGAAATGGGCGCTGCGCAGCGCCTGGCGGCTTGACTTCTCGGCGCTGGATGCACCGGGCAGCTATTACATAACGGCAGACGGCGTCAAGTCGCCGGTCTTCCGCATCGGCGCCGACGTCTATGACGGCCTGACCGATTTCCTGCTGACCTATCTGCGGCAGCAGCGCTGTGGCGACAATCCCTACAACAACCACGTGTGCCACGAGCACGACGGCTATATCGTGGATCATCCCACCCGCACGGGCGAGCACATCGACGTGACGGGCGGCTGGCACGACGCGACGGACTATCTGCAGTACACCACCACCTCGGCGACGACCATCTACCAGATGGCCTTCGCCTGGAAGTACGCCAAGGACCGTTCGGTCTTCGGCGACCGCTTCGACGCCACGGGCCGGCCCGGTGCCAACGGCATCCCCGACATCCTCGACGAGGTGAAATGGGGCCTCGACTGGCTCGACAAGATGAATCCCGCACCGCGCGAAATGTACAACCAGATTGCGGACGACCGCGACCATGCGGGGATGCGTCTGCCATATCGCGACTCGGTGGATTACGGCTACGGGCCCGGCATGGGCCGTCCGGTCTATTTCGTGACGGGCAAGCCGCAGGTGGCCGGCAAGAAGATGAACCGGACGACCGGCGTGTCGTCGATTGCCGCGAAGTTCGCTTCCTCGTTTGCGCTGGCCGCCGACGTCCTCCGGCCGTGGTATCCCGGCCTGGCCGCCAAGGTGGAAGGCAAGGTGCAGGACGCCTGGGACTTCGCGCTCGAGGTGCCGGGCAACACGCAGACCGCCTGCGTCATCTCACCCTATTTCTATGAAGAAGACACCTGGGTGGACGACCTGGAACTGGCCGCCGCTACGCAATATGCCCTCACGAAAGGCGAAGCCTGGATGAAACAGGCGGCCTATTGGGGGGAGATGGAGCCCGTTACGCCCTGGATGGAACGCGGCCGCGGACCCGGAAAAGAATACCATCACTATCAGTGGTATCCCTTTATCAACCTGGGACACTGGCTGCTGGCCACTTCCGAGGATGCGGCGGTCCGCGAAGAATTCGCAGGCTATATGCGGCAGGGGCTGCAGGACCTTCGGGAGCGGGCCGGCCGTGATCCCTTCCTGCATGGCGTGCCGTATCTCTGGTGCTCGAACAACCTGACTTCTGCCGCCGTGACGCAGGCGCTGCTCTATGAGCAGGCGACCGGCGACACGCAGTTCCGCGAGATGGAAGCGGCGCTCCGCGACTGGCTGCTTGGCTGCAATCCGTGGGGCACGTCGATGATTGTCGGCTGGCCCACGGTACAGATGCCGGGCTACGACTATCCGTCGGATCCGCACTCCTCCTATGTGAAGGTGAACGGCGACCTGCCGCTGGGCGGCCTGGTCGACGGTCCCATTTACAACGTCCTGTTCCTCGAGCGGGCGGGCTCTTCGCTCACCCGACCCGACGCCTTCGCCGTGCTCAACCGGGGCGAGGCGGTCTATCACGACGACATAGGCGATTATGCCAGCAACGAACCCACGATGGACGGCACGGCCGGCCTGATGTGGTATTTTGCCCAGCTGGAGCAGGGAAAGAAATAAACAGACTTGTATAAGACTATGTATAAAATCGTTCATAAAGAAATGCTGACGCCGTCCATCTGCCTGATGGACGTTGAGGCACCGCGCCTGGCCGCCTCGGCGCAGCCCGGTCAGTTCCTGATCGTGCGCGCCCGGCCGGAAGGGGAGCGGATTCCCCTGACTATTTGTAACTTCGACCGTACCGGAGGAACCGTCACCATCGTGACGCAGATCATCGGCGCTTCGAGCCGGATGATCTGTGCGCTGGAAGAGGGTGATTGCTTCACCGACGTGGTCGGCCCGCTGGGCCGTCCCTCCGATTTCGTGGAGCTACCCGACGCCGCGCTGGCAGGCCGCCGCTACCTGTTTGTAGCGGGTGGCCTGGGAACGGCGCCCGTCTATCCCCAGGCGAAGTATCTCCACGAGCGCGGGGCGCACGTTGACATCGTTGTGGGTGCAAAAACGGCCGACTTGCTGATCCTTCAGGAGCAGATGGCTTCGGTCTGTGACAACCTGTATGTCTGCACGGACGACGGTTCGGCCGGTCATCCCGGTCTGGTGACCGAAAAGGTGAAGCTGCTGCTGGCCGAAGGGAAGCAGTACGACCAGGCGGTGGCCATCGGGCCGATGATCATGATGAAGTTCGTGATGCTAACGCTCAAGGATACGGGCATTCCCCTGGTGGTGAGCCTGAATACGCTGATGGTCGATGGCACCGGCATGTGCGGGTGCTGCCGCATCACGGTGGGCGGCCGTGTCCGGTTCGCCTGCGTTGAAGGTCCGGAGTTCAACGCCTACGAGGTCGATTTCGACGAGGCGTTGCGCCGGCAGACGCTCTACAAGCCGCAGGAGCAGGAAGCTGACCACAAATGTAAGATCGGGAGGAACTGATAATGGCTGAAAAGATTGGACGCGTTCCCGTTCGGGAACAGGACCCGAAAGTACGAGCACACAACTTCGAAGAAGTTTGTTACGGATACAATGAGGCGGAAGCGCTGCTCGAATCGTCGCGCTGCCTGAACTGCCGCAATCCGCGGTGCGTTCAGCATTGCCCGGTGGGCATTTCCATCCCGGAATTCATCGCGCAGGTGAAGGCCGGCGACTTCGCGGCGGCCGCGGGCGTGATTGCCCGCGACAGCTCCCTGCCGGCGGTCTGCGGCCGCGTCTGCCCGCAGGAAACGCAGTGCGAAGGCAGCTGCATCCTGGGCGTGAAGGGCGAGCCGGTGGCCATCGGCAAGCTCGAGCGTTTCGTGGCCGACTGGTCGCGGGCGAACGGCGGTGTTCCGGTGGAAAAGGCGCCGTCCAACGGCGTGAAAGTGGCCATCGTAGGCAGCGGCCCGTCCGGGCTGGCCTGCGCCAGCGACCTGGCGAAGCTGGGCTACGACGTCACCATTTTCGAAGTGCTCCACAAGGCGGGCGGCGTGCTGCAATACGGCATCCCGGAATTCCGTCTCCCGAAAGACGGGGTGGTGGAGCCGGAGATTGACAGCGTCCGTGCGTTGGGCGTGAAGATTGAGACGAATGTGGTGGTGGGCCGCACGGTCACCATCGACGACCTGATGGACAAGGAAGGTTTCAAGGCGGTGTTCGTGGGTTCCGGTGCCGGGCTGCCGCGCTTCATGGGCATCCCGGGCGAGAACCTGAACGGAGTGTTCTCGGCCAATGAGTTCCTGACGCGCAGCAACCTGATGAAGGCTTATGACCCCGAAAGCGATACCCCGATCTTCGTCGGCCGCCGCGTGGCGGTGGTCGGCGGCGGCAATGTGGCGATGGACGCCGCGCGTACGGCGTTGCGCCTCGGTTCGGAGGTGACCATCGTCTACCGCCGTACGGAGAAGGAGCTGCCGGCGCGTGCCGAGGAGGTGCATCACGCACGGGAAGAAGGCATCGATTTCCAGATGCTGACCAACCCGGTCGAGATCCTGGGCGATGAGAAAGGCTGGGTAACGGGCCTGCGCTGCATCCGGATGGAGCTCGGCGACCCCGATGCGAGCGGGCGTCGTTCGCCGGTGCCGGTGCCGGGTTCCGAATTCGAGATTCCGGCCGATGCCGTGATCATGGCGCTGGGCACTTCGCCCAACCCGTTGATCGCCAGCACGACGAAGGGGCTGGAGACCGAGCGCCACGGCTGCATCGTAGCCGACGAGGCGGGCGCGACGACGCGCCCGGGCGTCTTTGCCGGCGGCGACGCCGTCACCGGCGCCGCCACGGTCATCCTCGCCATGGGCGCCGGCCGCCGAGCGGCCAAAGCCATCGACGAGTACCTTCGTTCCTGATGAAAAACCTGCCGGCCGGACGCAACATTCCGGCCGGTTTTGCATCTATAGGATGTAGTTGTAACGAAATGAAAAAGATTGCATTCTTTCTAGCCGGCTGTCTGATGCTGCTGTCGGCGGCCGCTTGTAACGCGCTGGATGCGAACGGGGATTCCCCGGAAGATAACTTCGACCTGGGCCGCTTTTCCGTATTTGAGAATTGGGTTGACAAGACGAAGACCAACCAGTTCTCGGAGTCGGCATTCTGCCGGGACTGGCAGCATACCGCCACAAGGATCGAAACCTGGGTTGACGGCCAGCTGACAGAGGACCGCGAAATAACGAACTGCTATCCGTATCGGGCAATGACCTTCCGCAAGGACGACTCGATGCGGGCCGACGGGATGGAAGGCTGGTGGCTGTATCACTATAATTGCCTGTTCATCGACGTCTCACAGAGCGGCGGCAGCAATTATGTCTATCAGGTGAAAGAGTTGACTTCCAATAAGATGGTGCTCAAGGCGGAGGATTACCCCTGCGGCATCCCTTTCGTCCCGTTCCATCAGAATCCGGCTGGCGAGCACCAGTTCTTCGTATTTACATTTGTCAAGAAATAGCGCTTTACGATGAAAGCATTCCGATTCCTCCTGCTGACGGCCGTTATCCTTTTGGGTCTGTCTTCCTGCGACTTTTACCCGGTCATGGTAAGCGTCTATGTGGCCGATGCGGACGGCCACGACCGGCTCGATCCCGATTCCGAATACTTCATCGGCGAGAACATCACGGCCGTCTACGAAGGCCAGACCTACCCGCTCCAGGTCATGTTTGCCCGTGAGGCCACGGATACAAAAGTCTATAACGCCCAGTTTTTCGGCCTTCAGTGGCGCAAAGACCACCGACTCGGCTACTACCTGTGCTTCGGTGAATTCGACGGTTCAGAAAGCCAGGATGTTTCTGTCACATTCGTCTGGCCCGACGGCACCTCCGACACCGTCCACACCACTCACACCTGCTTCACCCCTCTCGCCATCGTCAACACCTGGCACCTCAACGGCAAGAAGGTCTCCCCGCCCATCACCCTCGTCAAGTAGGCGTTTACGAATAGGCTATCGCCTGTTTAGTATTGCAGAGACGTAGTCTCTATTCAAGCCGAAAGTGCGTGCCAATTGGGGGATGGTTGTTCGCATGGTCCTTCTGATGTATGGAATCAGTCTGGTTTTCTGGTTCAATGATAATTGGCTAAGGCCTGTTTGAAACCACCTTTCTGACGTTTCATTCACCATTTTGTAGAATTCGCTGTCAATGAGTAGACTACGGGGATTGTCAACGAGTCTGTTCTTGATTTCAGAGGAGTTTTGTCCGCCAATGGTTTTAAGAAAGAAAGCCTGGTCGTTTTCAAAAGCCTGTTCCAAATAATCATGGTCACAGATGCTGGAGGGGATTAGAAAGCTGTTGCCATCAATCTGCCAATTGACATCGTCCAACCGGTCACCGGTATGCATTATCCTTCGCCGTTCCGACTTTGTTAATGTTGACACCTGACGGTAAGCGTTTTTCTCCGACTTGTTCTGTAAGAACATCGCTCGATAACCGGACCACCTGTATTCGTTTACATTACAGCCGTTGTCGAGAGCGTTGCGCAGGATATAAGCGAGGGCATTCCTGACATACCAGTCGGTATCCAAACAGAGGGCCTTGACGTCCATCTTTTGCAGTGTCTGCCGTTCATTATATCGCCGGCTGAACCACATAGAATACATTCGCTTGGCTTCCTGCCCAAATGCGTCGGCTTCTTTCTGGCTGACGGCCAGGACGGCGGTATGGCAATGATTGGAAACGACGACATAAACGACGATAAGCACGTTTTTCCTCCTGGCACAGACACAAAGAATTTTGACCAGAGCGTCATAGTCCTGGTCATCCCGGCACATATCTTATTTCACGTAGGCAAAGATAATATGCCAGGACTCCGTTTGTCAAGTTTTTTCTTCACTTTTTTCAACAAATGCGGGCAAGGTCTCATTTCAGCGTGGAGACCTTGCCCGAGAGTTGTTGGTCAGAGATATCTGGAACCCCATTAGGGTGGGCAAGGTCCCCGACCTAAAAAGAGACCTTGCCCGCGCACCCCTGATTATTTCCCGGCGGGCCTGACGTAGCGGGTGCCGGTATGGGATTTGACGGCGTCGATGAAGGCGGGGGAGTAGGAGGGGGAGGTACGGCGGCCGCGGACGATGACGCCATTTTCGCTGGGCTGCATCGTCTGGTCGTTGTGCTTGACAATCAGGAATTTGGCCAACTTATCCCAACGGCTCATCATGAGGTCGGTATAGGCTTCGGTCTTGGCTGTCAGGAAGGCGGCACGGTCGCCGGGCGTCATCTTGACAGCCTTTTCCTCGACTTCCTTCTGGTCGTCCGCATAGAAGTCTTCCAACTCTTTCTGGGCGTCGCGCAGGTCGCCGATCATCGCGCTCCAGCGCGGGTAGACCATGTTGGCCACGAAATTGTTCATCCAGAAGGCACTCTCCGTGCTGAACTCGGTGATGTTGTTGTTCTCGCGGCGGAACGGTTCGGGGACGCGGGTAATGCCGCAGTATACGGGGACATAGGCCGAAGTCGTGGCGTCATCCATATTGAAATAAGTGACTCCGCCCACGGCGTCGGGCAGCCAGCTGCGCATCTGGCAGACCATCGTCATGCCGCTCTGCTGGCAGCCGATCGGCCGCTCGCGGAACATCGCGGTCGAGTCGCTGCTGAAGAAGTTGACCGGCTGGTTGCGGTAAGGAGACCCCCACGGGCCGGCGCTCACGTCGGCCGTCATGTCGAGGGCGGTACCCTCGTAGTGGTCGCGCATATCATTCATCACGTCGCGGACAGAGAGCGGCGCATCGGGCTTGATCCAGAGCGGCAGGTGGTCGTGCTGGCTCAGGTCTCCGTTCAGGAAGGGAAGATACTCGTCCATTTCCGCCGTATCGTAATGATGGCGGAAGAAGCTCCAGACGCGTGCCTCGCAGTAGCTGATGGCACTGAAATCGAGAGGACCGTAAGCCTCGCGGAAGCTGAAGTCCGCGTCGGAACCGGTGTAAAGGCCGAGCTCGCGGGCCAGCGAAATCACGTCCTTGGCGTACATGCAGACGCCCTCGATCTCGCAGAACGGTTTCTTTTTGTAAACTTTCTTTACCTGCGGGAACTGCTGGATGCGGCTGGCATTGGCGTAGGCGCAGATGCAGTCGTCGGGTACGCGGAGCGCCACCCAAACGGCGCCCTTGCGGCCGGGGCCCTTGCCGACGATTTCCATGATCCAGGCTTCTTCCTTGTCGCAGACGGCGAAGGATTCGCCGGAGCTGTTGTAACCATATTCCGTCACCAGGTCGTTGATGACGGCGATGGCTTCACGTGCCGTTGTGCTGCGCTGCAGCGCTATGTGCATCAACGTGAAATAGTCGAAATAGCCTTCCCGGTTCACCAGCTCCCGGCGACCGCCCCAGGTGGTCTCCACGATGGATACCTGGTTTTCGTTCATCAGGCCGACGACGCCGTAGGTGTAGGGCGCTTCGGTGATGAAGCGCTCGGGAGCCTGCGGCCCCCAGCCCCGGAGGGCGATCAGCTCACCCTGCGCATGGCGGCCGGGTGCGGAGAACTCCAGCGGCTGCAGGAACCCGAAGCTGTCGCAGTTATACGTGCAGATTACGCTTCCGTCGGCGGAAGCCTTTTTCCCGACAATCAGGTTCGTGCAGGCGAACGAGGCCACTGCCATCGAGAGCAGGATGGCCGAAAGGATCAGCTTTTTCATAATATGAAGAGTAAAATCTATTATTTCAATGCGTCGGCGAGCTGGGCGCAGGGGACGGGGCGCTGGTCGCCGGTGGCGAGGTTCTTCAGCGTCACGACGCCGTCGGCCATCTCCTGGTCGCCGACGATGGCCAGGTACGGGATGCCCTTGCGGTCGGCGTACTCAAACTGCTTCTTGAGTTTGGTGGCGTCGGGATAGATCTCGCAGGCGATGCCGGTGGCGCGCAGCTGCGCGGCGACGGGCAGCGTGTAGGCGATTTCCTTTTCGCCCATGTGGGTGAAAAGCACGGTCGCAGCGGCGGCCGCATCCTTCGGGAAGAGGTCGAGTCCGGCAAGGACGTCGTAGATGCGGTCGGCGCCGAAGCTGATGCCCACGCCCGACATATTCGGCAGGCCGAAAATGCCGGTCAGGTCGTCGTAGCGGCCGCCGCCGCAGATGCTGCCGATGGCGAAGTCAAGCGCCTTGACTTCGAAGATGGCACCGGTATAGTAGTTGAGGCCGCGCGCCAGCGACAGGTCGAGTTCCACCTGCTGCCGGATGCCGGCGCTCTCGATGAGCGAGAACAGCGTTCCGACTTCTTCCAGACCCTTCATGCCGGTTTCCGAAGCGGCGAGCAGCTGACGCATCGTAGCGAGCTTTTCGGCCGTCGTGCCGGACAGCGTCAGCACCGGCTCGATGACGGCCACAGCCTGCTCGGAGAGGCCTTTCTCGAAGAGCTCCTGCTTCACGGCGTCCAGGCCGATCTTGTCGATCTTGTCGATGGCCACGGTGATGTCCACCAGCTTGTCGGGCTGTCCCGAAACTTCGGCCAGGCCCGCCAGGATCTTCCGGTTGTTGATCTTGATGCACACGCGTACGCCCATCTGGCCGAACACGTCGTCCACAATCTGCACCAACTCCAGTTCGTTGAGGAGCGATTTGCTGCCGATCACGTCCACATCGCACTGGTAAAACTCGCGGTAGCGGCCTTTTTGCGGACGGTCGGCACGCCATACGGGCTGCATCTGG
>JAEEGL016873443.1_pt1 | contig 15310 bp, 11 predicted proteins | sample 9134231 | NCBI WGS metagenome assembly JAEEGL01 (sample SAMN16246548, study PRJNA631951) | gut metagenome | biome: gut microbiome; feature: rumen; material: fiber-attached | host: Bos | place: Iran: Karaj | collected 2018-10 | reverse complement strand
CGATTTAATATTTCTGGATACATCTCATAAAAATATCTCATATATTTAAGATTTGTAGGCGAAAACGATTTAATATCTGGAAAGATAGCTTTAAGATCCTCACTAATTGTTTTCATAAGGCAATAATCCTCCAAGTTATTCGTATCATAAATACATAAGAAAAACTATGATCTCATCACGAAACGACCTTTTTCATACCTGAAATGATCCCAAAACTCTATTGACGCAAAAAGAGCCAGACAGGAATACCATCCCATCCGACTCAATGTATTACAATTTTTCTTTATCTTTTATTACTTATCTTCTTCACGGATATGCTGCGTAAGCTGGATTGAGAATCCTGAAGGTGAAATCAAAAGGCATGACCGTGCAGACTTGGAATCTACTGAATGGTCATCCCCTCTTTCATTCTTAAAACCATGAGCCTTAAAAAATTCATAAGCTTCATCAAAGTCACGTACATTCATACGCATGGTTGTCATATCCTTTTCCATGGACTCAACATGTGCTACGTCCAAATGAAATCCATTTGCATCTTTCATGCGAACACTGGAAATATCCTTATTATCAATGTTGTCGACCTGATGTCTCTTCTCAAATCCCATCTCTTCAAAAAGCTTAATGATATTGTCAGCGTCTTTTGAAAGAATCATTGGGTTAAAAGTAGTAATTTCCATGCTTAGTTCCTCCTTAAAGTAAAATGCTCATAGTGAATAAATAATAAATCTTTAAAAATTTAATTTTAAAATTACCACATATACGATTTTACAATGAGGACTTACAAAAACACTATTAACTGAGTATAAAATATCTATGTATTAGTAGTTTAGAATTTATGCTCTCTTAGCTGCCATCATCACGCTTCTGTAACCAAGGCGGGACAATTCCTTTTTATATAGAAGATTAGCCAGCACAACGGACATAATGCATCCCAGGATAATGAGCACGTAACCGATTACTACCGATCTTGTAAGGCTCTGTGCAGCGAAATTATATATAGGATCATTTTTTGAAAACTGAGATAAAAATACCAAAGGAATCACTATCACAAATAATCCTATCATTCCACCGACAAAATATTTATAGCAGATGCCTGTGTATGTATACATGCAAAATGCCATGATTCCTGTGATAAGTATGTATCTGCTCTGCATCGCAGTGTACTCTTCCATGGTATAGCCCGCTGCTCCGTGCTTTGCAGCAACAACATGTATTACAACCATAAGTGTAAACAGTATCAGTGCAAGAGGAATCATCACCAGATACGGAAGGTAAGTCTGCGTCTTCTTTTTTAGCGGAGAGGACTGATACAGACTTGAATAACATAATGGATAAATCATCTGCACCACATAGGAGCATGGAAGCAGAAGATAAAGCCCCCATACCACTGACTCCGCTTCTGCAGCTAAATTCATAACGATTCCAATTACAGTACATAACCCCATGAACAAAAACTGTTTTTTACCGTTGGGACCATATTTTAATAGTTTAAAAATGAGCTTTAAATCTTTTTTCATCCTGCAAGCTCCTCATGAAATGATCTGTCGTAATTTTTCAAAACTGTTCTTATCATAGTAAATGATGAAAGGACTGTAGCAAATGCAAAAACAAAAAGCCATACCATCAGGTGCATATTACCATCCTGATATCCCAGGTACATAAAGACGTTGCCCAGGATTCCAAAAAGTAGCACCACCCCCATCAGCAGTCCGTAATACATCCACGTAGTAATATTTCTCATCAGGATCAGCGCAAATGTAACATACGAATAGGAAAAAAGAGCATGCAACGCTGCGACAAGAAGATAGTCACCTTTAATTTCATTTGGCATCAGGATAATTGCTATATATGCGCATATTTCCATAATAGCCAGATTACAGAAAAGTCGTCTCAGCTGATCTGCAATAATACCGTTTTTCACAAGTTCTCTTCCACGTTTGGAACACTGTAAAAGCCCAAAGGAATATCCCCTTGAAGTCACTCCGTTAAAGGAAAAATAATCAGCCATTCCATCAATATACATATAGTAAATACTTATGAGAGTTAAACTCAAAGTTCCTGCCCCTCTAACCATCAGAGCCTGTAATGCAATAAATAATAATGGAATAATAAGCAGCACAACCAGACTGTATATACATCCTGTAAAACAGCGGTATCCAATCATCAATCTTTTCATAATGTCAGACCCTCCGCATTAAAAGCCTGAGAGCTTAGTATTGGCTCTCATAACTCCGATTGTGATCTGCATAAGTGTCGGTGATTCAAATACAAGATCAAGTCCCGAAAGCTTATCAGCATTTTCCGAAAGGCAGAGGCCCTCAAATCCATAGCTACCGGAGGTCATGTCAAACATGTATTTTCCAGCCTTTTCTTCATCAGCCTTATTTCCCTTTACGTATACATATTTTTCCTTAAGATCCTCTACAAAGCCCTTCTCAACTACTCTTCCATTCTCAACAATAGCCACATAATCAGTAACATTCTCCATATCAGCCACATTATGTGTTGAGAAAATCACAGACTTTTCACCCTCATTCTCAGCAAGATAATCTCTGATAATGGAACAGAGCTTATCTCTCATCAACGGATCAAGCGGGGATGCAGGCTCATCCATAAGTAACAGCTTTGTATCTCTGGCAAGTACGCCTGCAAGCATGACCTTTGTTCTTGTTCCATCTGAAAGATTATTAACCTTCTTGTTCTTTTCAAAAGCAGATCCGTTAACAACTGCAAGGTCCTTCAATATCTTTTCATATTTTTCACCATCAAAGCTATCAAAAAGAATCTCCTGAACCTCCTTCGCCTGCTTCATATCCCAGTTGGGAAGGAAATAAGTACCGGTTCCTGTATATCCGATGCTGTTCTTTACTTCCGGATTATTCTCTCTGTCCTTCTCTGAAAACTTATCAAAATAGGTTACCTCCCCCTTATGATCAAGCCTTATGCCTGCCATAATCTCGAGAAGTGTGGTCTTACCTGCACCGTTTTCCCCGATAAGCGCTGTCGCAAAGCCCTTGGGAAAATCCAGTTCATCAACCTTAAGCTCAAAATTCTTGTATTTCTTTTCGATGTTTCTACATGAAATTACTGCACTTGTTTCCATATCATTCCTCCGCGAATTTAAGTAATGTGTTTAATGTGTCTGTCAGTTCGCTGTCACTCATCCCGGCTATCTTTGCATATTTGATAGCCTCGAGGAGCGCTCCCTCAACCTTTCTCTGATGTTGTTCCCTCAGCATCTCTCCATCCTGCGCATTCACATAGTAGCCCTTACCCTGCACTGCAGTTACAAGGCCTTCGCTCTCAAGCTGTTCATACGCTTTGATGGTTGTTATAACACTGATCTTCAGCTCCTTTGCGAGTCCTCTTATCGAGGGAAGATATGCACCTTCTTCATATTTACCCTCCAGAATATCATTTCTGAAACTGTCTGATATCTGCTGATAAATCGGTACTCCTGAACTCTGCGATATTATCATGGCAACCTCACAAAAATACAGTTTGTTTTTCAGCATTATGTAACAGGTGTGCTGTACTGTATATGTGTTATATATACACCTATATCAGTTGCATGTCAACCTAAATAAAACGAAAATAAAAAAATCTCCGCAGGTTGCATTTTTCAGCATCCTGCGGAGTTCTTATTATCTATGAGTTTTAACTCTCCTGATTTTGTATTTCACATATAATCTAAGTGCCATGAAAGCGTATGGTATACACAAAATCATAGCCGCTATTGTATCACTGCTTGAAAGTCCATCCTCGAATAAGTATAAAACGCCGCCAATTGCCAGCGCTATAGCACTTATAACGTTTATTGTAAAGTAGAACTTCTTCTCTTCATATGACATTTGTTGCATTGTTTTTATACCTCCCTCACAAACTAAATAAAAAGTATATTTAATATCTATACTCAACATGATAATCCGGTGTGTCCAACAAATGTCCATCAAAAAGTTTTTATACTTTTTTCCGTTATAGTTAACTATTTACAACTTAGCGGAATGATATAATTTATGAGAGGTTTTTGCCATGGGTATTGATACCGTCGAAAATGTATGCATGCTGCTATCGGTGACCATCGGATCACTATATGCACTTTTCAAGTATATAAAAACTCCAAAACGCGGATGGATATTCCTTTCCGTCTTTTTTCTGATGCATCTCCTCAGTGATTACTATTGGACTATATATACACTGGTCATGGGTGAGGATCCCGATGTATCTGCATTTATGGCATACTTTGGGTGGAACATCGGCTATTTGTTCATGCTTTTTCTCACATTAAACATGCGTCCTCCTGAAGCAAAAAGATTTTTTCATCCTCTCATACTTATCCCTATTCCGCTAAACATATGGCAGTTTTTCATCTATATTCAGTATGGCGGAATCTTCAACAACATATGGGAAGGCGTTCTCGCAACAAGCATAGCTTGCTTCAGCCTGCAGGTTATATTGTATTATTTAAAAAACAGAGCTACATGCAAGTCATTCCCTTTTCTTCATACAGTAATTTTCTTTTTCATAGTCTTTGAATATGGCATGTGGACCTCCTCCTGCTACGATTGGAGCTGGGCACCTGTAAATCCATACTATATTTCTGCTTTTCTTGAGTGTGTTACACTGCTGCTTCTTGGTTATGTCACAAACAAAGAATATGAGCAGATGAATGTATCAAAACAGGAAAAAAGCAATCAGGAGACCCGTTTTGCTATTCTTCTCCAGATAACAGTAGCTGTTATTATCTTTTTCGGAGGAGTCGGAGGTTATTATGTCGGTTTTCTGATGAAGAGTTCTATCCCGCTTAATTCAAATAATCCCGGCACTTATAAGAATATAGCCATAACGCTTTTTGTGATATCTATCATTTTAGTTGTATTCATTATGATGATCATTCTGATGACAGCCCTGCGGTATAAATCCACAGAGCATGATCTTCCGGAAGAGGCTGCAATTAAGCGCGGACGTTACAATTTCATCCTAACCCTCATCATCACATTCAGTTTGATGATAGCCTCAGTTATCTATACATCCAGATTGTTCTATCAGGTATCTGTGGAAGGAGCCCTGGAAGACGGAAAATCAAAAGTTTATTCAACCACTGAAGAACTGGAGAACTACCTGGCTGTAGCAAGATCCATACTTTTGGTAACCGCAGATACGGTTGATATCATGCTTCACAATGGTGAATCGCAGGATAGCATAATAAGGTATATCTATGCCCAGACCTCCAATCAGGCTGTGCAGTTTGATGAAAACTTTACAGGAATATATGCCTATATTAATGGCGAATACATGGACGGCTCAGGATGGGAACCGCCCGCAGATTACAGAGTTGAGAACCGTGACTGGTATAAGGAAGCTGTCGATGCAAAAGGTAAAACAATAATTGTCTCACCCTACATCGATGCACAGACAGGATCTGCAGTTATCACTATATGTAAGCTCCTTAATGATGGAGGTATTGAAGGAGATTACAAAGAACGTGAAGTTGTAGCTCTCGATCTCGTTGCCAATCACGTAACCGATATTACAGATGAAATTTCAATTGCCGGAAAAGGCTATGGATTCATCGTAAGTCAGGATGGGATGATCATTACCCATCATGATCATGCTCTAAATGGAAAAAATGTTAATAAGGTTTATGGCGAAAATTTCATGGATCTTATCACTACCGGGAACAGCTCTGCAATAGATGCCACTCTTGATGGTGAAAACTACACCCTGTTTGTAGACAATGTCATTGATCAGTGGTATGTGGTTATCGCCATAAGTGACAAGGAGCTTTTTTCAGAAACATATAGTCAGCTTGCAGTGAACATCATTGTCTCACTGGTTATTTTCCTGCTTATCTCCTTCTTCTATTACATGGGTTATAAGAACGAACAGCTGAATGCAAAAAAGATGGAAGAAATGCGCTCTACCGATATGCGTCGCGTTTACGAAGCCAGGATATTAAAACAAAAAGAGGCATCAGCTACTGAAGCAAATAAGGCAAAAAGCCAGTTTCTTGCACAGATGTCACATGAAATCCGTACGCCCATAAACGCGGTCCTTGGTATGAATGAAATGATTCTGCGTACTACAAAGGACGAACAAACACTGGAATATTCAAGGAATATTGATTCTGCAGGTAATACTCTACTCGCACTGATAAATACAATTCTTGACTTCTCGAAGATAGAAGACGGCAAAATGGATATTATCCCTGCCAACTATGATACATCATCCTTCATCAATGATCTGGTAAATTCCATAGTTCAAAGAGCAGAAGCCAAAGGTCTGGAATTCATTCCCGATATAGATGAAACCCTTCCACGCACGCTCTATGGTGATGATGTACGTCTGAAACAGATTATTATGAATCTGCTTACAAACGCAGTTAAGTACACAGAGAGCGGTTCTGTCAGATTTACTGTAAAAAGTGCCGGAAAAATAGGCGATAAGCTTCAGCTCTATGTATCAGTAAAGGATACCGGTATCGGCATTCACTCTGAGGATGTTGACAAGCTTACCCTCTCCTTCCAGAGACTTGATGAAAAGAAGAATCGTAACATTGAGGGAACAGGTCTTGGCATGTCAATCGTCTCTAATCTGTTATCTCTTATGGGAAGTAAAATCTGCGTAGATAGCACCTACGGTGAGGGTTCCAACTTCTATTTCACTATAGAGCAAGGAATTGTTGATGAAACTTCTATTGGCGATTTTGCAGATAATACTGAGAATCGACGCACTGATCGCTCCAACACTGATCTTATCAATGCGCCCGGTGCACGTATACTTGTTGTTGACGATAACGAGCTTAACCTTATGGTTGCAACAAGTCTTCTTAAGCTGTGCAACATCGCTCCGGATGAAGTATCCTCAGGAGCAGAAACCATACAAAAAATGTCTGAGAACACCTATGACATAGTATTTTTGGATCACATGATGCCCAAAATGGATGGTATCGAAACCTTGCATGAGTTGAAAAAACAGAATCTGATTCCTCCTGGGACAAAGATGGTAGCCCTTACCGCAAATGCAGTTATGGGTGCCAAGGAGAACTATTTAAATGAAGGCTTCGACAATTATTTGTCCAAACCAATGGAAATAAAAGAGATGGTAAGTCTCCTGAAAGAGTACCTTCCTGACAGCGCTTATACTGAGGATAGGCCTGCTAATCCTTCGTATTTTGATCCTGAGGACGATACTATCGATACTACAGATGACGCAAATGCCTCTAATGAAAACGCCACAGAAGAAGATCCTGTTATAAAGAAATTGCAGGAAGCCGGTATCGATACAGACAATGGCATTGACTATTGTAAGGATCATGATACTTACCTGGAAGTGCTGTCCTTCTTCACTGAGGAATATGCTACAAAAAGCGCAAACATCAACTCCTGCTTCGAGAATGAAGACTGGGAGGATTACTCTATTCGCATACATGCATTAAAATCCAACCTAAAGACCATGGGCATGCCTGAGCTTGCTGAAAAAGCTCTTGGTCTTGAGAAGGCCTCAAAAGAGGATGATCTTGATTATGTCATGACTAATCATGCTTCATTCATGGATGAATATCGGATGATAGTAGAAAAAGTCTCCAGCATTTTAGCATAACTTTTCTACTTTTACACACAAGAAGTCATAAGCAACTCATTACATATTCATAAAAAATTAGTGCCAGCAAACCTCTCCTTAATTGGTTAAGATTTGTCGGCACTAATTCTCTTTAATCTATCGGTATATGCTTTCAACTCAATCTTCTATATATCTCGCTTTAGTAACAAGGAATAGTCCGCACAGGATAAGGCCGACTATAATTCCCTCTCCCATTCCCTGGAAAAGCACAAGTAATACTACAATTGCAATATAGGAATTCTTTGTCTTTTTCTCTGAGTACTTATCAAAAGCGTAGCCATTGTCCCTTATACTGGACAGATTTTTATGAAGGACCTTGAAAAGGAAAAAGTATATCGCACAAAGTACAGCACAGCATATGAGCTGAACTGCAAAATACTGAGCGTATAAACCACTCTCAGTCAGGTTTGCCATTTTAATAACATTGAAAAATCCCATGTCAGCATTAAGTGAGCCTGCTGCCGTTGCAAGCTTTTCAGGATCCTGATAATACATATTTATAAATCCCGCCATCAGTATAGCTAAAACTGCACCTACTATGCTTCCTACAATACCAACAACAAATAAATTTCTGATTGCCTTCGCGATGTTTGCAGCTATATTGGCATTCTTTTTGATTCCTTCCATATTGTATCTCCCTTCATAAGGTACTAATTGTAGGACATGTAATTACTCTTTAATTATATGTAGATAATTGAATGCAATTCAATTAGTACACTTGTTAAATAACTATAAACATTCCATAAAGGGGATTCTTTGTTCACTTAGTGTTTTTATAACTTCTTTTGGCTATTTACACTTTTGAGCAAAAGAAGTCATAAGTTTAGGTAAATAGTAGCCCGAGTAGTCATAAGTTTACGTCTATGATCTTTATCCCACAATTTTGGGCTAATATCGCTTCACAAAAAATTACGTTATTTCGTTTACATTACGTCAATCTCTTTTTTTCCACCTTTTTGACGTATTATATCGGAGAAATCCAATATCTATAAAATTCGAATAGAGTTTACCAACAATTTTTTTCAGTCTGTAGTGGGTTGTATAGAACTTTCGACGTAATCAAGTACTACATTCCTACTAATATTTCGTTAGTCGTTACGTCAATAACCCCGTTTTTTCTTGTGTTGACATAACACCCAAAATTGAATTACGTCAATAAACTTCGCTAGACACAAATTGGGCTACAAAATGCTTAATCTCAGCAAAAATGTAGATTCCCTGATTTCCTCAAAAAAATCTATGACCTCTTGAACAAAAAGCAGAAGAAGTCATAGATTATTGGAATTTTATAGCAGGTTATTTAGATTTTTTTCTCCGGTCGCTGTCTATTTTGTTTTTGTCTATTTTGTTTTTGTCTTTTTTGCCTTAGTCTTTTTTGTTTTGGTATTACCAGCTTTTGCTTTGGCTTTTTTCTCCTTTTTAACAGTAATATTACAGGTTGCCTTGTAGCCGCCTTCCTTAGTCTTGACGGTAATTGTTGCTTCGCCTGCACCTACTGCTGTTACAACACCGTTTTCATCAACGGTAGCAACCTTCTTGTTGCTGCTACTCCACTTAACATCCTGGTTGGTGGCTTTCTTAGGCTTCAAGGTTGCCTTTAAGGTATAGGTCTTACCCTTTTTAAGAGTCTTCTTTGACTTATTAAGCTTAACTCCCGTTACGTCTACCTTCTTTGTAACAGTAACCTTGCACTCAGCCTTGAACTCACCATCCTTTGTGGTTACAGTGATGATACATTTGCCCTTTTTCTTTGCCGTCACAAGTCCTTCTGCTGAAACCTGAGCAACAGTTCCATCACTTGAAGTCCATGTGAGTTCCCTGTTTGTAGCATTCTCAGGCTGAATCTCTGCAACAAGCTGGTATGTTCCTGTCTTTCCGATGCTGACTTTTTTCTTATTAAGCTTTATTCCTGTTACAGGAATTACCATTTCTACATTTTCAGTCTTGGGAGACTCTGTCTCAGTTTTTGTATTATCAGGTGTTGTTACCTCGGGGGTAGTTGTTTCAGGGGTGGTCACCTCCGGTGTGGTTGTTTCAGGTGCTGTTACCTCGGGGGTAGTTGTTTCAGGAGTGGTTACTTCCGGGTTGGTTACAGCAGGTGTTGTTTCCTGAGGCGTATTATCGGCAGGTTTTGTAGATTCTGACTGACCGGGATTCTCCGGTGTCGCAGGATCTTGTGCACCTGGCTCTTCTGCACCCGGCTGTTCTGTACCAGGCTCTTCTGTTCCAGGCTGTTCTGTACCGGGCTCTTCTGTGCCGGGTTCCTCTGTTCCAGGCTGTTCTGTTCCGGGCTCTTCTGTTCCGGACTCCTCTATATCTTCAGTCCTTCCCTTGATAGCAATATCTTTTGATGTGTAGCCCTGGCTCTTAGGTGTGTTGAAGTATACTTTTGTTGTGTCGGCAATTTTCTTATCAGCAAGCTGTGAGGAACCTGCTCTGCTAATAATGAGGTTGAGATCACCCTTTTCAATAGCCTCTGTAGGAACGTCAGTATAATACCAGCCGTCGCCTTCACTATACATACGTGTTCCCGGCCATCCGCCAATTATGTTGTTGTACTCAGGTATACTTGACCATACATATGCATGACATTTTCCCCAGTCATTATCATCATAATAGTAAATTCTTGTAACAGGTGTACCTTCCGGATATGCCGGTACTATCTCCTCTTCAGGTGCCCCAAGAGCTTCTTCCTTTGAAGCAAAATATCTGTCATCATAAACGAATCTGCTCTTGATATTCAGTATCTTAAGATCACCTGTCTGTTTTCCATTACCTCCATTATTGAAGATGATGTTAAAGTTGGATCCTGCGCCTGCGGGAACTGTTACCTTCCACCAGCCATCGCCCTCATCCTCACAGGGTGTTCCGGGCCACTCTCCAAAGCTGTAAGCTTCCCATGTATATGCATTAACAGTATCCCAGTTATCCTTGTTATAGAAATATACTGTAGTTTCATTTGCTGATATTCCAAGGTCTTTTTCAGCTTCTTCTTTGGATGAGTACTGCTTTACATTCCACTTCCCGCCATCATTTTTTCCGGTAAGCGCAATGTACTTGTCATCACCCTTTATTTCTATGTTTACAGTCTGTGTTCCATCGGTATTGAAAATTACAAAATACTTCTCATCTGCTCTGTCCTTAGGAAGCTTTAAGTCTGCACGAATCCAGTATCCACCCTCATCGTAGGTGTTCTTTCCCGGCCACTCCCCTGCAATCTGCTGTCCACCATCGTACCAGGAATAGATGTTGGCGTATTGCCACATATCTGTGTTGAAGAGATATACAGAATCTGTCACAAGTCCTAGCGCTTCATCCGTTAGTGCTTTTGAATCATAGATGTCTGTCTTTTCAGGTGTTACAAAGCTCTCTTTTCCATTCTCAATTGTGTAGCTCTCTGTGCGATCTGTACCATTTGTAAATACTACCTTGAAGTTCTCAGAAGCAACATTAACTCTGTACCAGCCATCGTTCTCACTTATAGCATCAACGGGAGCTTCTGCATCATCAACAATAGCCTGTACTTTACTCCAGTTATAAGAGTTATTGAAGTGAACAGTTGTGTAGCTTTCTGTTGTAGCTTCTGTAAGGACTACTACTGCTTCCTTCTGAATTACACCATCAATTGTTCCGTCTTTTACTATGAAAAGATCATTTTTTCCTGATACCTTATTTACATAATTACCATCAGGAAGTGTTGTCGCACCCTTGATTGCAACAGGGTAAGAAGCTGTGTTAACAAGTACTGCTCCGTCTGCTGTATCATCGCCTCTTTCAACCATTACAACATGCATATCGCCACCGGGATTTGTAAGCTTCTCAGCTTTTCCTGTCATGGCTTTTCTAAAGTTATTTACTGCTGTAACCTCAGGAGACTTGAACAAGACATTTCCTGCCGCGCCAAGTACATTATCACCGAATGGATTCTCTCTTGAGCTTCCGCTTGGTCTTGAGAAAAAGAGCGGTGTGCCGTCTTTTCTTGCAGTAATAATTGCCCATGCTTCCAGGGTGTCATTATCGTTTATTGCAAGGTACGAATTGTCGTTGATGTAGTTGTCGTGAGACTCAACCCAGGTTACAAGCTTATTGCTGTCTGCTGTGTAAGCTCCGTCATCATATATGCCATAGCCAGCGAGCTTATCTGCAGATACGTTGTCGCCTGAAACTGCATTTCTGATTGTTCCACCATAGTTACTTGCTGTTGTTCCTCCGATATAGTGCTCATATGCAGCAAGTCTGTCATTATCTCCCTGAAGGACTTCACCATATACAAAGAGATTATCGTATGACTTACCATTACCTGTCTCTGCGGCATATTCGTTAAGAGCTGCTGCCATGTTGGGATAAAAGCTGTTTCTTCCCTCATCCCCTTCATAGTTTCCTGGAACCGGATCATCGGGAAGTGCTATATGCTTGGCTGTATCTATACGAAATCCGTCTGCACCGCAGTTTACACAGTCATCCAAATATGCATAGAAATAATCCTGGAAATCTGTGTTTTCAGTATCAACATCATACAGACCACCCATCGCGTAATAGGTTACGTTAGCACGATCGCTCCAGTTGCTGATTCCTGTTGTATAATCCTTATGAAAAAGGTTATCCCATCCGCCAACGGCATCAATCATGTTCTGTGATACCTGATCTGCTGTGGGAGTTGTATGGTTCGGAAGAATATCTACGATAACTCCGATACCATACTTATCAGCTTCGTTACACATCTCAATGAACTCATCTCTGCTACCAAGCTGATAGTTACCGATTGTCCAGTCTGTAGGCTGATAGTGGTAATACCACATACCATCTGTTCCGTTGAGTTCACCGTTAAGTGATAATGCATTATGTGTATCAAGGCATGCATTTATAGGTGAGGTCTGAACTGCTGTAAATCCTGCCTCAGCAATTGCAGCCATGTTCTCTTTTATGGTATTAAAATTCCAGCAGAATGCATGAAGTATGGCACCATCATGAATTGATGCGCGGTTTACATTTGCACTGTTTGAGATATTCTCTTTCTCATGCTTCTGGGAGTCCTTAGCTTTCTGTTTCTTAGCCTCGATATCATCAGCAGTTTCTTCCTCTGAGGAAAGTGTTGAAGCCTTGGTCGTTATATCAAAAGCATCCTCGGAATCTATAAGCTCCGGATCTTCATCCTCTTCTTCCTGATTCACTGTTTCGTCTGTATTATTCTCATTCTGAGATTCTGTAGATTCCCCCGGAGTTGACTCCGCAGACTGGTCTGTATTCTGATCTGTAGCGCCATTTGTCGTTTCTTCTGCAGATCGATCATCTGTTGTACTTTCTGCCTGTTCTTCTGAAGCCTGTCCAGTTGTACCTTCTGCCTGCTCTCCTGAAGTCTGCTCTGTTGTACCTTCTGCCTGCTCTCCTGAAGTCTGCTCTGTTGTACTTTCTGTTTGCTCCTCTGATGCCTGCTCTGTTGTACTTTCTGTCTGTTCTTCTGATACTTGCTCTGTAGCCCCTGTAGTTGTAGCTTCTTCTGTGCCTTCACTATCTGTGCTTACGCTTTCTGTCCTGCCTTCGTCTGTCGTACTCTCCGCTTCTGCTGCTTCATCTTCTGCTACAGACTCTTCCTGTACTACTGCAACATTTTCCACTTCACTTGCAAGGGAAACAAGTGATGCCCCGGGTGCACTCATTGCCAGTGAAGCACCAAGCCAAACGGACATTAACCGTTTTACTATGTGTTTACCTTTTCTCATTACTTCCTCCGCTATTATTACTATATTCATTACTGTTAACCGATTAACTCAATTGATATAGATTATAGATTTGGAGGTAGTCTTAAGTCAATTATTCAAAGGTATAGTATTTGGAAAACGTTTTTTGTGAAAAATATACAAAAAGACGCTTAACTTCCATACAGTTGAAAGCTAAGCGCCTTAAACAATCGCATTACTTAAACTTCACACATCAATCAGGTCTTCAGGATTAATTACTATATCGCTGTTATCATCAGATAACTTCCTGTAAGAGTCAAAGAACCATCCCCTTGACTCCTTGACTCCCATTTTAGTTTGTATATCCCATCAGGTACTCGTCTACTTCCTTCGCGCAGGCTCTGCCTTCAGCGATAGCCCACACAACAAGAGACTGACCTCTTCTCATATCACCTGCGGAAAAGAGCTTTGTGCCTTCAACATTGTAGCTTCCCTCCGGAGTAATAACTGTTCCGCGCTGGGTTCTCTTAAGAGAGAATTCCTCAGCGGTGTAGTCTTCGCATCCGATAAAGCCAGCTGCTATAAGTAAAAGCTCACACTTAAGCTTCTTCTCTGTACCGGGAACCTCTACAAGTTTTCCCTCCTTGAAAGTAACCTTAACTGTCTCGATTGACTTAAGAGCACCCTTCTTGTCAGTTTCGATACTCTTAACTGTGGTTTCAAATACTCTGGGATCACTTCCGAAAACATGAATAGCTTCTTCATGGCCATAATCTGTTTTCAGGGTCTTTGGCCACTCAGGCCATGGGTTGTTTGCAGCTCTCTCTACAGGAGGCTTAGGCATCATCTCAAGAGCAGTAACTGACTTTGCACCATGTCGTATTACAGTTCCGATGCAGTCATTACCTGTATCACCACCGCCGACAATAACTACATTCTTGCCTGCTGCATCAATGTATCCGCCATGCTCAGCTAAAGAAGTAACCTTTGTATCCTTAGATCCCATGAGGGCTTTGGTTGTACTTGTAAGGAAATCAACTGCGTTGTAAACACCCTTTACCTTGGCAGGATCAGCAACAGGAAGGGGACGCTCCTTCTTCGCTCCGCAGCATAGAACTACAGCATCAAAACTGCTAAGCATCTCCATAGCCTTCTTGTCTTTACCTACATTTACGTTTGTGTGGAATACAACTCCCTCATCCTCCATGAGCTTTCTTCTGCGCTTAATTACCTTTTTATCAAGCTTCATGTTAGGTATGCCATACATGAGAAGACCACCAATCTCGTCCTCTCTCTCAAACACCTCAACGTTGTGTCCTCTGTGATTAAGCTCATCCGCTACTGCAAGTCCGGAAGGTCCGCTTCCTACAACCGCAACCTTCTTTCCGCTTCTTATCTGGGGAATGAAGGGTTTGATGTAGCCTTTTTCATAAGCTGTTTCAACAAGATATAATTCATTGTCATGAACTGTTACAGCATCCCCATACTGTCCGCACATACATGCCTTCTCGCAAAGTGCCGGACATACACGTCCTGTAAACTCAGGAAAATTGCTGGTCTTATGAAGTCTTGCAAAGGAGTGCTCATCATGTCCTCTGTAAAGTTCATCATTCCACTCAGGTATCAGGTTGTGCAGGGGACAACCTGTAAACATGCCCCCGAGATTCATTGCTGACTGGCAAAAGGGTACGCCGCAATTCATGCAACGTGATGCCTGTTCGCGTCTCTTTTCTGTATCCAGTGGCTTGTGGAATTCATTAAAGTTTTTGATTCTCTCAGCCGGTGGTACGTCTATGTTGTTTTTTCTTTGATATTCAAGAAATCCTGTATCTTTTCCCATTGGTTCTCCTATCGTAATTCCCCTCATCCGCCCTTCGGGCACCTTCCCCCCAAGGGGAAGGCATTATTTGTTCTTTTATTGCCTTTCCCTTGGGGGAAGGCATTATTTGTTCTTTTGCTTCCTTTCCCTTGGGGGAAGGCATTATTTGTTCTTTTGCTTCCTTTCCCTT
>JAEEGL015298464.1_pt1 | contig 15310 bp, 8 predicted proteins | sample 9134231 | NCBI WGS metagenome assembly JAEEGL01 (sample SAMN16246548, study PRJNA631951) | gut metagenome | biome: gut microbiome; feature: rumen; material: fiber-attached | host: Bos | place: Iran: Karaj | collected 2018-10 | reverse complement strand
TTTACCTTCAAGCCAAATGTTATAACCCTTATACTACTGCCGTTGGGGTTAAAGATACGGCCCGCCTTATTTCCCGTATTAAAGACAGACAGTTTGGCATTATGGTAACAACATCGTACGTTCACCAGCAAGCCTATCAGGAACTACTTGACGATGGACACCCTGTCGTACTTGTAACGGGCCGCACCCTCATTAATCTCATATTCGATAGATTTGAAGTCCGCTCTGTCGAAGCATTGAGTGACTGGTTAAACAAAGAATTTGCATAACGAATTGCCCTCTCCTTGCGTTTTTCCCCCGAAAATTTGGATCCCCCGGAAAAACTAAGTACATTTGACGACCGAAAAAATGGTAGTATGAATGAGGTTCGCGTCATAGAGCTCTTCGCTGGTGTAGGAGGTTTCCGGGTTGGCCTAGACCGGGCCGATTCTAGTTTTTTCAAGACCATTTGGGCCAACCAATGGGAACCGTCAACCAAGGTTCAGCATGCCGCGATGGTTTACGAGAAGAATTTCGGAACCGGCAGTGTTGTCAATGATGATATTAACAAAGTAAAGACGGATGCTATTCCTGACCACGACATGCTAGTTGGAGGATTCCCGTGTCAGGACTATTCTGTTGCTACGACACTCAGCAATTCTAAGGGAATTGAGGGAAAGAAAGGTGTCCTTTGGTGGTCCATTTATCGTATTCTTAAGGAAAAGGGGGAGAATCGCCCTTCTGTAGTTTTTCTGGAAAATGTGGATCGCTTACTTCTTTCTCCTGCAAAGCAGCGGGGCCGGGACTTTGCCATCATTCTAGAATGTCTCAATGAACTTGGATACATTGTGGAATGGCGGATTATTAATGCCGCCGAGTATGCCATGCCCCAGAAACGTCGTCGCACATATATCGTTGGATATAAGAAGGACGGTCTAATAGGTAAGGACTTCACGAAACCGGAGGATTGGGTATTCCGGTCCGGCATCTTTGCCAAAGCCTTTCCGGTGGTTGTTGAAGATACGTTACCCCACTTGCATAGAATAAAGCTTTCAGAAGAAAAGACAAACCGACTACTGGATATTACTAATTCCTTTAATAGCGCTAATAAAGAGCGCCCGTTTGAAAATAGTGGCGTTATGGTTGACGGTAATGCGTACTCTGCGTCGACCATACCTGTCTGTGAAGACAAACCGATGACAATTCGAGATATTATGGTTGCACCGGAAGAAGTTCCTGACGAGTTCTATGTCCCCGAAGCGCAAATTGAACGCTGGAAATATTACAAGGGGACTAAACGGGAACTTCGTACCAGAAAAGATGGAGGCCAGTATTTCTATACAGAAGGAGAAATGGAGTTCCCGGACTCTATTGATAAACCATCTAGGACCATCATTACATCTGAAGGCGGGAAAAGCCCGGACCGCTGCCGACATGTCATCCAGGATCAAACCGGCCGCCTACGCAGATTGGTCCCCGTGGAGTTGGAGCGACTGAACATGTTTCCCGCCGACCATACCAAGCTTCAAGGCGTAGACAATGGCAAAAGAGCCTTCCTGATGGGCAATGCCCTGGTCTGTGGAATCATTACCCGGGTGGGAAAAGAACTTGAGGCTAGATTGAAAGGATAAAGAGAGTGCGAGGCGATGAGCCCCGCATTCTTCTATTCGCTCTTGTCGACAATCTCCTTCACATAATCATGATTAAACCAGTAGCACAGTTTTTTAGCCTTTCCTCCATGAGGATTATCAGTAAAGGGATACTGCTTGGTGCCTTTGGGACGTACATGGAACTTTTTGTGTTCGCTCTCCTTATAAAAGTACTCTGATGAGATATGGTTATCTCGGATTGCCTGACGAATACTTTGCCAATAGAGCGCAGCTGCAGATAAGTCTTCTACCGGCATAGTCCAGAAGAATGCTTTTTTCAGCCTCTCTACCTTAAACTCATCCTCCTGAAAAACGATAAATAAGAAGCGCTGAGTGAATAGCTCATATAAGCGAGAGCCATACCAGTTCTTTTCGGACATAACCTCTCCGTACTTTATATTTTCAAAGGACATTGCTTCTACAGGACGTCCATTCTTGTTGAGGCGTATGGTCTTCATAACGATTCCGGATTTTAGGAACTCTTCAGAAGCCGTGACATCTATTCCGCGCTCTCCTTTGTCAGTAAGAATGGCATTAGCTATCAGGAAGTACTTACTTTTTGCCCCTGATGCGGATGCATTCATTTCTTCCACCAATTCGTCATAAGACATTCCGTAAAAAGGCTTAAATCTATCCAGCAGGATCTCCTCAAAGCTTTTCTCTTCCAGCTCTTCCTCCTCAATAAGATGCTTGGTATAGCCGTGCGCCAAGGCGGAGGTATTGAATGAACCTTGACCGCCTGTCTTCTTAGCAAATTCCAGGATTGTCTTCATATAGGCAACCTTCAGTGCAAAGGCCCTTTTAGGAGCTGGCGTAGAGGCAGTTGACCCATCAGGAAGCTTATAGTACACGGCCTTATCGCCCTTTTGTCCTTTCCTGCATGCTCCAAGATACATCGTATCTCCTTCGGAAATCTCATGAGCTTTACCAGCCTTAATCTTCCCAATAATCGTCTCATAATCATGCTTCATTATGAGTAAATCCTTATCTGGAATCTGCCATAAAACATCATAGATGAATCTCAGCTTCTGAACAGGGATACTGTTGAGGTGCAAATAAAAAGGGATAAGCATCAAAGAACACTTCTTCACAATATGAGAGTCTGCGAAGGCCCTTTTCTGGTCCTTTGTGAAGTCAATCATAGTACAAACAAGGCGCTCCTTTATTTCATATTGCTCGTTTTTGCCTAATTTTAAAGGTGTTACTTTAAGCTCGACACCCGCCTCCGGAAAATCGGCCTCTTGCCGACTATTGTTCTTAATTCCAAAGAAATATACCTCAACAAGCTGCCCAAGTCCGCCTTTTCCGCGCTTGGGAACTACAATCGTTGGGGCTACCGCTTGCTCCAAAGACTTTCCAAGGAGTCTCTTACTATACTCCAGAATAGACCACATGTCGGTCTTGTCGTAGTCGAATAGCATGTCTAAATAATATCTTTGAAGAACCCATATTCTGAGTCAACTAATGCTCTACGATCAAGTCCAATATTTCGATACTCGCAAGATGTTTCAGAAACCATACAGCAGGAGAAACATGCTGCATAATTAAGTGTCTCATCGTGCTCCCAGCAGACAGGATCTGAAGAACAATAGAGTGCTCGCGTAAGCGCCTTTGTAATCATTTGCTCAATCAACTTTGGTTGACCTTGCCATACTAATCCACCCATGCCACCTTCAGATCCATCTGTCGTGTATATCAAGATTCCACACATACGTTTGGAATAGTATATTCGTTCTGTGAGGCTTGCTGACGGGTATCCACAAGAGAACTCTAATTCTTTTATAATCAGGTGTGATAGTGTATGTAGGACATAGAAAGCTGGGGCACCGTAGGTGTCTAACACTATGCTCACTTGACTGCCAAGTTTTGTGTCTCTGTTCTTGTATTTATCAGCATTAATCTGGCACCATTTATCAAGGTATTCTTTATTCAATTCAAAGAATAGACCTTCGCCATAAACCTGATTAGCAGGAAGGACTCTGACCTTAAATGGATTTGTACCATAGATTTTACATCCTTTCGGGTATTGAATTCCTGTATCCGTCTTCACCGGCTGCTGTATAGAAACACGGTAAAAGTTAGTTTGTGCCTTTGTAACACATAAAGTTTCAACCTGACTTATCTGAGAGAAGAAAGGAGAAAGAGTCTCTGGTATCTCAATATTACGGAAACGGAGCTTCGGATGAGAAAGGGATTCTTGTTTGGTAAATGCCGCGTACTCTTGGAAACGATAATCCTCAACCTTGTCATCATCCCCGCAGCCTTTTGCTTTATCATCATCAAGGAAACGCTTCTTTACATTCAGGACCTCTTCTTCAGTGAGCTTAATATCAGCCGCCAACTCTAGTTCATCAATGAAGTCTCCATCATTGTGATAAGACTCATCCCAATACTCTGTTCTAGTTTTTTCTGGATTCTCTTCAGCATAATCCTTATAGGCGTTATTAATCAGCCATTCGTAGGCCTTTTGCTCTGTTTCCGTTAAGACAAACTGGGCACTGTACAAAAGACTTGCTTTTGGAATGTACAGACTACTGAAGGCTTCGGCATAGTACACACTGTTACTGGTCACAAGGGCTACCCTCATAGTTTCATCATCATTCTTCCCCCTCACCTTGCATTCTTTATCTCTTTCAAAGCCACCTGTCTCCTTCCCAAGCCATGGTTTCTCTCTTGAGCACTTTGGTCTCAAGTTCATAATACCTTCAAGCGACACCACTTCTTTGCATTTATCGCATTTTAGGACTCCAAATCCTTCAGAATGGTTCTTGTTCTCAGAATAGAAGATTTCATGCTTTCCACCCTTTTCACAGTCACAATCGGAAAAACCGAACAAATCATATCCGCGCTTGAAAACGCCAAAACCTTTTTTTATTCTGGCGCTGAAGAACTTATCCCAGGGGACATCTGAAACGTGGCCGTTCGGGCAGATTAGCACAAAAGGCATTTGTGTCAAAAGTGCATACTCTTTTCTCTCTTCACCATCCCAAATATATGTTCGGCCAGTTGGACTAGACGCATCTCTAGGTGGAGCAAAGGTGTTCAATCTTCTAAACTTGCCTTTCCACAAATCTTTCCAATAATCGTACGAATGAAGGAAGTTTGTCTTTTGACTAACCATCCACCTAGGAAAGACTATTCCCGGGACAACAAACCAGTCTTCGCAGTTACTGGGTGAATAGTCATTCGGTTCCAAATACTTCTTAAAGAGAGGGTTGTTCTTAACATCTACGGTGTTGAACCTCTCATTAATCTGCATATGAGGAATTGCAACCAAGCAATTCAAATTGGGTAACCCTTCATCTTTCTTCAAATACTGAAGGAAACGGTCATCCTCAACCACTTCCACAGCGGCCTTCTCCTCAATTTCTTCTGCTGAAAGATTGGGATTTTGTAGGAGTTTTTTTTCAACACGCTGAATAAACTTCCAATTCTCAATTGATAGAGGCATAATGGAGAAGCCCAGGCGCGTATTGATAACAGCACCTACCCCCGCATTTGATGACAAGAGTTTGTATTGATCTACGCTATGGTTAAGCGCTCTGGAAGAATGTATGTTCATATTTCGTTGTTCACTTTAATAACTGAGCCAGCCGGAACGGTGCGCACACTCTTGGGTACAACCCAATGTGTGCTCTCCTTTTCCTCATCATAAGAATCGGTGGAAATGTATAAAGCATTCTTATCGTAAGAATACTTTGCTGGTTGCTTTTCTTTCCATTCAGAGAAAGCTTCCGCAATAAACGCTTGAATGTTGGCGAGGGATTCGTCTGTAAAAACCTCCCTCAACTGTGAATCCGTCTCGAGTCTATTCCTGGAAAGCCTTTCATGGAAATAATCGTACAAGATTATAGAGACTCTCTTTACCTGCTCATCAGTTAGATTCTTGGCATCTTGATTACCGGCCAATTCCGGGATTAAATGGCGCGTTATAGTCCCTAATAGAAGTGGCATATAGCGTTCTATTGCCTTTGATGAGAAGGGCGTAATAGAGATGGGCTCAACATAATAGTAGAGTTTCTCATGAAATTCTCTAAATCTTTCAAAATGAGATAAATCCCTAGCTCTAAATGGGTTGTGTAGAGTAAAGACTACACCTAAGTCATCACGAGCCACACGAGAAGAAGCCTGTATATACTCTGCTTTATTTCTGGGCATTGAGTTAATAATCATAAGATTAAATCTTGACACATCAATGCCGACAGAAATCATATTAGTCGCGAGAATAAAGTCGGGGGGTGTCATGATTGGCTGTCGTTCTCCATTTTCATTGTACGGCAGTCGCTTTACCGGCGACCAGCTAGTTTGAACCTTCTCTAGAGTTTTTACAACCTCCGGTCCTGTTAGACGTCCGGTCAGTTCGGATTCATGCATCGAACCATCGAAAGAGTAAAAACACTGGAGCATTTTCCCGGGGCGCAATACTCTGCGGAACAAACGCCTAGCGTATTTGGTGAATTCCGTATAAAACTGGACATCTGTTGTGCCCACTTCTTTAAGGCTGTTGAAATAAGAGATAAGCGAATAATAATAGTCAGCGGCTTTGACAAACTCATTATTTTCCAGAAGGCTAATATGCTCAATCTCAAAGATGGCGCGATGAACAAAACAGCACGCTGCGAGTCTGACTTGAACAAACATCGCAGTTCTGCCAGTTGGCAAGATTCCCACATATTTCCTCTTGGAGATGAACTCCTCTTGATTATTAACTATACGTCTTTTATAGAACGCGAAAAAAGAGTCATCATAGTTGATGCCGTTCTTCGGGAAGATGTTAACCTGTCTATCGTAGAGCGCTTTAATTTGCAAGGAAGTGTTCCTCGTGGTTGCAGTGGAGGAAATGACTTTTGGCCTAATCACAATAGGTTTCCCTAAGGGATTGACAACTTCTCGTGTGCACAGGTAATCGATGGCACATTCAAACAATCCGACAGCAGATCCGAGGGTTCCTTGTAGAAGGTGCAATTCATCCTGAATAATCAAATCCGGGGTCAAACCATCCTGTGTCTTGAAAAGTCTCCTGGAGTCCTTATCCTTCTTGGAGTCGACATTGTGTGCAATCATTGCAAACTTATCAACTGTACCAAACAGGAGTGTGGGAGGCGTTTTATAAATCAATTCATCACACAACAATACCGGCAGTTTGTCGCCAAAAGCACAAGAGGCATTTTTACAATAAAACACACCTTCGGTATCATTCCAAGCTAACTCTTTTCCGCACCAAGGACAGTGCCCGAGTGGAATCTTTGAATCTTTCCCTTCCTGCCACTTTGAAGCTTCTTCTCTTAGTCCATCATCTCCGGATAGTTTATTGGGAAGCGCGTCGTTGCCGACAAATAGTCCAATTGAAATCTCTTCTTTGCCAAGATGGTAGTTGCCCCATTTGCGAATTTGCTCCAGCGCAAAGATAAGCCTAGTAGCTCTTTGGAACTGCTGGGTAGCTAACAGTCTGAGGGTGTAACGCATTATGGCTGTTGTGCCACCTCCGCCCGTTTTTTTCTTGGCATTTGTCATTCTCCGATATAAAATCGTTAGAGCAATGATACCTAAATAAGATTCTGTTTTACCACCACCAGTCGGGAACCAAACTAGGTCTACCAAGTCGTTTCTCGCTTTCCAGTCAACATCATCTTTTCGCTGAATTATTCCATCAAGGTTAAGTAGAATAAATGCCAGTTGGAAAGGACGCCACGCAGCGGGTTGCCCCATATTAAAGACGTCATCACTTTGTTCTGAATAAAATGACTCGGACGTATCCTCTAATTCTTCACGAAGATAATCTCGGTTGGCCTTCTGTGAATGCCACATCTGAATAAACATGGCGGTATTCATCAATCTGAATACCGCCATATTGAGTTCATCAGAAAGCATCTCAATATTAGCCATCATACGATGGTAATCTGAGAGACAACCGCTCTGTATATCTTTTGCGTATTTAGGGAAGATAGGGTCGTTTAAGGTATTATCAATCCAACTCTTATATACATCAACGAATGATTTTAGAGCGTTGACAATATCCTTTGTATTTGTCTTTTTATTGAGTGTTGAGAGCCACTTGATTTGCAATGCTGTTGTGTCTGAGAGAGCATTCTCCACCTCTTTCACCCCATTATGGATCTTGAGGAGTTTAGGCGCCGTATCAACGTCTGCGATATTATATTCCGGAAGAAACTCGGACCAAACTGAAACAGAGTCTTTAGCTTCTGTCCAATTCACGGAACAAAAGTGACCTACGCCATAATCCTTTACATTGCGGTATATGTATTTGAGCTTTTCTGATTCATCGTCAGCATCTTCAAAGCTATTTGCTGGACGGTAGGGGGAAAGGTATTTGCTCTCAATCTCGGCCTTAACACCGAAGAAAGAACGCTTATTAACCCCATCAGTAACTATTGAATAAAGACGTGTTTGTGTTTCTTCAAAAGAGTCAGATGTGTTGACGAGTTGAATCTTAAGATACGTCTTGTTATTCGATTCATTCCTGGTATCTTTAGTAACCTGGAAGCAAAGCGATAGTGATGCTTGACGAGTAACCGTCAGTCTCTTCTTTTTAGATTCTTCCTCTTCATTAGAGCCATCCTCAGTATTCTCCTCAAACTCAAATTTCACTACTTGATTAATTGAGGGGTTCTCTTTATAGAGAATTGATTTCTTTTGCTGGTCCAATAAAGTGAAATCTATCTCAGACAAGTCAACATCCTTGCAAAAATCTTCTGCATACCAGAAGCCATAATCACGCGAATCAAGAACGGCCATTAACTCTCTGAAATATGACAGCTCTGCCTCTCTTTTCTCAATCTTTTCAATAATGGCTTTGATTTGCGCAGCTTCAGCCTCTTGTGTTTTAGGGCTCTTAAGTCTTTCGAAAAGACGTTCTTTGTAAGTTGTTAGATATCTAAAACCGCGAATCTCAGAAAATACTGGGTGCTCAAGTTTTTCCTGCTTGGAGAAGCGTTCACATTCAATCTGATCTATGGCATCTAGACTTTTCTTTATCTCATTGTGTCGGTTTCCCGAACTAGTCACCAAAAAGAGATTATCCTCATCCAGGATGAAATAATCTGTCATCTTGCTGGAGAATTCGCCTTGATGTACATCTGTCTTTGCAATAGCAGAGACACCGTCCTTATCTTCTTCGGCTATGGAAACAAAAAGTTTCCCGGCATCTATTACACTCAGTTTTCTGTAATATCGGCCGGATAAGCGAAGGCGAAAATCAGATGGCTTTATTTCAGGCCTATCAAAGCAAACAGATATGCCGAAGTTCTGGGGGTATCTTTGGTTTATTTGCAGCGATTCATTCTCTTCGAGAGAATCATCATCGTTGCTATTCTCATTCTGTTGGTCACTAGTTGCAAGTGCGTTATCACTATCATTTCCAATACTATCGTCATTAACTCCAGTTTCACGCAACTGCTTTTCATCAGTTTTCAGTTCGGTATCCTTCTTCTCCGGGAAAAGAATAGCAGAACAATAGACCGAGCCAGGAGAAGTATTGATAACTTCTCCAGTAACTGAATCATCTTTAACCCCAAATCTGTCTCGACATACGCCCGGGCCTATTAGCTGCTCATGGACGAAACTAAGAAGAGAGTCTCTTTTTTCTTTAATATATTGATTACTCGCCATAGCGTTTAATTAGTTTTACTTCTTTAAGGTTTAATTGAGACAGAACATCATCTGTTACCATATGCAAATACTCTTCGGAGTCAATACCGATTAAGTCCAAAGAATCTGGGATGTTGCGTTCCATCTCTTTGTAAGTTGTTAAATCCTCCGAGAATTTGAAGATTTCACTCAAGAGCTCATCCAGTAAACTATTTTGATTCCTTGTCTTATTCTTTTGACGGATTTTCTTACGTCTCATAATGATATAATAAGTTCCGTATATCTCAAAACCCAGATATCTTAGAACGGAATCCATGCTCTGGCGATCTCTTGGGAGAATCATTTTGTAATTGAAATCGTACCAATTTTTGAACGCATTCATTTTGAGAGAGATGCCCGCTTTTTCAATGACATCATCATACACTCTCTCTTCGCCGAACTGCAGGACCTTCCGTTCGAGCAAAAGCCTCCACAACTCTTCTTTAGACCTAATCGCACTTTCACCTATCTCGGGAATGAACTGTCGTCTGATTTCCTCCTCCAAATTTGAATCTTTACTGACGGATTTTTCAATGAGCGGTGTAAGGTGGCTCTCTAAATCGCTGGCTAGTTGAATCTTCTTCCCTTCATACTCTTCAAGTAAATCAGATGCTCGAACCATTTCAATGTGTTCATCTTCTTCGACGATGAGCAATTCGGACTCCGGAATTGTGCGTTTCTTTCCATCTATTGTGACAATAGAAAGCCTATTCTGACTATAAGAATAATCCCCAGAATCATACTCCATATAAACCCCCGCATCACTATCTCCAATGGGACGACTTTTAGGAATAGCTTTCCATCCTAAAACATCCTTCCTGTAATCAATGCCAAGAAGTTTGTTATATGTAGAATTAAGCTCATAATTACTAACATCGAGCTTATTCTGGAAGATAGGGACATTTATAACCTCTAGGAGTCTTTGATTGGGTTCGAGATAATACGGGTCGTATGAATTCGGGTAAATAGAAGCCTCTTTGTAATAGCGCATAAAGCGCAATACCACAATATTGCGACGAGGAATCTGATTCGAACCGTTGACGAGTTTCAAGTCACCTACTTTATAAAACCGAATATCATGGCCGGGGAATATATCACAAATGTCATCTTTGATGGCGGACGGGGTATAGCCATCTATTACCATCGCAAATCCCAAAGTAGTCGGGCTAAGAAAGTTTAATACTTGTTCGCGAATCTCAGTCCTCCACTGATTCTGAATGTAATTAAAGACGACCGGGTGATCGGGTCTTTGATAATCAGGATCCTCTTCTGTCAGATAATCAAAGAATGCTTCCTTTGATGCCGGTCCTGCACACAAAGAAAGGATGTTTCTTTTGCTAGTGGGGAAACGAACTCCGTCTAGCATTACGGCAATTTCACTTCTAAGAATGTCGTCATTCTCTTTGACCTGGCTATAATACCTCTTATAGTTGGGTTTAGAAGAACTAGGGTTCAACTCGAGAATCTCATCATATTGAAGGCAGAAGAAATCATTATAGTTCCTGCCAACATTAAATATCCTTTCTAATCTAGTCTTGTCTGAAAGAACCTTCCCTACTGTATAGTTGTGGTCTACTAAAACAAACACAAATAGATTCTTGATGTCAAATCCCAACTGAGATATCTGTTCGATGCGTCCTTTACTGAATGATTTAAACCTATTAGAGTTGTAATAAACTATGAACGCATTACCAGTTACGGGCTCTCTGTTGTATTTGTAGAAAGCTTTAACTTTCTCTTTAAGGGCGTTAGCGTCAATATCTGGATTTACATATAAACATCTTTCCCTTTTATAAGAGGGCTCAAAGAAGTCAACCAGTAAGCTATATCTACTATCACAGACCTCATGATCTTTACAAATAAGAAGACTATACTCGGACTTATCTGTCTCGGTAAGGCCGGTGGCTATAGCATTTATTTTCCGCTTATATTTGGTTAGTGCGTAGCCAAAGCACGTAGGTTTCCCCTCATACTGAACTTTCCGGTTGAAGGATTTATACTCTTTCGTTCCAGCCGTTGGAATATGCAATCCATGAGCAGTAATAAACGCGAGATCTTTTCGAATTCTGCTTATGGCTTTTTCGTTGAAAATACCCAAACGAATGGTGAGATATTTTGCAAGAAGCTTTCTCATATCATCATTTGCCCCCAACATGTAAAAGATTGGGACTTGCACTGATGAGTCGGCCTTCTTTTGATAGTATGAGATATAGTTATCAACTAATGATAGGAATGGTCGATAAGAGGTCAACTTCTTAGTTTCCTCTTCATTCATATCAAGGCTCATCACTTCAAGTATGACCTTGCAAAGAGTCGATTCGTTTTTAAGAACGTTGTTGAAATCCTCAGTCATACTATTCGAGAATAAGAAGCTCAAGAGACACTATAGCACGGGACATTCCGATATACAACTCAAAACACTTGAGGTAATCTTCCTTCTTTAAGGCCAAAATAATATGATGATTCTCTAGACCTTTGTAAGACAGGATGGAGGTAAATTGAAGATTCTCATCCCATTCTGTATTAATGTTTTCCGTTGTGAGTTCGGAGACATATCGGAGTTCAGTAATAATCTGATAAATATCCTTTTTCCCAATACCAGCGACGTGCTTTAGACTAGAGTGGGCCAGCAGTGTATAATTTGCGCAGTCTTTCTTTACATGCAAATCCTCAGAACGTTGTTTAATGAACTTTAGCAAATCTTTCGGCTCTTTAAAAGAGCGTATGGAAATAGGATAATCGGTTTTCGCCCGAATCTCTTCCAGGATTGGGGCCAGCTCTGCATATGATGGCAAATCTTTTACACGCTCTGCGACCTGAACTATTTCTAAGTTAGTGCGAACTCTCTTGTTATCCAGCAAGCAATAGATGGCGGCGTGTTCGGAGACGAAAGCGGCAAGATTCTCCAGATCCCTCGCTTCGCTATTATATCCTTGTTCGCTGTCAAAAAACACCAAATAACGACCATTTGACAATCCATTTTTCGTTGTGGTAGATAGATTGTCAAGAACCTCAATTATGCCTTTGTCGAGGATGTCATGGATTTCATCAACAACGATGTAGTTATATTCGCAAAATGAAAAATCTGGAGTATGCTCTTTGAAATAACGTTTGACTTTTTCCACCAATGAGCTATTATTCCCCTCGATATCGGGATAGGAGATCTTACCGCCTGTCAGCTTTATTAAGAAAGAGCCAAATTGCATTACGTCGCATGACGATAATCCTTCTTCTCTAAGCAGATGTTGTATTTTTGACTGGAGAAGTTTATTCCAACAAAGGTATAGACCTCTCTGTTGAGAGAATAATTTGATATACCCTTTTGCTATGGTTGTTTTTCCAGTTCCAGGGCCTCCTTCAATAAAGATTCTGTTGTTCTTAGAGAGACTACTAAGAGTGTCAAGATTGCTTATTTTTAGCCAGTTAAGAATCTCCTTTACACTAGACTCTGAATAATTACTCGAAGAGAAAATAGTTGGAGCAAGCCTGGCGACTAGCTTGTCGAGTTGACTCTCTGTCAAATCAGGCATAGGGTGTCTTAGCCCTTGCTTGTCATATTCGAGGACAGAAAGGCAAAAATCTGAAAATGAGTCTGAACTAGAAGAGTGATTATCAATTGTCCACAATTTATAACTCTTGTCTAAAACGTCAGTGTCTGAAGTGGAATCTAAATGAGAATGAGGGAAAGCGCAGACAGTGTCAATGTATATTTCATTCAAATTGAGAATATGATGATTTACAAGTGCCCATTTATATTTTTCTGCCTGCTCGAACGGCGTTAGCTCCATCTTTTGAGTGATTCCCTGGTACTCATAGCAGTAATCACCGTCATGGATACCAATGATACCTCCTTTAACCTCTACGATGATAGCTCCTTTGACAGACAATAACAGGAAATCGATTTGTATAGATTGACGATTACCACCACTGAAATTGAGGCTCAAGTCGTAAAACATATGCCACGTAATCGGGCTTTTTTCACAGTCCTGCACTATTCGCAAATACATATCGCGCTCTCCAGCTAAAGGAGAACCATCTAATTTGCGAATTGAATTCAAATCTCTAACGGAATGATTCTTAATTGGCATACGTGCTAGTGTAAACGACTAATTCTCAAAGTTAATGGTTTTCATTGAATTGTTTATATCTTTGATTTGTATTCTGAGGCGTTATATGACTTCCGAACGGACTTTTAAATGTATGTCTCATAATAGGGCACGAAACACCGGGCCAGAGTTGACCCTGCGTTGTGCCATGTGGCATCATGGCTTCCGCTACCGGGTGAACGACAGACGTCTTCCAGGGTCTCCCGATGTCGTCTTTCCAAAGTACCGCACGGTCATATTCGTGCACGGCTGTTTCTGGCACGGCCACAAGGACTGCAGGAATTATACGGTTCCGAAGACCAATACGGACTTCTGGCTGGCCAAGGTCGCCCGGAACCAGGAGCGGGACCAGGAAGTCTGGCGCAAGCTGGAGGCGAAAGGCTGGAGCGTCATCATCGTCTGGGAATGCCAGCTGAAGAAAGCCAACCTTGATGAAACCATCGACAGGGTCGCTGCAGAGATCATCCAAAACGGGGTAGATTACCGCGCCGCCAAAGAAGAGCGCAGGATAGCGCGGGAAGCATACCTGCGCGATATGAAGGCCCGAAAGGAAAGGGAGCAGGCACTTTTTGCCGAGGTGAAATCGCTATAATTTCCCAAAAATCTCCACTATCTTTACACCATGCCAGCCTTCCTCAAAGACCTCATAGTCATCACGCCCATCCTGGTGGGTGCGGCGTACGGCATTATGCGGCTGGTGGTGTGGCTGCTTACGGATAACGGGAGGAGACCGAAATGGTCCGGGAAGTTTGCGCGGCTGTTCATCTGGAGCGTCGCGATGAGCATACTGTCGCTGGCTGCTGTTTTCATATCAGCCGTATCATTTGATATCGAAGACCTGACAATTGGTATTCTGTTTAACGGTATTGTCTATTTCGGCGTACTCGCATTGTTCTTCTATTTCTTCAGGGATGCCGGGGAAAAGAAATACGAGACCCGTGCGGTGTGGCCGGAACACAGAGGCCCCTGGTTCTTTCTCGCAGTGGCGGCGGAGTTGTTTCTGATTCCGCTGATTACTCTGGCTCTTTGCAGAGAATATGGTTATTACGTGCCCCGCGCGCTGCTTGGCTGGATGCCGGTCGCGCTGGCGCTGAGTTCCCTTCTGGTGAACATTACGGTGGCCGCGTCCAATTTCAAACATAAACTGGACATGCGCAGCCCCTGGTCCAAAGGGGCCTTGATATTTGCCGCTGCAGTGGCCTTCATCTACCCGGTATGCCACGGCGCTGCGTTTGCAATTGACGAAGAACATCATTGGATGGACTTGATCAGCCTTTTGTTCTGGGCCGGAATCTCGGCAGCAATTGTCGATCTCATTTCCGTTTACACACTGTCCTTTTTCTATGCGTTAATGGACGATGCGGAGGATTACAAGATGTTAGTTCCCTCGCTGTTCGATGACATCAACGACATCCCGTCCTACAACGATTCCAACGACTCCTACGAGGCCCCGAAGTACAAGCCGATGAACCTCTATCGCTCTTCGTACGACGACCCGGATCCCGCCCGGGAAGAAATCTTCCGGGAATACGACGAGTCCCGACGCAGGAGCGAGGACATCCAGCAGTTCCACCGGGCCCATCCGGACGCGGACCTTTCAGACCACTACAGCTGGGAGGACATCCTGGACGCCGAGACCGACGGCTACCTGGAGGACGACGACTAACCCCTCCCCCCCCTCTCCCTTGCATTTGTCCCGATATTTTCCTAAAATTGGGACAGATGATAATGTCTATACGTATGAGACCAAGACTGTTTATTCTGACAATCGCTGCAGTGCTGTGCGCACAGGCCGCATTGGCGCAGCAGAGCAAGACCGATTCCGGAGTGGAGTTCAACCCGCACTGGTACGGCCAGATCCAAGGAGGAGGCGCCTACACCCTGGGCGAGACGGCATTCAAGGATCTTCTTTCCCCCGCCGCAGCGGTC
>JAEEGL013410807.1_pt1 | contig 15310 bp, 10 predicted proteins | sample 9134231 | NCBI WGS metagenome assembly JAEEGL01 (sample SAMN16246548, study PRJNA631951) | gut metagenome | biome: gut microbiome; feature: rumen; material: fiber-attached | host: Bos | place: Iran: Karaj | collected 2018-10 | reverse complement strand
GAAGATAAATTTTTTTTCTGTCTATATATTGGTTTGTTTAAATTTAAATTAAACATTTCTTCATCCTTATCATTCATATGATTAAAATTATTTGAATTTGTATAATTTGAAACATTTAAAATATCATTTTTATTATAAGACCTATTTTTCTTTTTTTGAATATTGTTATTATTGTTGAAATTATTATTTTGACTTTTAGAGTTATAACTAGAAATGTTATTATTATTATTAATCTTACTATTAATATTATTATTAGAATTATTATTATTTGTAATTAAATTATTTGGACTTGTTGCATAACTAATATTACTTACATTAAAATCTAAATTTAATTTTGAATTTGAAACTGGAGTTCCACTTAAATTTAAAGTATCAATATTACTTTTAGTATTTAAATTTTTAGGAGTAAATTTATCAAAATTTAATCTATTTTGTAAAGAACTTCTATTTCGATTAATAACTTTATTTTTAGAAAAATTTTTAGAATAATAATTACATATATCTTCTAATAATTCCCAAATAATTTTTTTATCTCCTCTTGCAATTTCTGAATTATTCCATAAATGTCTTGAAGAAAATCTTTCAATACTTCTTAAATAATCTAAAACTTTATTTATATTAACTTGAATGTCTGATTTTGTTTTTGTTTTTCTAATTATTCCTTTTATTATTTCATTTTTACCTTCACATCTATTAATTAAATCACAAAATAATACTCCATTTATACATATTATTGGTAAATCTTCTATTTTTATCTTTTTTTCTTTTATTATACCTAAGTCTATTAACCAATAATATATTTTATTTTTTATATGTTGAGGAATTGTGTAATTTGTTATATTACTGGTTTTTAAACTATTTTTTTTATTATTTTGTTCCATTTTAATTAGATTACCATTATTGTTGTTATGAATCATATTATTATTATTATTAATATTATTATTATAATTATTATTAATATTATTATTAATATTATTATTAATATTATTATAATAATTATTCTTCTTATTATTATTAATGTTGTTGTTTGAAATGATTTCATATGTGTTATTTGGGTAATTTGAATAATTGTTTTGGATGTTTTTATTTTGGTTTGAATTATTTGTTGAATTTTGATAATTACATTCTTCTTCATTATTTATTATATTATTGTTATAATTATTATTTATATTTCTATTAGAAGGTGATTTTCTCTCTTTATTATAAGATATATTTCTATTATTTTCTTTAAAATAACTATTATGAATAGTATTATTCCCACTATAATTTTTATTAACATTGTTTTTCTTCATAACAATATTATTATTAATGTTTTTGATTTCAAATCCTTTAGATATAGGTTGATATTTATTTATAATATTATATGAAATTTCAACAATAGGTTCAGTTGTTCTTGAAAATTTAAAATAATTAAAAGTAATATTACCTATATCAACATGATAAAATTTATTATTAATTAATTGAATTCCTCTTGTCATATTAATTATTGCTTTTTGTTTTTTATTATAATTTTTTTTAAAATTTTCTTCTGATTGTAAAACAAAAGAATTATCATTACTATATAAATTACTTTTATTTTTATTATATAAAGGACTTTTTTTTCTGTATACATTATGATTATTTTTTTCCTGAGTTTTTATAGAGGAAATATCATTATTTTTTTGATTTAAATAATTATTATTATTTGAAATATTAGAAATATTATAATTTGAAATATCAGAAATATTATTATTTAAATTTCTTTGTGAAGAATAGTCTTTTTCATTAATTAATGATTTTTGTTCTCCTGAAATAAAACTACTTTGATAAGATAAAGGTATTGTTCTTATATTATTTGGAATAAAATTTTGAGGATTATCTTCTTTTAGATATTCTTCTTTTATTAAATTTTTATTTTTTGAATTCTTCTTATTTGATTTATTTAATATTTGCTTTTCATCTTTTTTTATTTTTTCTTTCGATTTCGGTTTTGTGATATTTTGTCTTAATAAATTTAACTCTTCTATATCTGAATCTAAATTTTGTTTTGGAAAATCTATATTTTTATTTGATTGATTATTTTGTTTTTTTGGTTTAATATTTTTTTCATTATTATTATAATTATTAATATTTTTTTTATTGTTTGAACCATAATTTTTTGATTGATTTTTTTGTTTTTCTTGAATACTTTTAGGGTTATTTTCGGTAAATTCATTATTTTTTTGTGGAATAATTTCAATTAAGTTATTATTATAATTATTATTGAATTGTTGATTAGGATTTTCTAAAAAATTTGGAATTGGTAATTCTGGGAAATCTAAAGGTTTATCTTTTGGACTTTTTATATTTATAAAATCTTTGTTAAAGTTATATACCGGTATATTACAATTTGGAACTTTTGATTCATTAAAATTGTTATTAATATTTAAGTTATTGGATTGATTAGTAATTTTATTTTTTTTTTCAATATTATAACTTTGATAATTATCTTCTGGAATATTTTCATTATAATTTCCAATAATGTTTTTATTAATATTATTTATAATATTTTCATTAATATCTTCTTCATTTAAATTTTGATTGATATTATAATTATTAAATTCATTGAAATTTTCCTCATTAATATAATTAATATTTTTATTAATGTTTTCTATAACTTCTTCATTTATATCTTCGTTAAAATTTTCATTAATATTGTCATTATAATTTTCATTATTGTTGTTCTTATAATTTTCTTTATAATTTTCTTTATAATTTTCCTCATAATTTTCATCATAATTTTCATTTGCATTTGATTTATAAATTTCATTATTATTTTGATTATATTTTTCATTCATTTTTCCTTTTTCTTTATAATTCTCATTCAATCCTTGATTATAGTTATAATTATTTTGTATTTTTTTCATATCTTTATTTTGAACAAATTTATAATTACTATCATCTTCAACATAATCATCAAAATTATTTTGATTATTATTATTATTTAAAGAATGATCGAAATTGTTCCCGTTTGAATATTTTTTATCATTCTCATTATAATAATTATTATCTTTATCAGGATATTGAAAAATATTATTTTTGAAATTACCATTATTAAAATTGTCTTTCATTTCTTCAAAATCATTTGTAAAATCCAAATCTTGAGAATTATTATCTTTTTCATCATAAATGTTTTTAATAAGAGAAATAAATTCCATAATAATATTTTCATCTTGGAAAAACTGAGGAATATTTTTTTTAAAATTATTTAAAATTTTTTTTTCATTATCATTACAAATTTTAGAAAAAATATCAATAATAATGATAATAATTTGAAAAGGATTATTTCCAGTAATATTTAATCTAGAATTTAATTCAGAAATTAAATTTTTTGAATTTTGTGAAATAAGAAAATGTCTTAATAACTCAATAAAAACTTTTCCATCTAATAAATCTTGAATTTCATTGACAAGAAGACATAAAGGCTCATTTATTGTATTTATCCAATCTAATAATATTTGTTTTTTATTTATTAAAGGATATCCTATTATACTTTCTTTATTGCTTATTGAAGAAATTGAATATTCTTCCATTTAAATTTATAAAGTTTAAAAAAATAAAATTAAATTATTATTAATTAAAAAAGTTTTTATCAAGTATATATAGATTCTTATACTTAATTTTAAATATGTATTTTATTATTTTCTTTTTTTTTCCTTTATATAGAATTGATAATATAAATAAATAATACTTTAATAAAGATAATGATAAAATTTTTTAAAATTCATCTCCGATTTTTTTGATTTCAATTTTTGAATTTTCAATATTTTCAAATTTAAATGCTAGTTTTTTTCCTTTTTGAATAACATTAACATTAAATATATGAAAATCTTCTGGAGTTTCAAAATTAATAATATCATCTTTAATAATATTAGTATTACAATTAGTATTTAAAGTAGTTTCTTTTGAAGGAGTTCTTAATATAATTTTAGAATTAGAATTTAAAAATTTTTTAAATGAATTTACTTCTGTTTTATTATTTTCATAATTTTTATTATTATTATTATTTTCAAAAGAAATTTTAGGATTTGAAAAAAATCTATTATGAAAATTAATTGAAGTATGTAAATAATCATTTTGAATATTATTATTATTATAACTATTATTATTATTAATTTTATTATTCTCATTATTATTATTATCATTATTACTATTGGCTTTAGGATTGTAATTTTTTAAATTTGTTATTTCATTGATTATATTAATTTTATTAATTCCTATTTTTGGATATAAGGTTATTTTCTTTTTATATTTTGGTATTTTAAATGAGTTTAATATACTTTGAGATAATATTAAATTGCTTATTGGACTAAATGATGATTTTAAATTTCTATTTCTATGAGTTGAACTTAAATTTTTTGCATTTAATATTTCATTTTCTCTTACTGATGATAAGCATAAATTATTATTTAAATTCAATTTTGGTTTTTTTGTCATTTTCATTTTTTATTTATTTGAAAAAAATTAAGTTATTCTCGAAAATATTAAATACTAAATTTTATTTGAAATTAATTATTTTATTACTTTTATATGAAAAAAAACAAAGTTAAAATAAAACAAAATTTCATGTTTTTTCATTTATTTCTAACGAAATTTTTGTAAAGAAAAAATAAATTATACAATCTCTTAATTGAAAAGTCTAATCACCCTATTTTTAATTCTATTATTAAAATTAATATTAATTTATATTTTTTTGGAATTAAAAAAATTTTTTTATTGGATGAAGTCAATTTTGTAATTGAAAACACAATCAAAAAAGATAGAAAAATTTAATATTATTTGTTTAGTTCTAACTCTTTTTTTGTTTGTTTTTGATATTTTTTTTTTTCAAATAATTGATAATTTTAAATTTATATGATATTTAATTCTATATTTAATTGAAGTAATCTAAATATTAATATTTCTTTCTTTGATAAAATTATAAATTCTTTTATTAAAATGGTAAAAGATAATTTAAGAAAAGAAATACTTTATTCTTTTTTTATTATTTTTTCATTTTTTATTGTTATTTTAAATTTTTTATTGATTATAATTGCTATGTGATTTGTTATAATTTTAATACAATAGAATTTCAAAATTAATTATATTAATAACAATAATATGTGTAATGCATATATGGAAAAAATAACTAAAATGCCAACAAGAAAAATAAATAATCAAAATAATATTAATAATAATGGTATTCCATATAATTCAAATATAATTAATGATATAATAATTAAAAATTTTAAGGTTATTTTTTTCATTTATTTTTTTTTATTGTTTTAAGAAATCACAAATTTAGGCATTATTATTTTTAAAATGAATAAAATTATCTTTTTTAATAAATTTTTTAGGAACTTTTCCATTTAAACATTTAAATTTTTCAAGAGATTCATCTGTAGTGATATATCTGTTAGCTAATTCATATAGTTTAGAATCAGAAATTGTTTGAAGAGTAGTAATAGGAATAATATTATTATTCATATTACTATTATTTTCAAAAAATTCATTTACAACATAATTAGAGATTTCTAAAGGTTGATTAAATTGTTTTATATTCATTTCTTGATTATTAATATTACTAATATTATTAAGATTATTATTATTGTTATTAATGTAATTATTATTATTATTATAATGATTATTATTATTTTTTCCAGTTGAAGTTCCACTAAATTGATCAATAATTAAAGAATTTTTTCCTCTAGAATTTTGAGTGCTAAATTTTTTCAAACTTTCATATGAAAAATCATTAGAATAATTAGAACTAGGAATTAATCTATTTCCCTTTAATATAATTTTATTATTTAAAAAATCATTTCTAGGAGAAATAAAGTGAGTACTTTTACTTGAATTACTTTGAGGAGGATAATAATTTAAATTATAAAAATTTCCAAAGGGATTTTTCCCTGTTCTTAAAGTATAAAAATAATCTTTTTTTTGAAGAATATTATTATTATTATTATTATTATTATTCTTATTATTATTATTATTATTATTATTATAATTTTCAATATTACTTATTTGTTCTGTTTTACTTTTTTCAGAAATATAATTTGTTTTTTTATCATAGAAATTTGAAGTTGAATTATTAGAAGTTTTAAATTTTTTATTTTGTGAATCTTTATGTAATCTTGCATTAAATAATGTTGAAATATTATTTTGAAAATCAGAATTTTTATAATTATTATTATTTAATGTACTTTCATTATTTAATTTAATTGAAGTAGTTGAATTTGAATGAGAATTTATTTTTTTATGTTTTAATTTTGGAATTTTATTTTCCTTTTTTTTTATTTCATATTTTTTATTGTTTTCCCTAAAAAGAAATTTTTCTCTTATATTTATCAAAGAATTATCATTTTTTAATCTTTGAGTTAAAGGAATATATTCATTTGAATTACATTTATTATAATTTTGATTATATGAAATTGAATAACTTCTATTATGGAAGTCAATATTATTTAATTTTTTTTCATGATTATTTATATTAATTTTGGTTTTTTCATTTTGATTTAAATTATTGTTTCTTTTATTATAAAATATTGTAATTACTTTATTTATTTTTGGTGTAAAAGGATATTTTAAAGATTCATCTTCATTTATTGTTCTTGTTAATTCTTTTAATTTTAATTCTTTAATATGAGTTTGCCTATATAATTTATTATGTATGTTTTCTTTGTTTAATTTAAAACTAAAACTTTGACATTTAATTTTTCTATTATTAATGACATTGATTCTATATTTAAACAAATAATCTAATTTTTTTCTTTTTAAAAATCTTTGATATATGAAAAATAAGTGATTTAGTAATTTTATTATTTTATTATTATCTTCTTTAATAAACATTGAATAAATATTATCTGAGAGAACTAATATAGATTAGATTAATATATATAATTTACTATAAGATTTTTTTGAACTTTTTCCGATTTCATATTTTAAATAATTTGATAAATTTACTATATTTGTTTTTTGAGAATTTTTAGAAAAAATTAAATAAATATTGTTATTTGAAATTCTTATTCCCTATAGATTTATATTATTAATTTACTTTTCCATTTAAAAAATCCAAAAAAGTTTTGTTTTCAATGTTAATCATTTAAAAAATTTTAAATTAATTTTTAATTTTTTCAAAATTTATTAATTTTTCATAATACCATAAAACACTAATCAAAAAAAATGATTAAAGATAAATAATTATTTTTTTCAAATTCATTATAATAAATTATTATTTTTAAATAAATGACTGATAATAAATTAATTTGTAAATGTCGAATAAATGTAATATAATAAAAATATCTTCTCAATATTGCTTAAAATCAATATTTTCATATATCGAATATAATAAAGTTCTTAAAATAGTAAAATATAATAAAAGAATCCAAAAAAAATTAGAATTAGAAGTATCACATTATAAAGAATATTCAAAATATTATAAATTAAATTGTCATTATAAAATGAAATCAAGAAAATTTAAAAAATTCTTTTATAATACTCTAGATGAATTGCACAATAATTTTGCAGTAAATTTTGTTTTTTTTCTTTTTATACTTTTATTTTTTTCATTAATTGGAATTACAACTTTATTAATAAAGAGAAAAATTTTTGATGATAATAATTTAAAAGATTTAACAAAAAATTGGAAATTAAATCCAATTGAAGAAATAAATTTATTAAATGATTCAAAAACAGAAAAAATTAAATCTTTAGGTTTATTTAAAGGAATAAATAAAAATATTAAAAAACAAGAAATTTTCATTTGGGAAGGAAAACAATTTATTCTTTCATATAATTCAAATAAATTAATTTATCAAGATTTAATTAAAGGAAAAAATAAGAAATTATGTGGTCATGATAGTAAAGGAAATAAATTATTTTTTCCAAAAAATATAAATTGTCCAATTAATTATATAGAAATAACAAATAGTCAAAATCCTTCAATTTCAAATTTAAATTTTAAAACAATTTCAATTTCAAATAATAAATATTTACATTATACAAATGAATATATCAAAGGAGAAATTTTAGTTGATTTTAGGATTGGTTCTTTTAAAGGAATTTGTGAATTTAAAAATTTTGATTCTGAATTTTCAAGTTATTTTAAAAATTATAATTTAAAGCATTTTAAGGAAGGTTGCCAAAGAGACAGTTATGATAATAGTTATAGTATAATTGACAATATTACAATAGAAAATTTATTATATGATAATAATTTAAAAGAAGCTTTAAATTATTTAATAATGAAAAATTCATCCATTTATTTATTTAAAAGAACTTATAAAGGTTATTTTGCTCCAAATTACAACGAAGTTAAATTTATTATAAAAGCAAAGAAAAATATTAAAATAATAAATTATTCCTTAATTGGATATATTGGTTATTGTTTAATATCAATATTAATATTATATATATTATTTAGTAAAGTTCGTGAATTTGATGAAAAAAATAATAAAAACATAAAAATAATTGTGTTATTTATAATAATAACATTATTTATATTATATGGTTCACTATTAATTTATAAATTAATAATTGAAATTAAATTAAGAAGTCTAATAATAAATGTAACTTATCCTTTAAATGAATTATATAATCAAAAAAAAACTCCTTGGTTTATAAGATGTAATTATGTTTTAATTGTTTTTACTTTTCTTTTTGATTTTTATTTAATTCTTTTAGTTGTTTTTTATTCTATTTATACTGGAAATGGAATTTCAAAAATGGATAAATTTAATGAATTAATTTCTTTTAATAATATAAATATTATTTCTTATATTTTACCAAATGATTTTCATGAATATGATAAACTTAAAAAGAAAACTTTTTTATTAGAACATTTTAAAGAATTTAAATATTACTTATCAAAAGAACAAATTAAATTAATTAGATTAATAAATAAATTTAGAAGAAATCATAAATTACCTAATTTTATTTATGATTTAGATGAAAATATTCCAAAAATTTTAATTGAACCTTTGTCTTCAATTATTCTTTTTGAACAAGAAAAAATATTTAAAATATCAAATAAAGAATATTTATTAAGATATTTAAAAAATGAATTTATTGAAAATTTTAAAAATAAAAAAGAGGAAATTGTAGATATTTTGTTAAAAGAAGATTTAGTAAAAATAATTATTATAAAACAAGGAAAATATGAATATTATATTTTTTCTGAAGAAAATAGTTTTAATAACAATGATAAAGAAAGTTGTTTAAAAATATATAAAGAACAAAAATATTTTGATTCTATTAATTTATCTATTCAAGAATATTTTTGATTTAATTAATTTTTATATATATGTAATTTATGTTGTTTAAAATAGATTATTATGAATAATAGTTAATTCATTTAATTAATTTTCATTAAGTGGAATATTAAATTCAAAAATTTATTGAAAAACATAATTTTTTTTTATTTCTATTTGAAAAGTGATTTTATAAATTTTTTGTTGTCATTTATTACTTCAATAAATTGATTATCTTTATTCAATTGTCTTTTTAATTGTTTATAATCATTTTTTGATTCATTTAAATTATATTCTAAGTCTTTTTGAATAATATTCATTTCATTGATTTGTTTTTTTAATTTATTAATTTCTTCCTCTTTACTAATTAAATTAGAATTAATTTTTAAATTTTCATTTTTTAAAATATCAATTTGATTTTTAAAATTATTTAATTTATTTGTGCAATTATCATTTAAAATACAAATTTTTTCTGATAAATCTTGATTGCTTTTATATAATTCATTAACATTTAAAAAATTTTGAATATCATTTAATCTAGATAAATCATTTGTAATTTCCATTTTAATATTATTTAATTCTAAAAACAAATTTATATCATCCATTAAATTTATTTATCATATTTAAAAAATTATTTTTTTATTTTTAGAATATAATTTAATAAATGGGAATTTGTGAATCAGAAACAATAAAATCAAAAGAAGATATAACTGAAGAATTATATTTAAAAAAAGATGAATTAAAAGCTTTATGTTTTCAATTAAAAATAAATCCAAATAAAATATATGAAAAGAACTTTTTATATACAATAATAAAACATAGTGAAACAAAAGAAGGTTTTATATCAAATGAAATAAGGGAAATTTTATATAAAAATTTATTTAATTTCAAAATAATAAAAAAAACAAAAAAATTTGAATATTGTATATTATCAATAAATGAAAAGAATAAATTAATATATACTAAAAATTATATAAATTGGGATTTTTCAAATTATGAAACATTAAATTCTAAAAATTTAGAAATTATAAATGATATAGAAACAATAATAAAAGATATTCCAAGAGGTATAATTGACATAAATTCAATTCAAAGAAATTTTTCTTATAAAAATAATTTAGAAAAATCAACTTTTTCAAAATATACTTTTTTCAGTTCTAAAACTTTTAATTATAATTATTATCAAGGTTGTTTATTTATTTATTTTTATTTTATTTATTTATTTAAAGATGTTAATTATTTGATTGGGATTTCTTGTTTACAAAAATATTTTGAATTTTTTTTAAAGGATTTTTTATTAAATGATAGTGAAGAAAAAATAGGAAATTTAATGATAGTTACTATGGATTTTATAAAAATAATTAATCCTCAAATTCATAAAATTTTGGAAGAAAATTCTATTTTTCCACATCGATGTATTGAATTAATTTTAACATCTTTTATTAAAGAAGATTATTTCGAAAATTATCAAGAATATAAATTTAGAATTCTAGATTTTTTAATTTGTCATAAACCTTATTTTTCTTTTTTATTATCTGCTTTTTACATTATTTATATTATTGAAAATTTAAATTGTAGTGAAATTGAATTAAATTCTGATTTAATATTAGAAGGGTTACAAAATTATAAATTTAATTCGAATGATTATGAAAATATTATTTTTAAGTGTTCTAATTTTGATGAAGAAAATTTTTCTGAAATAGAAAATATTTTAAACAAATATAAAGATATTTATAAGTTTATTTTTCATAAAGATAATTTAGGATTAATCAGTTATTTAATAAATTAACATTTTTAAATTTTAAATTATTTTTTCATAAATTTTAATTTTAAAGAAAAATTCAATTAAAAAAAGAGATTTTTGTTAAAAGTAATTATTATTTTTATAACAAAATGAATTAATTAAATTGTATGTCCAAAAAAGCAGAAAAAGAAAAAGAAACGGCAATAAAGATATTAAACAAGTAAAAATAAAAAAATAAATATTTAGTTACGCAGATAAATATAAATTATTATTAGAAGAAAATAAAAATTTACATCAAGAAATAAAAGATCTTAGAGCAAATATAAAATTAAATAAAGAAATTATGTCTTCTTTTTATTCTCCTTCTAAAAATTCTGAAACTAATATTTTAAATAAATTAAAAGAAGAAAATTCAAATTTATATGAAATTTTAGAAAAGACATCAAAAGAAAGAGATATATTAAAAAAGAAAGTAAAATAAAAAAAAAATAATTAAAAATATAAAATTTAGATGTTTCAAATAGAAGAAAATATAGAAAACTCAATAGGAAAAATAACATTAGAAAATAATAATTTATCAACAAAATTATTTTTAGCGGAGCAAGAATTATCAAAAAAATCAACAACAATATCATTATTAAAAAAGAAGTTAATCAATTCAAAAAATAAATTTTACAAGGATGAAGAAGAATATTATATAATAGAGCCAAGTGAGGCTTTAATAAAATTAAATGATGAATTATATTTATATAAAGAAATATATTCAAAATTAATATCAAGTTTAAAAAAAAGTCAAAAATCAATATCAAAATATGAAGTAATGGTATCAAATTTACAAAATGAATTAATAAAAATAAAAAATAAATATAGATTAAGTATTTTAAGTGCAAATAGAGATAAAGAAAATTATTTAAGTATATTAAGTCAAAATACAAGAAATGCAACAACAGAAATTCAAAGAAAATAAATAGTCAAAATTTACCAATAAATAATAATTATAATACTTTAAATTTATTACCTTCAGATAATTTTAAATTAAAAAGTAAATTTAATATATTAGAAGATAAAAGATTTTATGCTAATGTTCATTCATTAGATGAATTTGGTGAAATTTTAAAAAGTGTAGGATTAACTAAAATTGAATTTCAAAAAATGACAAAATTAAAAACGTTTTGTAAATTAACTGATGCTATTGAAATGATTTTTGGATTTTTAGTTGATAAAAATTCTACTATTAAAATATTACAAAATGAAAATGAAAATTTAACTAATAAAAATTTTATTCTTAATAAAGAAAATATGACTTTAACTTTTGAAATTAAAAAATTAAAAAATGAATTAAATATTAAAAACAATGAAAATGATTTTGAAACTTTATCAAATAATATTAGTCAAATTACTATTAATAGAGAAAAAAATTTTGATGCTTTAATTAATTATCAAAAATTATTAGAAAAACAAAAAGAAGATGATGAATTACAAAAAAATATTGATGAATTAAATTTATCTTGTTCTAGTAAAATGAATAATGAATCTTCTGATAATTATGAAGAGATTATTAAAAGATATATTATGGAAAGTACTTCTTTAAAATTTGATCAATTCAAAAAAAAAGATTAATTCAATTTTTTTTTATTTATATTTGTTTATTATTTATTATTCTTTTTTCATTTTATTTTGAAAAAAAATATTAAAAAAAACTCATTTAATTAAATTTGGAAAATAGATTAATATTTTTAAAATTGAATTCGAAAAAAACTTTTTTTTATTTATATTGTAAATTTAATCACATGAATTATTTTGATTTATAGGAATATCAACATTTTCAATATCATTATTTGAATTATTTCTAAAAGTGTTTTTTTTATTAAAAAGTAATTCTCTTTTAAAATGAGATTTATTTTTCATTGTTTTATTTAATTGTTTGTCATCATTATAAAAATCATAATTTTTTTTATTTTCTTTTCCATAATTAATTTCACTTTTATTCAAATACCCATTATAATTATTAGAATAAGTAATATTATTTGGTTTTATATTACTATTAATTATATTATTATTATTATTATTATTATTTATAATAATATTACTATTATTAATATATTCTTTTTTTCTTATTGAATAAGTTTTTTTATTTTTAATTTTATTTTCTTCATCTCCAATTCTTTTTTGAATTTTTATTCTTTCTAAAAAAGAATTATATTCATTATAAAAATCAGGAAAATTAACAGTATCAATTTTTTTATTAAATTTCATCATATTTTTTTCAATAAACTCCTTATTTTTTTCAATAAAATTAATAGAGTCTACCCTAATATTATTTAAATTACTATTATAATAATTATTTAAAAAATTAGAAATATTAAAATGCATTTGAATATATTCAGATAATAAATAAATAATATCTTTTTGATAATTAGATATGACTTTTAAATTTTGTTCATATTTTTGAGATAAATTATTAAAATCATTTTTTATTTTAAAATTTTGTTGGAAAGATTCAGCATAAATTTTATAATTAACAGAAATTTTATCTAATTGTTTTAAAATTTCTTTTTTTTCTTCTTGATAATTTATCTCCATTTTATTATATTTATTTGTAATTTCTGTTATTTTATTACTTGCTTGAATTATTAAAATTCTTAATTTAGAATTTTTTACTCTTAAATTTTCATATGTGTCATTTTCATTTTCTAATAACATTTTTATATCTATTTCATTTATATTATTTATGTTGTTGTTATTATTTTCTGTTATTTTACATTCTTTTATTTTTGGGGTTAATAATTTAGTCTGAGATATGGATTTTGGAATTTTATTTGAATAAACTCTTTTGTGGTAGGAATTTTTTTTCATTGTTTTTCTTTATTTTTTAAAACAATTAAAATTATTTTATTTTTTTTGTTCTCATATAAATAATTTTTATATTTAAAAATCATATTATATTAGCAAAAAAAATATCTTTCATTTTTTCCACTTTCTAATATCTAAAATAATTCACCCAACAAAAAAAATAAAAAAATAATTGGTCTTCCTTTAAAACTCGATTTGAAAAATTTCAATTTCTTGACATTTATAATATCCTTCATTTTTATCCCCTGGGAAAATTTTATAAGCATCAACATAAGACTTACTTTGATTATAAATATAACATTCCTTCATTTTTTTATCACTTCTAAATCTAATAACATCGTTATGAGGACCACATTCAGAATAACAATAAATTCCATTATTAGAATTACTATTTAAAATACTTTTAGTATTATTAGTTAAAGAAAAAATAAACATATTTGGATCTCTTTTCCAACTGCTTTTTGAATCCCATGCTAAAGGAGAATATGAACCTAAAATATTTTCATTTTCTAATTTTATTAAAGTTATTGTTGGTCCTTTATTATCACATAATTTATGAAATTTTGAAAATTCTATCCCATCTCTACTCATTCTATATAATAATTCAAATTTTATTGTTTCTTTTGGATTTATCCAATTATTTAACGTTGTTTTATAGGATGGGTTTATTTTCAATATTTTACTTTTTATATTTTCTAATTGAGAATTTTCTTTTATAATATTTTGGTCTTTTGATTTTGAATTTTCTTGTTTTAATTCTTTTTCTATTTTATTTAGTTTTTCTATTAATTTTATATTTTCTTTTTTAAATTCTGAAACTTCTATTTCTAATGAGTTTATTTTCTGTTTTAAATTTGAATTTTCTTTTTCTAAATTATTGATTTTTTCATCTATGTTTTCTTCTATTTTTATATTATTTGATTTTAATTCTTTTATTTCTTCATTTAAATTTGAAATTACTGAAATTAATTCATTAATTTTTTCTTTATCACTTTTTATTTTTTCAATTAGCTCAAAAGTAATTTCTTTTATTTTTAAATTATCAACTGGAATAAAAAGTAAAATTTGATTTGTTTCTTCAATGATTTTACTTTGATTTTTATTTAGATTATATATTAATTCATCATATATTTCATCAATTGAATCATAAATTACAAAAAATTTATTTTTTTTTAATTCATCCAATGATAATGTTTTTTCATAAACTTTAATCAAAATATCATCTTCAAAAGAAGCAGTTATTTTAATTGAAGTAGTTAAATTTGTAAATATTATATTAAAAGAATGATTTTTATCTGATTGTATTTGAAATGGATTTTCTGATTTACATTCTTCTTTTATTTGAGTAGCTTCCATTTTTTCCATTTTTTTTTTAGAGTTAGTTTAATTCACAATATTTAAGAAAAAAAATTATCTATTTTAGAATAAATTTATTTAATGAATAAAAAATTTTTTTGAAAAAATT
>JAEEGL011719434.1_pt1 | contig 15310 bp, 11 predicted proteins | sample 9134231 | NCBI WGS metagenome assembly JAEEGL01 (sample SAMN16246548, study PRJNA631951) | gut metagenome | biome: gut microbiome; feature: rumen; material: fiber-attached | host: Bos | place: Iran: Karaj | collected 2018-10 | reverse complement strand
TGCGCGTCCCTTCGAGAGCTTCCACTTCTTGAGGTCCTTCGACACGGCGACGGCGATGCCGTCACCGGCGTATGTTCCGTAGGCGTAGTACGTGCCGTTGTCCAGCAGCACGAACGGATCGGCGAACCCAAGCGTCGCGGTGGGCACCGCCTCCGCGCCAAGCGCGACCGCCGCGAATACGCAAAAACTGAAAAAGTGCATTTTTGTGCCGCCGCGCTGTTACTTGAGCGCCGCGCACGCGGCTTCCTCTACGTCCGACAGCGGCGCAGTCGGCTCGAAACGGCGGATGATGCGCCCGTCGCGTCCGATGAGGAACTTGGTGAAGTTCCACTTGATGTCGGGTTTCGTCGCGTAGTCCGGCGCGACATCGCGCGGCGTATCAGCCCACGCAAACGATGCGCATACAGCCGCCAACGCGGCGAATACTGATGATGTTTTCATTTGCTGTTTTCCTTTCTTGTGCTATCCCGCGCTGTCGAGCCCGTGTTTCCGCCTCCAGCGCGCAAGCTGGTCAGGGCAGGACGTGCCTTTTTCAGCAGCGGCCGAGGCGCTGCAGGAACTTGAACGACTCGGTGATCGGCACGAGTGAGTCGAGGCTGACCTCGCACTCGGCGATCCACCACTTCACGCCGTCGGCGTCCGCGGCGGCGGAGACCTTGGGCCAATCGACGCCCTTGGCGTTCACCGGGGGATGACCTAGAATCCCGTCGAAGGTGTCCATGCGCTTGCGCCGGCCGTTGTCCTCCTTCGCGTGCATGGTTATGGAGCGGTGGGGGTACTTGCGCCACTGCTCGCAGGGATCGCGTCCGGTGCAGGAAGTCCAGCCCACGTCCTGCTCCATGCAGACCTCCTTGCGCGTGTGCGAGAAGAAGTAGTCGAAGTAGGTCGTGCCGTCCTTCATCGTGATGTCGAACTCCGGCGTGTGGTTGTGGAGTCCGATCTTGCAGCCGTACTTCGCTGCCGTCTCGGAGGCGACGTTGTAGTATTCGACGTGGCGCTTCATGAACTCATCGACGTCCTCGCCCTTGCGCGGAAAGTTCCCGGCGCCGGCGCAGATGAGCAGGTTGTTGCCGAATCCGAGGTGGTACTCGCACGCCGCCTTGATGCGGTCCGGACCGAAGTCGCGCTTGTGCACGTGCGCGCCGCAGACGGCAAGGCCGTTAGCGGCAAGCGCCCGCTTCAGCTCCGCCGCGCTTTTGCCGAAGCACGTGTTGAACTCGACCGCCTTGTAGCCGATCTTCGCAACCTCCGCCAGGGCCTTGTCGAGTCCGTTCTTATGGATGTACGCGCCGATGGAGTAGAGCTGCACGGCGATTGCCTTGCCGTCCTTCCCATGGCCAAATGCAGGCGCAACGCAGGCCGCGCCAAGCGCGGCGACAAACTCTCTTCTAGTCGTCACTTTACGATCTCCAAACTGTAATTTCTAATTGACTGAAAAGTTGACGGCGACGGAAGCGGCGCCCTCGGCGTTCGCCGGGACTGTGAACATCAGCTGGCGACACCCCTTGTTTGGGGAGTCCCATTTGTTCGGCCCCTGTCCGTTGCCGACGGTCCACGCGCCCTTCTGCGCGCCGCACTGGACGAGCGTGATGGACTTCCCGTTCTGGCGGAGAACCACCTTATCTCCTTCGATGGTCGGCTCTGCTCGCGTCATCATCGCCCAGCGGATCTTCCCGCCCGGCCTAACGCCCGCGAACGTGTCGCGCAGCGTGTAGCTGCGCCCGGACTCCGCCATCTCGCCGCGCCGGACGACCGAGGTCGCGTTCGTGTAGAGCGACGAGAGGTCGAGCGTCACCACGGACGCCGCGCCGTCGCGTTTCACCTCCGTCACCTTCGCGCTCCCCTTGACCCGCTGCTGGCAGCCGTCGATCATCGGCACGTTGTGGCTCCAGGTTCCAAGGCGGAAGAGCTTCCAGCGGTCTGAATTCTGTGCGCCGCTCCAGAGGTTCATTCCCATGGCCTCAATTCGATGGTACGGCTCCGCGCCGATGTCAACAGCCCAGCGCACCTTCCCGCTATCGAGAACGAACGATCCGCCGTCCATGTGCCCATGCGGAGCGGACGGAGACCCGCCCTTCAGACCTACGAACATCGCCTTTTCGTCGTCCCAGCTCGAACGCTGGATCGTGATCGGCACGGGACCCTTCGCGTCCCACACGAGCGGCGCTCTCGGCTGCAACCCTGCTGGAACGTCCTGCACCCAGAAGAGCGCGAGGGGAAACATCCTGTTGCCGCGGTAAAGGCGAGGGAAAGCAACGTAGCGACGGTAGGCGCCGAGTTCGAAGTAGGGAATGATGTCTGGGCGGTTGAAGCGCTTCGCGAACCACCACGTCGCGTAGCAAGTTCCGCGTCCCGCCCCGCCGTCCGCATAGTTGAACGCCCCGCCGCTCGGACCTGTCACGAGGTCGAGGTACGCGCCCGTCTCGGCGAATCCCGGCATGGACGCGAGGCCGAAGTCGCTGCCGAGCGTTCCCTCCAGAAGCGCCATGGCGGCTACGTTGAACTCAAGGCCGTAGTTCCAGTAGCCCGGCCCTTCGGGATAGTTTCCGTTCGGGGCGAGCGCCTTCATGGAGATCGGAAGGAAGTCTATGCAGCGCTGGACGAAGCACGCCGTCTCGGCGGGATTCTCCTCGGCAAGCGCGAGCGAGCCGGCGAGGATGCCGGCGTGGCACACCTGCCCCCAGTTGTTGCGCGCGCGGATCCACCACAACGGCTGGCGCGAGGCGTCGAGCCCGCAGCGGCGGAGTCCGGCGGCGATCTCACGGCGAACATCGTCCGGCATGTCGTTGTAGAGCCAGTCGTAGCCGATCGCGACGGCGAGCGTCATCTCGCCCACGTCGAGGAAGTGCGAGGGGTTCCAGTCCGAGAACGCGCACACGGCGCGAAGCTCGGCGATGGCGCGGTCGAGGTGGGCCTTTTTGCCGTAGAGCCGGTAGGCCAGCGCGAGGGTGTTGATGCGATAGAGCGCGGTGCGGCTCACTCCGAGGAGGCGTTTTCCCTCCTTGATGCGCTCGCACGGCTTCGTTTCGAGACAGGCGTCCGCCGTCCTGCGGACGAACTCCGCGCCTGCCGTGAGAAGCTCCTCCTTGCCGAGCCGAGCCTTCAGCGCCGCGAAGCCGCGCGCGTCCGCAAACAGCCTTGGATGCGGACGCCTCGCGGCCTTTTCCACGGCGCGCGCGACCTCAGGCCGCGCCTCCGCCGGAATCCCGTTCGAGATGTTCGGCTTCGCCGAATCCGCGACGGCGACCAGCGCCGTGCAGACAGCAACCGCCACAGCCTTCATCGTGTTCTCCATTTCTCAGGGCTCCTCCACGTGGTCTTGGAAAGCAAGAAGGAGGGCTCTGGCGCGGCGTCTGCGCGCTACGAGAGCTTGGTGCGTCCGACGAGCTTCATGAGCACGCAGGTGGCGACCACCGACACCGCCAGCAGCGCCCCGCCGAGGCACCAGCATCCGGCGCCGCCCGCCGCGTAGATCAGGTAGCCACAGCCGAAGAGGCACGTCCACACGGCAAGGCATCCAACCACCATGCAGACGACGCCCATGGGCAGCTCGCGCAGGTCGGCGTGAATGAGCTTGTCGAACGCGTCCAGGGTCGCCTTGGGCTCCTTGGGCGTGGCGAACGTGACGATCATCCATCCGATGGTGGTGATCACGACACCGAGGATGAGCTTCCAGGCGCCAAGGGTGAACCATTCGGCGCGCCAGCCCTCCTGCAGCCACTTCTCGAGCCCGCACGCAGGCGCGCCCCACTGGAAGAAGCACGCGACGAGGAAGGAGATGATCATCGCGGAGATCTCGCTCCATGCGTTCAGGCGATGCCAGAACCAGCGCAGGATGTAGATGAGGCCTGTGCCCGCGCCGACCTGCAGCATCAGGTCGAAGCCGCCCTTCGCGCTCTGCAGGACGAGCGCCATCACGGCGCAGCCCACGAGCAGAACGAGCATGAACACGCGGCCCATGAGGACCTGCTTCTTCGGCTCGGCCTTGGGATTGATGAAGCGCACGTAGAAGTCCTGCACAAGATACGAAGAGCCCCAGTTGAGGTGGGTGGCGATCGTGGACATGTAGGCGGCGATGAGCGAAGCCGCCACGAGGCCGAGCCATCCGGCGGGCAGCTTGGAGATCATCGCCGGGTATGCCATGTCGTGCTTGATGAACTGCTCGGCCGCGCCGGGGAACGCCTCCCTGAGCGCCGCGAGGTCGGGGAACACCACGAGCGAGGCGAGGGCCACGATCAGCCACGGCCAGCTGCGAAGAGCGTAGTGGAGGAAGTTGAAGAGCATCACCGCGCCCACCGCGTTCTTCTCGTCCTTGGCGGAGAGCATGCGCTGCGCGATGTAGCCGCCGCCGCCGGGCTCCGCGCCCGGATACCATGTCGCCCACCACTGCACGGCCACGGGGATGATGAGGATGGTCATAAGGTTGGAGCGCCAGCCCTCGCCCGTGGTGGCGGGGAACAGGGCGAGCTTGTCGGCCACGGCGGGGTTCTTGAAGAGCGCCGCGAGAGTGCCCGAGCCATCCGCGCCGCACATCTTGACGGCGAAGTAGGCCGCGGCCACCGCGCCGATCATCGCCACGGTGTATTGGTAGAAGTCGGCCCAGATGGATCCCGTGAGGCCGCCGAGAGTGGCGTAGATGCCCACGGAGACGAGGGCTATAGCAAGGGTCGCCTGCGGAGATATGCCGAAGATCGTTGCGCCGATCTTGATCGCGGCGAGCGAAACCGTGCCCATCACGATGATGTTGAAGACAAGGCCCAGATAGACGGCGCGGAACCCGCGCAGCGCCTTCGCAGGCGTGCCGGCGTAGCGTATCTCGTAGAACCCTAGGTCCGTGGAGAGGTTGCTGCGCCGCCACAGCTTCGCATATACGAACACAGTGAGCATTCCGGTGAGCAGGAACGCCCACCACGCCCAGTTGCCGGCCACGCCCTGCGTGCGGACGATGTCCGTCACGAGGTTCGGCGTGTCGCACGAGAACGTGCAGGCCACCATCGAGACGCCGAGGAGCCACCACGGCATCGACCGGCCCGAGAGGAAGAAGTCCTCCGCGCTCTTCGATGCGCGCTTCGCGGCCCAGGCGCCGATAACTATTACGCTAATCAGGAATCCGATGATGATTCCGATGTCGAGTCCTGTCAGTCTGCTCATTGTTCGTTTGTCTCCGTTTCTACGTCAGGGAACCACTTCTTCGCCCACTTGGCGGAGTCGCTGAATTCCTTCACAGCCGTCTTCACGAGGATGGGAGCCTTCTGCTCGGCGCCCGGCACCTCGCCGTATAGATGCTTGAGCGTGAGGGCCGCGCCGAGCATGTGGCGGGACCACAGGAGCGGGCCTATCTTCGTGGTGTCGCGCCCCTTTATCACAAGCGCGTTGATGAGCTGGTCCATGTAGCCGACGTACTCGAGCTTTCCGTAGAAGCGCTCCCACTCGACCTTGACCACCTTGTCAGGCTCCATGCGCCCGCGCACGGACTTCAGCTTCTGTATCGTCAGGCCCTTCCCGTCAACGGCCTTGACGATGCTGCCGTCCTTGAACTTGAAGTTCTTCGCGAACTTGACGAAGTGCTCCTGCAGGCCCTTCATGCACTCGACCTTCGTCATCTGCGAGCGCGCCTCCTCGCGTCCCTCGGGCGTCTTGAACACCTCGGCCATCGCCTTCAGCTGCCTGATCGCCTTGTCCCACTCGAGCGTCTTGAGCAGGGTCTGGGCGAGCGAGTCGAACTTGTCGGCGGCGGCCTTGGGCTCCTCCGCCTTCAGCTTCTCGCGCAGCTCCTTCTCGGCCTGCTCCTTCTCCTCGCGCGCCTTGCGCTCGGCGGCGTCGCGCGCCTCCTTCTCCTTCTTCGCCTTTGCGTTGGCGAGCTGGATGACCGCCGTCTTGACGTATGACTGCGAGTTGTTGCGCACGACGCCCGCCTTGCGCTGCGCAAGCTCGACGTGCTTCAGCCCCTTCATCCGCTCGTGCTCCTCGAGGACCTCCTGGGATATCCGCGCGAGAGCCTCCGCCGCGGCGGCGTCGCTGGCCTTGATCTCGTCGGCCGCCGCGGCCATGGCCTTTATGCGCTTCACGTGGCCCTGCACCCGGATGTCGGCGGCGCGGCAGACGAACACGTCGGCCCATAGGTCGCCGAACTTGACGACCGCGGCCGGAAGCTTGACCGCGATGGTCTTCACCTCGACGGCCGACACCTCGGCTCCGGACGCCTTCGCCATCGCGATCGCGGTGGCCTTGGCGGCCGCGATCTTGGCGGCGACCTCCGGATTCGCGGCGACGGCGGCCTTGACGTCCTCCTCCGGCTTCTCTATCTTGTCGGCCTCGTCGTCGTCGATCGCGCTGTCCTGCGCGGCGGGCTTCTTGCCTGCCTTGGCGTCCTTCGCCTTGTCGCCGCCCTTCTTTTCGGCGTCGGCCTTGGCCTTGTCGCCGTCGGCCTTCTTGGCGTCATCCTTCTTGGCGTCGTCCGGCTTCTTTGCAGCGTCTGGCGCGGCGGCAGTCTGCCCCTGCTTGGCGGAGAGCAGCTTGTTGGTGTAGGCTATCGCGTCCGCGATCTCCTTCGATGGAACGGGCTCGAGTATGGCGCCGGCGGCGACCTTGTACTCGGCCGGCAGCTCCGCCCGCATCTTGCGCACAGCGTCCGCCATCAGTCGGTCATTGCGCACCACCATGTCGTGGAAGTTCGCCGCGAACTCGTCAGTCCTCGCGACGGTGTTGGCGATCGCGTTGCGCGCGTCCGCCGCGTCCTTCGCGTACCCCGCCTGCTCGGCGCGCTGCTTCTTCTCCGCGTTCGCCTTGACGTACCAGAGCAGGCCTCCGACGGTGCCCACTATCGCGAGAACCACGCCCAGCACTGTGAACGCCACCATCTTGCCGAGGTTCGTGCGGCGCTCGGGCTTCTCCTCGACGAGCGGCTTGACGTAGGGCTGCTGCTCCTCGCCCTCCTGCTCGCCGACCACCCGCGGCGCGCCGGTCGGCTTGATCCTGATCTTCGCGCCCTTGATCTTGAACTTGCCGGACGCGAGGCGGGCGGACTTCGACTGCCCGGCCTTCGCGATGAAGCGCGATATGTCGCCCGCAAGCGACTTGTAGGTCGGATAGCGCATCGCCGGCTCCAGCTCCAGCATCCGCATTATTATGGCGTCAAGCTCCTTGGGCAGGTCGGGGCGCACCTCGCTCGGCGGCTTGGGCGGCCCGTCGAACCGCGCCTTCACCACCGCCGTCGCGTCCTCCCCCTCGAACGGGGCCACGCCCGTCAGCGCATGGTAGAGCGTGCCGCCGAGCGAGTAGATGTCGGCGCGGAAGTCGATCTTCTGGCGACGCACCTTCTCGGGGGAGATGTAGTACGGCGTGCCCCATATCTCGCTGGAGTCGCCCTGCATCGCCGCAAGGCCGAAATCGACCAGCTTCGCGTTGCCGTCGTTGTCGAAGAGCACGTTCTCGGGCTTGACGTCGCCGTGCACGAGGCCGTTCTCCGCGGCGGCCGCGAGCGCGTCGGCCATCTGCTGGCCGATCTTCATCACGTGCAAGGGGTCCATCGTGCCCGGATTCGCCTCCATCTCCTTGTCGAGGGAGCCGCCGCCCACGAACTCCATGGCGATGTAGGGCATCCCCTGCTCCGTGCCGAAGGAGTATATCTGCGCGATGTTTGGATGGTTCAGCCGCGCGGCGGCCTGCGCCTCGCGCTGGAAGCGCTCGACGAACGCGGGGTCGTCGCCGAGCGACTTGAGCATCACCTTTATGCCGACCTTGCGGTCGAGCATCTTGTCGCGCGCAAGGTACACGCCACCCATGCCGCCGTGGCCAAGCTCGCGCTCGAGCATGAAATGCCCGAACGTCGCGGGGGTGGCAATCATCTGTTCCGTGTCGTTCTCGCTCATTTGAAATGATTTCCTGTATTGTTGAACGCACTCATTATAGCATAAACGCCCGCCATTCTTCAATATTGAAATTGAAATTGCCGGAGCCCGAGTCGTGACATTTTTTTTACAATTGAACTCTTGTGCGGCGCATGAGGAAATGATAAACTGTGCGCCATGAGCAAATCAGCGTTCACAAACAAGTACTGGTGGTGGCCTTGCGGATTCGGTTTCGCAGGGCGCACGGCTGTTTGGCGCTGAACAAAGCCACAGCAATTGAAGTGATCGTGACGACGCGGGCCGAATCCAAGAAGGATCCGGCCCGTTCTGTTTTAAAGGAAGCAAAAAGAGACAACAATAAGCGAAACAAGAAGGAGCAGCAATGCTGAAGAAACTGACAGAAGAGGAATACGCGCGACGCGCGGCGCACGCCGACCGCGTGGCCGTGTTCAGGGAGTTCCTCGCAGACCGCGAGACCCCCGTCGCGGCGCTCTCGCGCCTGGACGACGAAGAGGAGGCGTTCCTCCTGGAGAGCGTCGCCGGCGGCGAGACGCGGGGCCGTTATTCATACCTCGGCCTGGAGCCGTCGGGGCGGGCGGAGGGCGCAGACGCCCTTCAGGACATAAAGTCCAGCTTCGCCTCGGCCCGCTACGTCCCCGCCCCCGAGCTGCCCACCTTCCAGGGCGGAGCCGTCGGATACGTCGCCTACGACGCCGTCCGGCTGTTCGAGCCTAGGGTGGCGCTGGAGCGCGAGGAGGGAACGCCGCTGATGTCCTTCCTCATGTGCGACAAGTTCCTCATGTTCGACAACGTGCTCGGCACCGTCACGATAGTCGTGATCGCCGACACGTCGCGCCCGAACGCATACGCCGAGGCGATGGGGCAGATCGGGCGCATCTACGACAAGATGCTTAGCGCCGAGTCGATCGCGAGGGTAATGATGCGCGCCGACGGCAGCGGCTGCACCGCCGCGAACGACGCCTTCGCGTCCGAGATGACGCGCGACGAGTTCCGCGAAATGGTCGCCAAGTGCAAGGCCGCGATCAGGGCGGGCGAGGTGATCCAGATCGTGCCCTCGCAGAGGTTCACGGCGAGGTCCGGCGTATCCGGGCTCTCCCTCTACCGGGCGCTTAGGACCGTCAACCCGTCCCCCTACAACTTCTTCATGCGCATCGGCGGCAAGACGCTGATCGGCTCGTCGCCGGAGGAGCTCGTGAAGCTCGCCGGGCGGACGGCGTCCACCGCCCCCATCGCCGGAACCCGCCCGCGCGGCGACACGCCCGTCCGCGACGCCGAGCTGGAGCGCGAGCTCAGGACCGACGAGAAGGAGAACGCCGAGCACGTGATGCTCGTCGATCTCGGCCGCAACGACATCGGCCGCGTCTGCGAGACCGGCAGCGTCAAGGTGGCCGACTTCGCGCACGTCGAGCGCTACTCGCACGTGATGCACCTCGTCAGCAGCGTCACGGGCACGCTCGCCGCCGGATACGACGCGTTCGACCTCCTTCGGGCCGCCTTCCCGGCAGGCACCCTCTCCGGCGCCCCAAAGGTGCGCGCCATGGAGCTCATCGCCGAGTACGAGAAGTCCCCGCGCGGCATCTACGGCGGCGCCGCCGGATACTTCTCGCTCACCGGCGACATGGACTTCGCCATCGTCATCCGCACGCTCGTAAAGGAGGGCGACCTGGTGATAATGCGCTCGGGCGCCGGCATCGTAGCCGACTCCGACCCCGACAGGGAGTACGACGAGACAATCAACAAGGCAAAGGCCGTCTTCGAGGCCGTAAAGTTCGCGGAGGAACTGCAATGACCCTCATGATCGACAACTACGACTCCTTCACCTACAACCTCGTCCAGATGATGCGCTCGCTGGGCGAGGAGGTGAAGGTGGTGCGCAACGACGAGATCGACGTCGCCGGCATCGAGGCGCTCGCGCCGTCGGCGCTGGTGTTCTCGCCCGGCCCGGGCAACCCCGACTCGGCAGGCGTAACGCTCGAGGCCGTCAGAGCCTTCGCCGGAAGGCTTCCGATGCTCGGCATCTGCCTCGGCCACCAGTCCATCGCCCAGGCGTTCGGAGGGCGCATCGTCCCGGCCAGGCGCCTCATGCACGGCAAGACAAGCCGCATCCGCCACGACGGCAGGGGCCTCTTCGCCGGACTTGACCAGGGCTTCCAGGCGATGCGCTACCATTCGCTCGCCGTCGAGCGCGCCACGCTGCCCGACTGCCTTGAGGTCTCCGCGGAGAGCGAGGACGGCGAGATCATGGGCCTTCGCCACAAGACGCTGCCCATCGAGTCGCTCCAGTACCATCCCGAGTCCGTCGGCACCCCGCAGGGCGCGCGGCAGCTCGCCAACTTCTTCGAGATGGCCACCGGCAGACGCACCCGCAGAACGCTCACGCAGTCCGTCCGCAAGGCCGTCATCGCCCGCGCCCTCGACGGCGCCACGCCGACGGAGGGCGAGGCCGAGGGGTTCTTCGCGTCCATACTCTCGGGCGAAGTCGGCGAGCCTGAGCTGGCCGCGTTCCTCACCGCGCTCGCGAGGAACCCGGTGACGGAGGAGGAGCTCGCCGGCGCCGCGCGGGCGATGTCCGACGCCGCGGTGAAGGTAGATCTGCACGACCTCGACCCAGTTGACATCGTCGGCACGGGCGGCGACGGCTCCAACTCGTTCAACGTCTCGACGACGGCGGCGTTCATCGCCGCGGGCGCAGGCGTGACGATCGCCAAGCACGGGAACATCGCCTCGACGTCGCTATGCGGCTCGGCGGACGTCCTGCGCGAGCTCGGCCTCAACCTGTCGGCCGGCCCGGAGCAGATGGCCGACTGCGTGCGGCGCGTCGGCGTGGGCTTCCTCTTCTGCCGCAATCTGCATCCTGCCATGAGGTTCGCGGCGTCCGTGAGGCGCACCCTCGGCTTCCGCACGATATTCAACCTGCTGGGGCCGCTCACTAACCCGGCCGGCGCGAAGCGGCACGTCATAGGCGTGCCGCAGGAGAGGCTGGCGATGGTCCTCGCCAAGGCGCTGGGCCGCCTGGGCTCTAGGCGGGCCATGGTCGTGTCGGGCGCGGGCGGGCTCGACGAGATAAGCCCCGACGGGTTCACGTTCGTCTCGTCGCTCTCGGGCGGCTCGGTGAAGAACACCCTTCTCGACGCAGGCGGCGAATACGGCGAACGCTTCCCGGTGGAGGCCATCAGGGGCGGCGACGCCGCGACGAACGCCCGGCTGCTGCTCTCCGTGCTTAAGGGCGACGAGCGCGGAGCGTGCCGCGCCGCCGCCGTCGAGAACGCCGCCGCCGCCATCCTCGTCGGCGAAAGGGCGTCCACCTACGCCGAGGCGCTGGCGCTCGCCCGCGAGTCGATCGACTCGGGCCGCGCGCTCGCCAGGCTCAACGCCATGCTGGAGGCGATGAAATGAGCGACGTCCTAGAAGAGCTTGCCGCGCGGCGCCGCATCGACGCGACGCTGCGCGAGGCCGAAGTCCCCTTCGACGAGATGATGCGCCGCGCATCCGCGATCGACCGCCCGTCGGCATTCGCGTCCGCACTGCGCCCGGCGGACGACGCCCGCACGCGCGTCATCGCCGAGCTGAAGCGCGCCTCCCCCTCCGAGGGGATGATCCGCGACGTGTTCCGGCCCGTCGATCTCGCCAGGGAGCTCGTCGGCGCAGGCGCAGCCGCGCTGTCCGTCCTGTGCGAACCCCACAGGTTCCTCGGAGGCGAGGACTACCTGCAGGCGGCGCGCGGCGCGGTGACGGCGCCGATCCTCTACAAGGACTTCATCACAACGCGATACCAGCTCGCCGCCGCGCGCGCTGCCGGGGCGGACGCCGCGCTCCTGATCGCCGCCGTCCTCGACGACGCGGCGCTCAAGGGCCTGCTCGACTTCGCCCACGCCGTCGGCCTCGACGCACTCGTCGAGACCCACGACGAAAACGAGATCGCACGCGCAGTCCAGGCCGGAGCCCGCATCGTCGGCGTCAACTGCCGCAACCTCCGCGACTTCTCCACCGACGTCTCCCTGCTGGAGCGCCTGGTGGCGAAGATACCGCGTCCATGCATACGCGTCGCCGAGTCAGGGATGCACTCAGCCGAGGCCATCGCCCGCGCGCAGTCCGCCGGAGCCGACGCCTTCCTCGTCGGCACCGCGCTCATGCGCGCAGAACGCCCCGGAGAAAAGCTCAGGGAAATGCTCTCCCTCCCCACTTCCAACTTCTAACTCCCAACTTACAACTTACAACTTCCAACTTCCTACTTAAAACTCCCAACTCCCAACAAACCCATGAAAAAACACTACGGAATCTACGGCGGCCAGTACGTCGCCGAAACGCTCATGGCTCCACTAATGGAGCTGGAAGCCGCCTACGAGGCGGCGAAGAACGACCCGTCGTTCGCGCAGGAGTTCAACGATATCCTGCGCGACTACGTCGGACGCGAGTCGCCCATAACCTACGCCAGGCGACTCTCCGAACACCTCGGCGGCGCGCGGATACTCCTCAAGCGCGAGGACCTCAACCACACCGGCGCCCACAAGGTGAACAACACGATAGGCCAGGCCCTCCTCGCCCGGCGCATGGGCAAGCGCCGCCTCATAGCCGAGACGGGCGCGGGCATGCACGGCGTCGCCACCGCGACAGTCGCCGCGCTCTTCGGAATGCCGTGCGACGTCTATATGGGCGCGATAGACGTGGACCGCCAGGCCCCCAACGTCGAGCGCATGAAGATGCTCGGCGCGAACATCCACGCCGTCTCCGAGGGCAGCGCCACGCTGAAGGACGCCATGAACGAGGCGCTCAGGGACTGGGTGGCAAACTGCGACGACACGTTCTACGTGATCGGCACCGTCGCCGGCCCCGCCCCCTACCCGGAAATGGTGCGCGACTTCCAGAGCGTCATCGGCAAGGAGGCGCGCCGGCAGTGCCTCGAAAAGTACGGACGCCTGCCCGACGAAGCCATCGCCTGCGTCGGCGGCGGCTCCAACGCGATGGGGCTCTTCGCCGGATTCATCGACGACGCGTCCGTCAAGCTGGTCGGCGTGGAGGCCGGCGGCAGGGGCGTCTCCACAGGCGAGCACGCGGCGTCGATCAACGGCGGACGCCTCGGCGTGCTGCACGGCGCGAAGACGATGCTCCTCCAGACGCAGGACGGCAACAGCCTCGACACCTACTCCGGCTCCGCCGGACTCGACTACCCCGGCGTCGGCCCGGAGCACTGCCATCTGCACGACATCGGCCGCGCCGAATACACCGTGATCACCGACGACGAGGCCATCGCCGCCTTCGACGCGCTCTGCCGCTTCGAGGGCATCATCCCCGCGCTCGAATCCAGCCACGCCCTCGCCGAGGCCATCAAGCGGGCACCTTCGCTCCCGAAGGACGCCCTTCTGCTCGTCAACCTCTCCGGCCGCGGCGACAAGGACATGGAAAACGTGGCACGCTACAAGGCCTCGAAGCGCGGCTGAAATCTCGCCTGCAATCGACCGCACTCGACCGCCTTCGACTGCAATCGGCAGCCAGCCACCCCCAAAGACAATCAAAAAGGAATTGCAATGAACAATCGAATCACATCCGCCTTCGCAAAGGCGAAATCCCAGAACCGAGGAGCGTTCGTCGCATACCTCACCATGGGCTACCCGACCATTCCCGCCTGCGAGCAGGCGGTCGATGACGTGATCGCCTCTGGCGCGGACATCGTAGAGCTGGGCGTCCCCTTCTCCGACCCGTTCGCCGACGGCGGCGTCATAAGGTCCGCCGCCTACGAGGCGCTTCGCCAGGGCGTGACGCTCGACGACGTGCTGGCGCTCGCAAAGCGGCTCAGAACGCGCCATCCGGAAACAGGCTTCGTCCTGTTCTCATACTACAACCTCATATTCTCGAAGGGGCTAGAACGCTTCGCCGACGCGGCGGCGGACGCGGGAATAGATGCCGTGCTTGCCGTTGACCTCCCCCTTGAGGAACGCAGCGAGCTTCTCGACGTACTCAAGCCGCGACATATCGGCTACATTCCCCTCATCGCCCCCAATACGCCGATCGAGCGCGTGCGGGAAAGCGAGGCCGGCCTCGCGAATTCCTTCCTCTACGTCATCACGGTCAAGGGCATCACCGGCGCGCGGACGGAGCTGCCCGCCGACCTCACCCGCCGTCTCGACGAGATTCGCGCGGTGTCCAGCCTCCCCATTGCCGCCGGATTCGGCATCTCCACCAGAGCGCAGGCGGAGGAGGTCTGCTGCCATGCCGACGGCTTCATCGTCGGCTCCGCCCTCGTGAAGTGCGTCGCCGAAGGCAAGAAGCCATGCCTCAGCTGAAGGTGTGCGGCATAAACGACGCCGCGTTCGCCGTTGAGGCGGCCAGACGCGGCGTGGACTACCTCGGCCTCATCTTCGCCGACGGTTCTCCGCGCCGCGTCACGCCCGCTCTTGCGCGCGACATAACTGCTTCCGTCGGCAAGCTGTCAGCCCAGCAGACCGCCCCCCATCCACGCTTCGTCGGAGTGTTCGTGAAACACCCAATAGACCAAATCGCGACAATAGCCTCGCACGTCGGGATAGGCATCATCCAGCTTCACGGAGATTACGACGCGGATGAAATTGCGGCGCTGAAGGCGATGGGCTACGAGGTGTGGCGCCTCATCGACAACGACGCGGAATGCCTACGCTGCGCCGACGCGGTTCTCATCGACGGGCGCGACGGAACGCGCTGCGGCGGCACGGGACGACGCGCCGACTGGTCCACCGTTCCTGCGCTGAAGCAGCGAGGCCATCGCGTCATTCTCGCTGGCGGCATCTCCGCCGCCAACATCGCCGCAGCTGCGGCGACCGGCGCAGACATCATAGACGTCAACAGCTCAATAGAGTCGTCGCCCGGCGTAAAGTCCCTCGCGATGCTCGACGCGCTGCTTACGGCATTCACAACCACCCAGTAGTAGCCATGCATCCCATTATTGCGATGCGGCGTATGTCGGCTTTCATCACTTGATGACCATGCGAGCCATCACGGCGTCGTGGTCGCTCGGATGGATGCCGTCGGGACGCTCGTTGCACGTGACGTGGCGCAGCACGCGCACGTTGCCTGTCGCGAAGATGAAGTCGATGAGACAGACGTTGCTCGGCCTGTACCCGCTGAAGGTGAAGAGCTGCCCTTCGTGCGGCGTCTCGCTCCTGAGGCGCGTGTCGTAGAGCGTGTGGAGCGCCGCCGTGATGGGATGCGCGATCGCCTCGGGGTCGTCGGCGACCGGCCCGCCGCCCGCATCGAGGCGCGCGCGGTCCGCCTCCGGCACGTGCTGGTAGTGCGCGTTCATGTCGCCCGTCAGGAACACCGTCTCGCCCTGCGAGAGGCGGCGCATCTCGGCGAGGAGCACCCGCATGCCCTTCACCCGCGCCTCGTTGCTGACGTGGTCGAGGTGGGTGTTGTAGTAGCGGAAGGTTCGCCCCGTGCGCCTGTCGCGGAAAAGCCCCCACGTGCAG
>JAEEGL014705085.1_pt1 | contig 15311 bp, 10 predicted proteins | sample 9134231 | NCBI WGS metagenome assembly JAEEGL01 (sample SAMN16246548, study PRJNA631951) | gut metagenome | biome: gut microbiome; feature: rumen; material: fiber-attached | host: Bos | place: Iran: Karaj | collected 2018-10 | reverse complement strand
TTGAATACTGGTCCTGTTCCTGCGGATTGCTTTATGCGGATGCAAACGGAGAAACCGCGATTGAAGAGACGGCGACCGTCGTTCCGGCGAGCGGAAACCATACGTTCGAACATCATCCGGCGGAACCGGCGAGCGAAGCACCGGGCACGTATGAATACTGGGAATGCACGGTCTGCGGAAAGTGTTATCTGGATGAGAACGGTGCGGAGGCGGTTTCGGAGCAGGACCTCATTGACCGTCCGGCCGTGTCTTATCTCGATGAAAACGGAAACGCTGAGACGATCACGGATTACGTGGTCGTAACGCCGGATATCGTTGAATGGAATGACACAGCGCTTGTTCGCGGCGTGAGTGCGGACGGCTGGTACGTAGCATTCGGAAACGTGACGATGCAGGATCTCGTCGTCACCACCGGCGACGTGAAACTGATCCTGGCGGACGCTTCGACACTGAATGCTTCCGGCATTGAGGTCATGGACAGTTTCACCGTTTATGCGCAATCGACCGGAAGCGCCATGGGCGTTCTGAATTCCGTCAGTGAGACGGCGGCCGGCATCGGATATAGTCCCGACGTTTACTCTTATCGGGAGATCAACCTCACTTTCAACGGAGGAAAGATCGTTGCCGAGAGTACTGCAAACGGTCTTCCGGGCATCGGCGGAAACGGCGCGACCGTCGTGATCAACGGCGGCGACGTGACCGGCAAAAACCTTGCGGAAGGCGGAAAGATCGATCCGGTGACCGGAGCGATCACCACGTTCCGCGGCGTCGGTATCGGTGTTCAGTGTAATATTGGCACCGGCCTCTTCCATCTTACCGTGAACGGCGGAACGGTCACCGCAAAGGGCGGCAGCACCAGTACGACCGGAGAAAACCAGTATCGGCTCGGCACCGGTATCGGCGGCTGGGCTTATGTGAACACGGCTCCGATCGACGCAGTGATCACGATCAACGGCGGAACCGTCCACGCGACAGGCGGAAACAGCGGCGCGGGCATCGGCGGATTCAGCACCGGTACCGGCGGAACGATCACGATCAACGACGGAACGGTCATTGCAGAGGGAGGTCCTGACGGCGCGGGCATCGGCGGCGGTTACGGCGGCAGCGGCGGAACGATCACGATCAACGGAGGTACCGTGACAGCGACCGGCGGAAGATCCGGCGCGGGCATCGGCGGCGCCGCGGCATCCGGCGGAACGATCCTGATCCGTGGCGGCAAAGTGACCGCAACAGGCGGTAATCACGGCGCCGGCATCGGCGGCGGCGGAGACACGTACGGCGGAAACGGCGGAACGATCACGATCAGAGGCGGCGAAGTAACGGCGACCGGAAAGATGAGAGCTGCGGGCATCGGCGGAGGCGGCGGAGAAGTGACCGGCGGAAACGGCGGAACGATCACGATCACCGGCGGTACTGTGACGGCCACCGGCGCCAAGAGTGAATACAATCAGTATCACAATCATGCGGCAGAGTTTGAAGACGGCGCGGGCATCGGCGGAGGCAATCGCGGCGCGGGCGGAACGATCGCGATCTATGAAGGTACCGTGACGGCAAACGGCGCTCCGAACGCGGCAGATATCGGCGGCGGATACGCAGGAAGCGGCGGTCATATCACGATTCAGGGCGACAAGATCGTGGCGGCCGCAACGTATGGCACGAAAGATCTCGGCATCGGAAGCGGCAGAGATACAGATGAAACACAGAAAGCAACGGTGCATATAGAATGGCCTAATCCCTTCATCAGCATTTTTGCCCCTGCATACAACAATGCGGAAATCACGTTTGAAAAGCCGATGGCGATCGCAGGAACGGCGACGCGGGCAACTGCGGAAAATATCGCAGGCGAGACCATCGTTCCCGCCATGATCGTTTCATTCAATGGGGGAGCTTTTTCGGCAGATACGATGGAAGACGTAGCAGTCGCTTACGGCATGCAGTATCCATTGCCTTATCCGGAATTCACAATGCCGGTCGGATATGCATTTTCTAAATGGACTGCAGGTGGTGCGGATTATTCAGTTGGCACCACGATCACAGCATTTGAAGACATCGAGTTCACGGCTGTTTGTGAAGCAATGCGATATACCGTCACGGGATACGAAAGTATCGACGGAAACGTCATTCCCGACAAGACGACTGCCAGGTATCTGGAATCAGTCACGCTGACGTTAGACCTCGATGATGATACCGAAATGACGGATAACACCCTGGTCGTCACCTATACGGACGAAAACGGCGATCCCGCGACGCTGATCCCGGAAATGCTTCCGCCGACCGGTCCGGCGACACAGTACAGTTTCATCATGCCGGCTTCTGACGTGTCGGTATCCGTCGGTCTTGTTTCACATGCATGGGAGAATCTGCAGGAAGCATTGAACACGGGCGGTCAGATCACACTGACAAAGGATTATAAAGCCAGCGAAAACGATACGGTCTTCACGATCCCGTCCGGAGTATGGACCATCCTCGATTTGAACGGTCATACGATCGACCGGAACGTAAGCCAGGCTGTAGCGAGCCAGGACGGCGGCGTGTTCATCGTGGAAGGCGACCTTATGATCAACGATTCCTCCACAGAAAAGACCGGTCTCATTACCGGAGCTTATACGGTGACCGGTTCAGAGAACGGCGGACGCGGTGCGGTCTATGTAAACGGCGGAACGCTGGTCCTGAACGGCGGAACGATCGGCGGCAACAAGGCGTCTTACGGCGGCGGTGTTTTCCTCACCGGAGGGGCGTCGTTTACGATGAACGGCGGCGCGATCTCGGAAAACCGGGGATACATTTCCGGTTCCGGCGTATACGTCGGAAACAGGAGTTCGTTCTTTACGATGTATGGCGGCGCGATCTCGGATAATATCGGAGCGGCAGGTGTTCACGTCAGTATGGGTTCATTCATACTGAACGGCGGTTCCGTTACAGGGAACGGTACGTCAAGCGGCACCCGGAAAGACTATGACGGCGGCGTTTACGTAAGCGACAGCAACGACGCGTCGTTCTCATTAAACGGCAGTTACGATATTTCAGGCAATACGAGCGCGGGAGTACCTCAGGACATTTTGCTCTCCGGCAGTTCAAAACTGATCACGATCGCCGGCGCAGTGGCTCCGGCGAATCCGGCGGTCCTCATCACAGAGACTACGAACAGCGGGGACATTACGTCCGGGTGGAAAGCTAATATGGCGGATGCCGATCCTGCGACCGCTTTTACGAGCGGTGTGGAAAACCTGAACGTCGCTCTCGTCGGGGACGAACTCAGGATGGTCGGTCCTCATGCGATCACGATTCAGGTCCGGAATAACGGCTACGGCGGCACCGTAACGGCGGACAAGACCCTGGCACTCCCGGGAGAGACCGTGACGCTTACCATTGCGCCTGAACTCGGATTTGCGCTTGTTGAGCTGAAATATGAATACATCAACGGAAAGGTCGGAACCATGGATCGTTGGATGGTGACGACGCTTGTGAATTCTCCGACGAGACAAAGCGAGTTCACCTTCCCGATGACACCTGCGGATGTGAGAGTCATCGCAAAGTTCGAAGAGGACGTGGATAAGACGACGTACTGGGGAGGCGGCGACGGCTCCGAACAGAATCCTTACGTCATTTCCGACGCTGCGGGCTGGGATCTTCTGGCGCAGGAGTCGTACTACCGGATGAACGGATTCGCGGATAAGTATTTCCGCCTGGATGCCGACATCACGGTCACCACTTCCGTTTGCGAGAACGCCGACTATCCGTTCCGCGGCAAATTCGACGGAAACGCTCACACGATCACGGTTGATTACACACGGGAGTATGACGAGGCATCGAACCCGTCGGATCACGAAAGCGTGCGGGGCATTGCGCCTTTCCATTATGCGGGCGACGGGTGCGAGATCAGTAACCTCACGGTCGCCGGAACGATTGAGACGAACGCGAAGTTTGCGGCCGGGTTCATCTCCTACATCAAGCAAGGGGATCAGACGGTCTCGGTCTCGATCACGAACTGCGTCAGCAGCATTCAGATCTATTCAACGGTTTCCGGAGACTCGACGAGCGGCGGCTTTGTGGCGCTGTCTGATAAAAACGTCCAGCTGACGCTGACGGACTGCATCTTTGACGGTGCTTTTGTAAGCGAAAACGGAACGCAGTTCTCGGGAATGATCGGTTATCAGAAACTCGTCGGCGGCTGGGCGAAGATCATTGACGGTCTCGTCGTTCCGGGTGACGATATGGATCTTGGTGCAGCGAACGGCAATCATTATACGTTCTGCCGTCATGCGAGCGGCGCGCTGACCTTCGAGGGGACGAACTATTATACTGCACCCATCGGAAATACGCAGGAGAGCGAAGGGACGACCCGGCTGTACCGTCTGACGGAAGACGAAGCGTTTACCGTCACGAGCACGCCGACGCTGAGCTATAAGGACAGAAATTATTATCTTGCGGGAGCAGCCGTTTCGGCGACGGTCACGGTGCCGGAGAATCAAGAATTGAGGAGCGTCCGGTATGACGACGGTACGGCGCACGAGCTCACCGCGGTAAACGGCGTATATTCGTTCAGCATGCCGGCTGAAGTCACCGCGCTCACCGCGACGATCGCGGATCATGAATTCGGCGAGACGGTGTATGAATGGTCTTTGGATCACACGAGCGTGACGGCGACGAGAGTCTGCCTGAACGACAATTACACGGAGACGGAGACCGTCGGCGCGACGTCGGAGAAGACGAAAGACGAGACCTGCACCGTGCCGGGAGAAACGACCTATACTTCGGAAGCGTTTACGAATCCCGCATTTACCGTGCAGGTATTGACGCTCTCAGACGTTCCGGCGACCGGACACCTGTACGGCGAGCCTGTCTTTACCTGGACGTCAAGCGGGGAAAGCGCTTACACTGCGACGGCCGCATTCACCTGCAGCAGGGACACCGGCCATACCGAAACGATCGACGCGACGGTCGTCCGGACCGACACTGCGGCTGCATACACGTACACGGCGACAGTCGTTTTCGAGGGCGTTACCTACGAAGAAGTGAAGACCGAGACGCGCTCGTATCTCATCACCTTTGAGGATTGGGACGGGACGGAACTCTGGAACCACGTATTCGCGTACGGCGAGTTCCCGGCGTACGACGGCACTCAGCCTTCCAGAGCGACGACGCCGGAATACGAATATGAATTCAAGGGATTCTCACCGGTTCCGGACGTTGTCACCGGCACGGCTGTTTACACGGCCTCTTACACGCAGACGGCCAGAAGTTACAATCTGAGCAAGGAATCCGGGAAGGGAACCATCGATGCGCCTGCCACCGCAAGGTACGGCGAGGAAGTTGTTCTGACCGTCACGCCGAACGAGCACCTCGCAGTCGTCCGCGTCCAGTATCTCGCCGGAGACTTCATTACGATCCCGCCGTACGGCGACGGAACGTACCGGTTTACGATGCCTGCGCGGAACGTCACGCTTTACGCCGATTATGAGTGCACCGGTCATCAATGGGATATCATTTACAGATGGACCGACGATGGCCAGGGCACGTACAGCTGCCATGCGAGCTCGGTCTGCCCCTGGTGCTATGCGTACTTCTCGGAGTACGGAACCGTCACGAGCGAGGTCATTCCGCAAAGTTGTCTGGATTCCGGATACCTTAAGTATACGGCAACGTTCGAGGATCCGCGCTGCGAGACGCAGACGCACCTCGTCGTGACGGGCCCGCCGCTCGGCCACGATTACAGCAATCCTTCCTGGGATTGGGTATGGAGAGAAGCGGACAACTATTACACGGTGACCATGACCGTCGTCTGCGAAAACGATCCGAGTCACGTCATCACGAAGAATGCGGCAGTTTCCCTGGAAACCACCCCGGAAACGTATACTTATACCGCATCGGCCGAAGCGGACGGTCATACGTTAACGGACGTGAAGGTTGACAAACGGAAATACGGAGTCACGCTCAATGCAGGCGAACACGGAACGCTCGGGTTCGGTTTCGGAACCGGACCGGAATACGAAGTTGGCAGCAGCTTTTCGCTGACGATCAGCATCGATGACGGGTATTCGCTCAGTTCCCTTTCTGCGACGGGTGCATCCGGAGACCCGGTCAGGATCATATATGCTTCCGTATCGAGCGGACAGATCATCCTCGCGATGCCTGCGGAGCCCGTGACGGTTTCCGCAACGTTTGATGAACCGAAAACCGTCACGTTTGACGGAGACGGGAAAGCGGAGATCTATATGGTCACGGCGGAAGGCGTCCGGATCGCTGGAAACGTGCAGACGGAATTCAAGGCGGCTGCCGGAAGTGAGATCACGATCTCATGTGCCCTGAACGACATCGCGTCCCGGGTCACGGGCGTTCAGGCAACGGGAGCAGACAGTACCGCCGTCACGGCCGTAAACGTCAACAAGTCCGAAAACTACTTCGAGGTCATGTTCACGATGCCGGATCAGCCGGTGACTGTGAAGGTCCTTACGGAGCCGGCGGATTATCCTGCTGTTCAGGAGGGATTGAATCCCATAACGATTCCCGGAGGTGAGGAGAGCGGCATCTTCGTCTTCGTTCCGACGGCGACCGGCATTTACCGGTTTGAAACGTTTACCGGCATAAACATCGTCGGCAAGGTCATGAACCGCGAACGGTCGGAGGGATATGAAGATAACGGCTCGGGCATGTTAAATCTCGTAGCTCCCTTGCAGGCCGGAACGACGTATTATCTTATGCTGAACACTTTTGACAAGAATCCGTCGGTGCAATATGATAATCTTTCTATTTCCCGCATCGACAATGCGTATCTCGTGACGGCCGATCCGAATACGCGAAACGGCAGCGTCAGCGTAAAGATATATCCGGAGTCAAAGCCTTTGACGAATGAACTGCCTGCCGAGGTGGGCCAGGAGATCGAAGTCGTACCGGAAGCGAAACCGGGATGCACGGTTGAACGCGTTACCTATCAGATCGGAAACGGGTCACCCGTGGAGATTCCGGCAGTGAACGGAAGGTATGTCTTTACCGTGCCGGCTTCCGACGTGACCGTCTCTGCCACGTTCATTGCACTTCAGCCGGTCTTCAGCGGACATCAGCTGGTCTTAAGCGGCCAGATCGGCGTCCGGTTCGGCATGGAACTCAACATGCTGTCCGATGCGGAAAAGCAGGCAAGTTACGTGGAATTCACCGTTCAGGGCAATACGACGCGCATGGATACTTCGGAGGCGGAGATCCTTCCGGCGCCGGACGGCCGGTACGTGTTCACCTGCTACGTGAATTCGATCCAGATGGCGGAAACGGTCACGGCGGTCTTCCATTCGGGAGAATACGCCGTTAGTGACGAATATTCCGTCGAGGCATATATCAGGGCGGTGGACGAACATGCTTCTCAGTTCCCGGCGACGGTCCTGGATCTGACGCACGGCATTGCCGATTACGGCTATCATGCGCAGCAGTTCCTGTCCGAGGTCAATCATTGGACGATCGGCGAAGATTATGCGGCCATGACGCTTCACTATACGGACAATTACGATCTCGATCAGGTGAAGCAGGAAGTGACGCCGAACGAACTTGCGGTGAACAAGGAAGGGTCTGACGTGACCGGCGCGATGACGCGGCTCGTCATGGCTACGACGACTTCGCTTGACATCCGGATGACAGTGACGGATAATAGTACTTTGACGGCATCGGCAGAAGTCCACGGCGTGACGTATGAATCTGTGCCGCAGAGTGACGGTTCCTATATGATTTCGATTCCGAACATCAAGGCATCGAGACTCGGAGAGACCGTTACGGTCACCGGCAACGCCGGAGGCGCTTTCACCATTCAGGCTTCGCCGTTCTCCTTCGTGTATTCCGTGCTCACCAGCACGACCGCGAACGAGCGGATGAAGAAGGCAATGGCGGCCATGTATTATTTCTATCAGACGGCCACGGCGTATCAGGCGGCAAACCCGTGATTTGCGGAAACGTGAAAAGAGGTACCTTATGAAACAGTATGAAGCACCGGAATTCGAAATCGTTTTTCTCGAGGATCAGGACCTGATCACCGCGAGCTGCCCCTCCGACACCGAAGGGGACATCACGACTCCGTGGATGCCGTGACAAGGAGCAGCACGTGATCACTGATTCTTATGATGAAAAATCGCCCGCGAAGATCAACGTCGAGGCCAATGAAAACGCCGTTCGGGCGGATGCCGTGATCCTGACGTTTTCGCATCTGATCGAAGCGTACGTTCTTCAGAACTACGACTGCGAGAAACTCGGCGAGCTGAATATGGCGCACGGTTCGACTTCCCTGTATTCTTTCAGGCACGGCGGAAAGACGTTCGGGTTCGGAAGGACCTGGGTCGGGGCGCCGGCCGCCGTGGGGGTCGTGGAAGAGCTTCCGTGGTTACTGAATACGAAGAAGATCATCCAGTTCGGCGGAGCTGGCTGTCTGGACAGGGAAATCGTCCGGGGGAAGATCATGGTCCCGACGGAAGCGTACCGGGATGAAGGAACGTCCTATCATTATGCGCCGCCGTCGGATTACGTCCGGATCAAAAACGCGGATCAGGTCGCGGCTTTCATGAAAGAACGCCGGATCCCGTTCGTCCCCGGGAAAACCTGGACCACGGACGCGTTTTACCGGGAGACCCTGCGGAATTTCGAGAAACGGAAGGCGGACGGCTGCATCTCCGTAGAGATGGAGGGATCCGCGATCCAGGCCGTATGCGACTTCAGAGGTTGGGAGGTGTACATGTTCTTTTCCGGCGGCGACCTTCTGGACGCACCGGAGTGGACCGACAGAAGAGTGGAGGGCGAGATCCGAAATTCCCAGCACGACCCGAGGCTGTTCGAGATCGCGCTTTCGCTGGCAGAATACGTTACGAATCACTGAATCATTCCGTCACGGCAGCCGCCGTGGCGGAATTGTATGGGGAGATGACGTTATGATCGATTATTATCTGATACGCAGTCCGCTTTCGCAAAGATCGGAAGAAGCGATGATGAATTACGTCCGGCTTCTCAGCCTGGCGCTGAATGAGGAGGTAAGGCGCGTGGACCTGTCCGCCTATCTGCAGGACGGGTTCGCACTTCTCTACGTCGCGTCCGGCGGCAGCGAAGGGTACTTCCTTGAAGTGTTCGAACATCTGAAAGACAGGACCTGCTATATTCTCACGAGCGGCGAATCCAATTCGCTCGCCGCTTCGATGGAGATCTTAAGTTACATCAGAAAACACGGCGGTTCCGGCAGGATCCTTCACGGAGACGTCTCTTCCGTGGCGGCGAAGATCCTCGCCTTGCGGAACGCGCACCGCGCGCTTGACCGCCTTCAGGGGAAGAAACTCGGCTGCATCGGGAAGCCGTCCGACTGGCTGATCGCGAGCGATTACGATGCGGCAGCGGTGCAAAGAAAGCTCGGCGTCGAGACCGTTTCAATCCCGATGGAGGAACTGCTTTCCGAGATCGCATTGAACCGGTATGACGGCAATGAATATACGGAACGGTTCAAAAAGGCTTCGTTTGACCGGGAGGAGATCGAAAAGGCTCTGTATATTTACGGAGCGTTTCAGCGGATCACGGACCGGTACGGGCTTTCGGGCGTCTCGGTCCGCTGCTTCGACCTGCTCGATACGGTGCATTCGACCGGCTGCCTCGGCCTTTCGATTCTGAACAGCCTCGGGATCTACGGCGCCTGCGAAGGCGACATGCCGTCGCTCCTTTCCATGGCGGTTTTAGGAAGCCTGACGGGAGAGGATCTCTTCATGTGCAACCCCAGCCGCTTTGACACGAAGGAAGGCACGGCGACGTTTGCGCATTGCACCCTGCCCGTGACGATGCCGGACCGTTTTTCACTGAACACGCACTTCGAATCGGGGATCGGCGTCGCGGTGCAGGGATCCTTCGATCCGGGCAACTGCACCCTATTCAAGTGCTCGGGCGATCTTTCCCGTCATTTTGCGATCGAGGGGCGCATTCTGGACACCCCGTTCAGTGATTCGCTTTGCCGGACGCAGGTACGCGTCGGCATAAGCGATTTTTCGTACTTTTTGACCGATCCGATCGGGAATCACCACATTCTATGCAGAGGGTGTCGTAAAGCCGAAATAGAGGCCTTTTTCGCGCTTCTGGAGGGGGAGAAACGGCAGTGACGTTCAGAAAAGCGAAAAAAGAGGAGGCAGACCGGGTCAGAGCCCTGTACGGGGCCGTGATCGGACTGCCGTTCTGCACGTGGAACGAAGACTATCCCGGGGAGGAAGAGATCCGCTCCGATCTCTCTTCTGGAACGCTGTACGTCCTCGAGGACGGGGGAGAACTCTTCGGCGCGATCTCGATCGTTCCGGAAAACGAACTGGACGGGTTCCACTGCTGGAAAGTGAAAGAAGGCGCCCGGGAGTTTGCGAGAGTCGTGATTTCTCCGGATCGGCAGCAAAAGGGGCTGTCTCACCTCCTCGTCGAAGGGATCCTTGAGGTGCTTTCCGGCATGGGAACGAAGGCGGTCCATCTCTCCGTCGCAAAAAAGAACGTGCCGGCCCGGAAACTCTATGAGAGCACGGGGTTTATGATCACGGGCGAGGCGGATATGTACGGAAACAGCTATTATCTATGCGAGAAAATGCTGTAAAGGGCACGGAAAAGAACGGAGTAGAACAGTCAATGAAGATCGAACAGGTACGTACCGGTGAGTTCACGATGGAGTATTTCCGCTTCGGACGGGGAGAGAAGACATTGGTCATCCTCCCGGGTCTGAGCGTTCGAAGCGTCATGGGGGCGGGCGACGCCATTGCCAAAGCCTACCGCCCGCTCGAGGACGCATATACGATCTACGTGTTCGACCGGAGGGCGGATCTTCCGGATCCGTATCCGATCCGGGAGATGGCGCGCGACACGGCGAAGGCAATGAAAAGCCTCGGAATGGAAAAGATCAGTCTTTTCGGCGCCTCCCAGGGCGGGATGATCGCTCTCGTCATTGCGATCGAATACCCGGAACTCGTCGGAAAACTGGTGCTCGGCTCCACGGCCGCGAAGATCGGAGAGACGGAGTTCCGCAAACTCGGGAAATGGATCCGTCTTGCGAAGGAAAAAGACCGCGAGGGACTCTACCTTGCCTTCGGTCGGGAAATCTATCCGCCTTCCGTTTTTGAGAAGCACCGCGAATCGCTGAAGAGAGGCGCGGCGAAGGTGACGGACGAAGACTTGAGGCGGTTCATCATCCTGGCGGAAGGGTCGGAAGGATTCGACGCCGTAGCGGAAGTGGAGAAGATCGCGTGTCCGGTGCTGATCATCGGCGCATATGAGGACCGGGTCCTGGATTCCGACGCCACCATGGAGATCGCGGAAAAACTGGACGTCCGCCCGGACTTCCGGCTGTACATGTACACCGGATTCGGGCACGCCGCATTCGATACGGCGCCGGATTACAAGGAGAGGATCCTGAAGTTTCTGGGATCCTGAGACCGCATTCATACCGGAGGAAGGTTTATGGCATCCGACAGGCAATATCTGGAATTCATCATGGATCAGCTTTCGCCGCTCGGCGACGTGTCGTACCGGGCAATGATGGGAGAGTATATCCTGTATTACCGCGGAAAGATCGTCGGCGGGATCTACGACGACCGGTTTCTCGTGAAACCGACCGCGTCCGCGAGAAAACTGATGCCGGAGGCAGCGGAGGAACTGCCCTATGAAGGCGCTTCGCCGATGCTTCTCGTGAGCGACGTGGACGACCGGGAATTCCTCGCGGATCTGCTGAACGAAATGTACGGAGAATTGCCGGCTCCGAAGAAAAAGAAACCGGGACGCTGAGCACATGAAAACGCACAGATTTTTTGACAAAGAAAACAATATCTCTTTCGTCGTGAAGACCTTTCCGGAACTGACGACCGGGGAACTGTACGAGATCCTGCGGTCCCGGGCGGAAGTCTTCGTCAGGGAACAGGGGATCAGATGCATCGACCCGGACGGCACCGATTACGAAAGCCTGCACGTGTTTTGCATCGAGGACGGTCGGGTGCAGGCCTACCTCAGGGCGTATCGCATTGACGGTGAAACCGTGAAAATAGGCCGCGTTTTGACGTTATGCCACGGGCAGGGTCTCGGGACAGCGTTGATGAAGTTTGCAATGCGCGTCCTCCCGGAAAAAACGGGATGCCGGCGCATTGCCATGGATGCGCAGAAACAGGCGGTTCCGTTTTACGAGCGGCTCGGGTTCAAGGTGACCTCCGGGGAGTATCTGGAAGAGGGCATCGTCCACGTGGACATGGCATATGAGGAAGGGGAGACGCAATGACGCTTTCCGGAAACACGGTCAACGTTTATTTCGCCGACGTGACGTTATTGGAGAATGAAGAATTCTACCGCGCGGCGTTTCTTCGCGCTTCCAAAGAGCGGAGAGAAAAAACGGAACGGCTCGGTCAGATCGCGGACAAACGGCGTTCTCTTGCGGCGGAACTGTTGTTAAGGAAGGCGCTTGAAGACGCCGGACTTCGTCTCCCGGAGCTGCGATACGGGTACGGAGCACATGGGAAGCCGTTTCTTCCGGACGCGCCCGGGTTCTGCTTCAGCATTTCCCATTCGGGTGACAAGGTGATGGCGGTTTCGGCGGATAGCGAAGTCGGCTGCGACATTGAAATGATCGTGCAGGGCCGGGAAAGGATCGCCGGACGGTTCTTCTCCGGAGAAGAGAAGGAATACCTCAGCGGATTGCCGGAAGAGGAGCGAAACGGGGCGTTTTACCGGCTTTGGACCGCAAAGGAGAGCTTTCTGAAAGCCACGGGGGAGGGATTCGCATTGCCTTTGAATGCGTTCTCCGTCAGGTGCGAAAACGGCGGCCGCATCGGGATCGTTCAGGGTACGGAACCCGGGGAATACTCGGTTTCGGAGGTCACTCCCGGCAGAGAATACAAGGCGGCGGTCTGCCGGAAAGGCGGTCCGTTCCTCCTGAATGCCGAGGTCGCGGATCTCAAGGAATTGCTGTCCTGACCGGAACGGAACGCGGAACAGTTTCGAATTGACTTTACGGAAAGTGTATTCTATAATTTTTTTACAGATAAGAACACGGCAGGAGGGAATCATATGCTGAACATCAACAAGACTTCTGAGGAAAAAACGGTGGTGCTGGCGTTGGAAGGACGCCTGGATACGACCACTGCGCCGGAACTCGAGGCTGCCATTCAGGAAGTGCTTCCGGGACTCACGGAACTCATTCTGGATTTCGAAGCGCTGGAGTACATTTCATCCGCCGGCCTCAGAGTGCTGCTTTCCACGGAAAAGGCCCTGAACGGAAAGGGCACCATGAAGATCTGCAAGGCCAACGAGACCATCCTGGAGATTTTCGAAGTTACCGGTTTCTCGGAGATCCTGACCATCGAATAAGCGCGGAGGTTCCGACATGAATGAAGTGAGAAACACGGATCCTGTGACGGTCGAATTGTCCGGCAGGATCGATTCCGGCAATGCTTCCGCAGTGGAAACGGAGATTTTGTCCGGTCTTTCCGGCAAAACAAACCTTCCGCTGGTGCTGGATGCGGAAAAGCTGGAGTACATTTCAAGCGCAGGGCTCCGGGTCATCCTGCGGCTGAAGAAGAATTATCCGGATCTCTGCGTCAAAAACGTGAGTTCGGACGTATACGAGATCCTGGAAATGACCGGATTCACGGAAATGATGCGCGTGGAAAAAGCATACCGCGTCGTCTCCGTCGAAGGCTGCGAGGTCATCGGGGAAGGCTTTAACGGAAAAGTATATAGGATCGACAAGGACAACGTGGTCAAGACGTACAAGAATGCGGACGCCCTTGCGGAGATCCAGCATGAGAGAGAAGTTGCGAAACTCGCATTGATCCTCGGCGTTCCGACCGCGATCTCTTACGACGTGGTGCGGGTCGGCGACAGCTACGGCTCGGTATTCGAACTCCTGAACGCGAAGTCGTTCGCGAAGATCCTGGCCAAAGAGCCGGAGCGCATGGATTATTGTGTCCGCGAATACGTGAGAATGCTGAAAAAGATCCACAGCATCGAAGTGCCGGAAGGAAAACTGCCGTCGCGGAAAGCGAGACTTTTAAAGTCGGTCGCGCGGATCAAGGATTCATTGCCCGACGGCCTCGGAGAAAAGCTGGAGCGCATGACGGAAGCGATCCCCGAGAGCAATCACATGATCCACGGGGATTTCCATACCAAGAACATCGTCGTGGCCGACGGAGAAGTCCTGCTCATCGATATGGACACGCTGTCGACCGGACATCCGATCTTCGAACTGGTCTCGATGTACAATTCCTACGTCGGGTATTCCGAATACGATCCGGAGATCGTGATCCGGTTCCAGGGGTTCAATGCCGAGACCGCAAGGAAATTCTGGCATGAGAGCCTGGCGGCCTACCTCGGCACGAAGGACGAAGACCGGATCAATGAAGTGGAAGAGAAGGTCCGGATCCTTTCCTACACCTACCTGTACGATTGGGGTAACCGGCATCCGGCGGCGGTCGGCGAGCACGGCGAAGAAACGATGGCGCTCTGGAAGGGGCGGCTCGTCGAACTTCTGAAGAAAGTGGATTCCCTGGTTTTCGAAGCGCCAACAGACGAAAAAGCGCCGGCGGAGGAACTGGACGTCGAAGCGGACGAGAGCCGGCTCATGGCGGTCACCGCGTTCGTGAACCGGCAGCTGGAAAAAACGGGCTGCAGTCCGAAAACCGTGTCCCAGATCGACATTGCGGTCGAGGAGATCTTCGTTAACATTGCCAGTTATGCGTATGCACCGGGCAAAGGGCGCGCGGCCATTACCGTGGAAATCTCAGGAGAGCCTGAAGAAGCGACGATCGTATTCAAGGACAGCGGTATTCCGTACGATCCGCTTGCGAAAACGGATCCGGACACGACACTTTCCGCAAACGAGCGCGAGATCGGAGGCCTCGGCATCTTCATGACCAAGAAGATCATGGATTCGATGTCGTACGAATACAAGGACGGACAGAACGTTCTGACGCTGAAAAAGAAACTGAGCTGACGGTATGAGTGAAGAATACAGGGAAAACCTGCGGATGAATCCGGCCGGTTTCGTGGTCCTCGGGGACTTTGTCCCGCAGATCATACAGGAGATCCGGTACCATTCCACCTACAATTTCATCGGGGAACGGATCGACGGATACGAGGAACCGGTCGCGATCCTTTCGATCGAAGCGGCCAGGGCGCTCAGGGCAGTGAGCAATGAACTCTTCGTCATGGGCTACCGTCTGAAGGTGTTTGACGCCTACCGCCCTGCCTGTGCGGTGCGCCGTTTCGTTCTCTGGGGGATCGAGGACCAGGACGTCAGGATGAAGCCGTACTTCTATCCGGATCTCGAGAAGCAGGAACTGTTTCAAAAAGGA